>Ga0315276_10001909_pt1 | contig 18851 bp, 10 predicted proteins | sample YL17G05_0_MG_FD_204542 | JGI IMG/M metagenome (GOLD analysis project Ga0315276, IMG submission 204542) | Sediment microbial communities from Yellowstone Lake, YNP, Wyoming, USA - YL17G05_0 | ecosystem: Environmental > Aquatic > Freshwater > Lake > Sediment | place: USA: Wyoming | collected... | reverse complement strand
GCACGGTGACTTCGCGCACGATCTCCTTCCGAAATTCATTTTGCTCGAGATGGTAAAGTTGAATCTTAACCGTGCCGCTAACCGGCTCGGTGCTGTCGTTGACGGCCCACAGATAGATGAACGTGTCGATGTCGAACAACAACATCACCGGTTCGTAGGCGCGACGCAGCGCGTAGTAGGCGTGATAAGGTTCGAGGAAGAAATCGACCTTGGCGCTATAGACCGACGGCCAGGAGTCGTTGTATTTCCAGACAATGTAACCGCCGCAGCAACGGCGGTCGCCGGGCTCCTCCGCCGGACGGCCGCGGCGCTGCCGCTCGACCGTGTCCTGATAATAAAGTCCCTCCGCCATCCCGAGCCGGTAGACCAGACCACCGAGGTCGGTGGCATCGTAGAATTGCTCGACCGGCCCGGTTTTCTTCCAGCTTTCGGCTGCCGTGTAAGGCATCCAACTGTCCGGAAAGGGATGCTGGTTACCGTGGACGTAGAGCGTGGAATAACCCGCCGGCCAGAGATGCTCGGGCTTCATGAAGCGCTGCAAACTGTGGACCACAGGCGCGGCAATGCGGGTATCCTCGCTGGCGAAATTCAGGTAATCGTAGCCGGGCACAAACCACATGTTGGTGTAGCCATGCGTATTTCCCTCGCGCGGATCATTGGCGTTCACTCCGCCATAGGGCGAACTGGTCTGGTAGTAACGCTCAGGATCGAGCTGTTTGCAAATCGCGCCCACCTCCTCAGCCGCCGCCAGCCCGGGCCACGGCCCGTGGTCGGTGAAGTCCTTGTTGTAATCTTCGTGCGCCCACATCGCGGCTTCGTTGCAGCCGCACCAAGAGAGGATGGACGGATGATGCTTGAGGCGCTTGATCTGCCGGGTCGCCTTCTCGCAACAACGCGCCCGGCTGGCTTCATCCGGTTTCATCGGCAGCTGGGAGAAATCCTGCCACAGCAAAAATCCCCGGGCGTCCGCCATCTCGTAAAACTTATCGTGCGGTGCCATGACCGAACCCCAGATGCGGAAGGCGTTAAAGTTGGCGTTCTCCGCCAGCGCGAAAAGCCGCTCCTCGCGAGCTTGATCCCAGACGCGGCTCAGCAAGTTGGGCGTCACCCAATCGCCGCCCCGCAGCAAGACGGGAACCCCGTTGACCACGAAATGCAGGGTCTCCAACATGGTCACGCGCCGAAAGCCAATCGTCCGTTGCAACGTCTGCTGCGGGCGCTCATCGGCGAGCAGTGTGACTTGCGCCCGATACAGCGGCTGGCGGCCATAGCCGCGCGGCCACCACAACTGCGGACGCTCCACCTTGACGACACAGCGGCAGCTAAAGCTTCCAGCGGTTGTCTCCGCCGGAGTGATTGATTCCGCCACCGGCCTGCCCTCGAGATCGAGCAAACGCAGGCGCACACTGACCGACGGCAGCTTGGTGCTGCCCGCCGCATCCACCGTCACCGTCCCCGTGCTCAACGATTCGTCCAGCGAGACGTTGGCCACCGCTTCATCAAGCGTGTTGCCGTCGGAAGTTTCCAGCCATACCTGATCGAAAATCCCCACGGATGTTAGATCGGGATTGGGTCCAAGATAACTGCCCTTGGGGCGTTGGCGCGCGGCCTCAGCCCCGGCAGATTTGCCGGCTTTGGAACGAAAGCGGATGACCAGCGAATTTTCCGAACGCAGCGCCTGGCTGACTTCGACCGTGAGGGGCACGGCCTCATCCGAGTGCGACGCGAGGCGTTGGCCGTTGAGATACACCTCCGCCTTGCCATCGAGTCCCCAAAACCTCAGCCGGCTCGCGCTGCCCGGACGCGCCGAAAACTTCAGGGCATACACCCAGTCCTTTTGCCCCATCCAGAAACATTTCTCCGTGCCGCCCGGCAGCCAGGGCGCTTCAATCTTCCCATGTGCCAGGAGCACATCCGGCACCATCGCCGGGATGGCTGCGACGGACAGCCAGTCATCCGCTGCCGTTGCCGCCGCGTTCAGGAACTCGGAAGTCAACTCGGTGCCCGGCTCGACGGACTTAAGGTTCCAACCGCGCAACAGTTCGGTCATAGCGACCGCTTCACCGGCTGCCGCTGCTTCCGTCTGGCCAAACAAGTTCACGGGCGTAGCGAGCGCGCTACTGGCGATGACCGCCTGCGCGAGGAATTGCCGCCGGGTCAGAGTTTCGTGGGATGAGTAGTCGGTGCTCATTTTGGGCCTTTCGTTGCAAGTCATGGTTCGGGAGTATGACGCCAGGAGTCAGTTTGCTGAAACTCGGATCAATTCAATGCCTGCGGGCTTTCCGAGGTTCCGCGAATACTTCATCTCCTTCGCGTTGTTCCAATGCTCATGCACCCCGAGGCTGGCCAGGGTGGAACCGTCGCCTTCCGGATCATATTTTGCCTTGGAAGGTGGATTGGCCGCCAGGGCCGCCTCGTGCAGGTAGCCATCCACGTTGACGTTGAAGCTCGGATTGGGCCGCCCGTCGGGCTGCGTGGTGAGATTGGGTTCCGTGGAGACCAGATCATAGCCGACCGAGTCCAGCGCCACCGGATCCTGGGACGCCAATGCACTGGAGAACCAGCGATTGCCCAGCGTGCTCCAGCGAACCACTTTCGTGGTCGCCCCCTGGTTGGGGGTGGTATAGAGACCATCGGCAAAGTAGAGCATCGTCTTGCCACTGACCTCCTTGTGTCCCAGCAAAGGCACGAGGCCGCTATACTGTCCATGCCGGTAAGGTGTCAGGTAATCCCAGAGCGCGAAAGCATGCAGCTTGCTCGGCATGAATTTCTTGAGCTCGGGATCATAGACCGCTCCGAAATGGTTCTTGAAGCTCATCGTCAACCCAAAGCACCGGGGTTGGCCTTGATCTTCGAGACGAGCGTGTCCTTGATGGGGCGGGACGGGTCCAGGAGCGTGATGCAATCGCCGTGGATGCCCGCCACTTCGATCAGCTGCCGCACCATCGCGTAAGCCATGTGCGGACTGGGATAGCCGGCGTCAGTCCAAGGACCGGGTTTCTCGTCGGCGTTGAGATTCATCTTGAGGGCAATTTTCTCCCCCTTCTGATAGCCACGATTCCCGTGCCCTTGCGCCTGGTTGAAAGAGCGGAAAAGCTGCTCCCACGCGGCGGCATCCGACTTGGTTCCGGTCAGGTTCTGGAGTGTGTCGGACAACATCTTGTCCACCGCAGGCTGGTCAATGTTCGTTTCCTCCCACCAATGCCCGGTCTGCCCATCCCAGCGCGTGGTCTTGAAATTCTGCACCCATACGACGCGGCCAGGGAAGATACCCTTGCCTTCACCCATGGGACGGTTCACGCCTTCCGGCGCGGTAAAGACCTGCGGAGCGGTGGGAAAGGGCAGACCGGACTTGCCTGAAGCCTGGCCCAGCAGGTCGCTGTTATAGACAAAGGCGGCGACCGCCACCGCCGCCAGCACGGCGGCAGTCACGCCGACATGGCGGCGGACCAGGCGCAGGCCTGTAACTGTCAGCAGCAGTCCGACCAAATAGGCGACGAATCCAGCGCCGATGCCGGCCGCCACTTTTTGGCACGGGTAATCGGCGCGGCGCGGCTCCGGCAGCGTACGCAACAAGAACCAGGCGATGGCCAGCAGGCTGACCAGTGGGAACAAACCGCGCGCCAGAGGCGTATCCCGGCGAACGCCGACGACACGGCCGGACTTGGGACAGCGTTTGAGGACTTGGTGAAGGAGGTAATGAATTCGTGCTTTCATAAGGTTATTATTGGCGTTTTCAAGAGCGGAAGACAAATCGTTTCAGGGAGTTTCTTGCGGAACTCCGGCAGGGAACGGGCGTCCATTCCGGGCGGTCCGGTCGTTCCCGACGCTGCTTCGCGCCCCAGTCCGATCCCGCTGTTCATTGATAGACATTGCCTTTGGGACGCCGCCTGCAGGAGATGGTTGGCTCCTATTTTCCAAGAACGAAAGTGCTTTCACTTTGTCGTATTCAATCTCAAAGAACTCATCCTTGTTCTTCTCGGTGACGGTATCAGGTGGCGCGGCGTACAATGTAGTAAGGCACGTTGGCGAGATCGGCGGCAAGCGGCGGGAACAGGGTGGCCGCCGTCAGGCTGGTTTCGACCTCGAAGTAATACTGCAACGGATAGCGCTTGGTGGTGTAGGCGGCGGGTATCTCGCCGGTGAAGTTCGCGCCACTGCGCGCGAGTTCGACCGATTGCCACTTGAACGCTTGGTTGACGTGCCGGTAGTACAACGTCACGCGACGCGGCTCGGGCGCGGCGCAACGCAGAGCGATGGCGAGCGGCTGGCCGGAACGGTATTTCTCCGCTGGCGTATGCTGCGCGGCGACGGTCGGACGCGCGGGCGAAGCGATCGCGATTTTCAGCGCACGCTCGGCGGTGGCGGGATCGACCGGTTTGGTCGGGGCGGTCGGAGCCGCGAGCCGTTGGCGCAGGTCGGCGATGTCCGCGTCGAAGGAGGGCAGGCGATCAAGCCAATGCCCGTGGCACGGTCCGTAGGAGATATTGGCCACATAAACGCCCTTGGCGCGCTGAGCCATCGCGGCCCAGGCGTCTCGGCCAGTGGTGTAGTGCGCGATGGCCGCTTCGCCGGCGGCGCGGTGTCCGGTGAGGGTGAAGATACGCCAGAGGACGGCGCAGCGGAACTTGCTCGCGAACAACTGTGCGATGCCGCTTAGAATCAACACGTCTTCTTCGATGCGCCGGAAGACGGGCGCGGAGGCGGCCGCGCCGAGTTGTGTGCGCGCCGTGGCGATCTGCGTCGCCGCGGTCGTCGCGATGTCTTCAAACCAGCGCGCGAAATCGAGCGACGAATACTTGCCGGTGACCCGTCCGGTGACGAGCGCCTCGCCGCACTCGAATGGCGTTTGAATAATCTGCGGATCGAACGGGTGGATGTTGCCAAAGAGCGCGGGCGGCGGGGTATCCTGGATGCCCTTATTCGCCTCCACATTGGCGATCGTTATGTTCGTGTAGATTTCCGGCCAGAACGATCCGCAAGAGGTCGCTTGCCCATAAATGAGCGTAAAGAGCGGTAGCACGCGGCTCACCGGGGCCAGCGCTTGCTCGACGGCGAGCGCGGCTGAGCCGAAATCGCGCCGTAGGGCGCGACGCCAGATTTCGGGGTTGGCGTCGGGATTGTAGCCGAGCCGCCCCCAAAGGCGGTAGGTATAGAGATATTTCTCGAAATCGTAACGCGGGACGAGCGAGGTGTCGGCGTAAGCGCAGCGGTTGCCCGGTTGGCCCGAGCCGCGGCGACCTTTGAAATGCAGCGGCTCGCTCAACTCGAATCCGGCGGCACCGCAAAAAGCCGCCGTGCGACCATAGCCCGCGAACAGTGCGGGGTCGCCGTTGAGCAGGAAGCGCTGCGTGCCTGGCCAAATGCGGAACACCACATCCCAGTTGCGATTTTCCGCCAGCGAATCGGCGTAGCCAGAACGTGTGAATTGGCGGTTGCCCGTGAGCAAGCCCACGCCGGTGTCGGTAAACGAGCCTTCGGAGCCGCGTTCATTGACGCGAATCGAGGTCTGATGGTAGGGCAGGCTCATGTGCTCGCCGCAGAATTTCGGCGAAATCACCGTGGGCTGGCCCGTGGCGAGCGCGAGCTCCAGCGTCTCTAGTTCCATGGCTTTGGCGTGCATGTCGATTTCGACGCGCCGACCGCATGCGGCGATGGCGGCAAACTGTACTTTCCAGAAATCTTTTGAACCTTTGGGAATCCCGCTTTCCTTGTGAACGCGGAAGGTGACGCCGGAAATGGCGGGCACCTCGCGGAGCAACGCGGCCAGGGCATCGCGGCAATAGTCGCGGTGGGTGTCGTCGGTGAGCCCCTCGATGCGGTACGTGGCCTTGGGGCTGTCTTCCCACACGTAAGCCAGTGTCCAGATGCCGAGTTGGAGGCGCAGGCCGCGCCGGGTGCACTCTTCGCCGATGAATTTCAGTGTGGCGAGATTACGCGCGCGCTCTTCGTCGGAAAGCCCCTGGGCCAGGACATCGTAACCGGGGACAGTGACAAAGAACGGATACGGGAAAAGCAAATACCCGTCGGTGATGTTCTGCGCGGCATTATAGGCCATGCCCAGAGTCAGGCTAAAGCGGTTGACGCGGGAAGTGACCAGCATCGTGAGATAGGCGCGCCAGAAATCGCGGTCGTAGAACCAGACCTTGTCCTCCACCTCGGAGTTGAATCCTCGTATGATGCTGCGCGTGCGGCTGGCCGGACGCTCGATGACCGGCGCGGTGAACTCGAGCGCAGCGCGGCTGGTGGTGAGACACGATACGCGGTCGGCCAACTCAGTCAGCGCGTAAACCAGCCCCAGCGCGTCGGTGCCGGCGGCGAGCAGGACTGATCGGCCGTCCATTTCGCCTTGGGCGAGGCAAAGCGATTCGGCTTCGGTGGGCGCGGAGATGTTGCGTTGATGAAGGATGGTTTGCGCGAGCGGCGAAGTCATCCCGCCGACGATGACGCAAAACTCCTGGACGGCGGCGTCGGCGAGACGCGCGATGCGGCGCACCTTGGAGCCCTGCGCAGTGAGCGCGGTCTGCAATTCGCCGAGCGCCCAGGTGGGCGGGGCGGCTGCGGCAAGCGCATCGTCAGGGGCGACGACGAGAGCGATGGCGCCCTGGTCGGCGAGCACGGCGGCCAGGCTGCGGTTGATGGCGACGGTGCCGAGCGCGAGACAGGCAGATTTTGTCAGGAAACTGCGACGGGAGAGCGGGAGGGTGAGGGATGTGCGTTTGTTCATGCTCGTGTTTCCAAGAAGAGTTTGAAGAAGCAATGGTTCATGGCGCTCGGAGGTGCAGCACGAGGGGCGCACTGCCCCAGCCGGCGGGCGGCGTGAGAGACGCGGTGCCGTTGGTGAAAGAACCGGCCGCGGTGCGCTGGCCGGTGTGCGGGTGGAACCACTCGGCGGGGAGCGGCGCTTTCGCGCCGGTGATTTGCAGCGTGAACGGCTGCGCTTGCTTTTGAAACACGACGTACTCGCGGCCCGGTTGCGCCTGGCACCAACCGCTGTTGACCAGGTGGTCCGCCGGTTCGAGTTCCCAATACGTGGTCGCGCGCCACAAATCGCCGAAGTGCTTGAGAAAGGCGTAGCCGGGCGGGACATCGAGCGGACGAATCACGTCCCACGCGGTGTAGGTGTAATAGTAGGCGGTGTAACCGCCGGCCATCTGGATTTCCCACAGCGTGCTCACCGTCTGCTCGGGCGTCATCACCTTGCCGTAGGTCTTGTCGGTCAAACCGCCCGGGCCGCATTCGTAATCGGATTCCACATTCGCAACCGGCCAGGCACGACGTTCGCGCTGGCGCAGGATGGTTTCATGGAATTTGCCGTGTTGCTGGTCGGTGCGGAAATCCGTCAGGTCGTCGTAAGCGCCGCTGTCGTTGGCCTGGTCATCGTCATGCACGGTCGTCAGGTGCTGATACGGATCGGTGGTGCGAAAGAATTTCAGGACGCGTTGCTTGTAGGCGAGGTCTTTCTCGTTGTGCGCTTCCTTGGAGAAATCCCAGATGACGTTCGGAAACGCGGCGTACCGCGCGACGAGCCAACGGAAGAACAACTGCTCCTCCGCGCTGCCGGGCGCCGGCCATTTGACCTGCTTGTTGTAAACCTTGATGAACATGTGGGCCTGGATACCTCGCTCGTTCAACGCCGCCAGCACGCGGTCGTAGTGCTGCCAGTAGGCCACATTCAGGCGGCTGTGGTCGGGTTGCTCGTTGTTGCCGCCCCACGGGTAGAGCCGCGCCGGGCCGTAATCGTCGGGGCTGCTCTTGCCTTTACGCCAGTTGGTGTCGTGCGCGTAGGAGTTGAGGATGACGTAGTTGAAGCCGTGGCGCGCGAGGAGATCAAGCGACTTCCCGACCGTCGGCACATTGGACTGGTCCATGTCGAGCGCCCACAACCAGTCGTATTCGTAACCCTGCATGAAGAACCGCGTGCCGTCCTCGAACATGAAATGATGCGGGTGCTCCCGGTCCACACGCAACCGGCCGTGGGCATTCGGCCTCGGATTCGTCACACAGGTAAACACGGCGGTTTGGCCGTCGAGTTCCGGTATCTCCGACTTGGTCACCAGCGACCACGCGCCTTCGACGGTCGGCGCCACGCGGACTTTCCACGTGCCGTCGCCATCGAAGAAGCCGGGTAACTTCAGGAACGTTCCCGCCGGGCCTTTGGCCTCGACACTGAACGCAACCAGGAACGGGTTCGGTGTTTTGGGGTTGGCTTTGAAGGCGAAATCGTGCGGTTGCCAGCGCAGAGCGGCAACGTGCTCCGCGGCGTGCAGCGCGGCCAGCGGCGCCAGCAACAGGGCGGTGAGGATGAGGATGTGTTTCATGGTTTGTTCTGTCTGATCAAGTTTGTTACCGCATTCACGGCTTGGAACCGGTGCCTGGTGCAAAGATGAGCCCGTCCACGAACTCGTTCGTTTTGAAAAACTCCGAGTCGCGCACTGGCTTCCCAGCGAGCGTGAGGTTCTCGAAGGTGAGGTTGCGGATGCGGGCGTCGGCCTGGCCCCAGAGGATTTGGGGTTCCCCCAGAACGCTGGGCGCGGCGATGGATATGTTCTGGAAGAGAATGCCCGACAAATCTCCGGCGCCGCGCTTTTCTGCGCTTTTCGAATAGGGTTTTTGCATGTTCATGCAGATGAAGAACTGCTGCAGCGTCGGTCGAGGGTCTTCGATGTTGATGTTGCGGAAGATCACCCCGGAGCCGGCGGCGCCACCGCCTTTTCCGCGCATGTTAAAGACCCGGCCGCCGCTCCATTGGTGCCATTTGGCGCGTGCGTAGATCACATCGCAGTCCTCCACCACCAACTGGCGGTCGGTAAGCTGCGGCAGAGCGCTCAGGACAAATGATGAACCGTTGGCGTCGTTCCACAGCACCGTGCGGCGAATGCCCAGGCCGTTCACATAAAGCGAATCATCCTGGGTGCGGATGAAGCAGTCCTCGATCAGCGTATTCCCGAAAGGATTGATCCCGTCGCCATTCGCGCGCCAGGTGAAGATTTTGGTCCACCGGATCTCGTTGGGATGACCCGCTTTGTAGGGGCTGATCAGCATGAGCGAGTGAAAAGCCGGGTCGGCAAGGGTGAGGCCTTCCACCCGGGTGTCGGTGGTGCCAAGTAATTCAATCGGGCGATAACGTCCGATTTCCTTTTCTGGAATTGCAGGCTCCAGAGATCGAGGATGTTTCAGCCGCGATCCCGACAAGGTCCCAAGGCCGAAGATCCGAATGTGATGGCCGTCCCCATTTTTCCGATTGGAGAGTGTGCCGTAAACCATCGCGTCTCCGGGGATGTAATATTGGCGGTTCGCGTGCAGCGGGAACGCCACCCCAACGTCGTGAACACCTGGGAGGAAATAGAGCGTGGTCCAAGGCCCGTCGGTGGGCGGTGTCTCACCAGGTTTCACGGTGAATATGCCAGGATCATGCGGCTTGGGTTTGCCGACCAATGGCAGGTTGGCAAAGAGGGAGATCGTGTGAATCGGCGGCCCTTTGTAGTCCTTGCCCGTGTCCTGCCCGTCCATTTGGCCATCAATATCAACGGCTACGAGACAGGGTTTGTCGAGTCGGACAAGAACCTTGCCATCCCTGACGGAGCAGGCCGACGCCTTGCGTTGCGGATGCACCGCTGCGGCGCGAATCGGCTGGCCATTGACGCGTGCGATTTCGATCTCCACGGCACCGGCGGTTTCAAAGTTCACGTAGCTGTGAGTCCAGCCGGCCAGAGTGTCGAAGTAGGCTTCCTTTTTCTTTTCGCTGGTCTTGCAGGCGGTCTCCCAAACGAAGGCGCTCTGCCACTCGCTGCCATCGAAGGCTGCGCGCACGCGCACCGTGTAATGCTCCGAAGCGGCCAATCCCGGCACTGGCGGATAGACAACCAATCCGTCGGCGGCTGACAATCCAGCTAACGGCGCCAGCAGCAGGAGGGCGAGCGTGATGGTTCTGAGTCTGTTCATCGGCGTTACCGTCGCTCGAAGTAGAGCAGACGACCGAGGGGAACGTCAAATGTCTTCTGGGCCGGACCGACAATCACGGTGCCGTCGTCGGCTTTCCATTTGCCGGACGGAATCTGCACGGTGCGGGCGGTGCCCTTGGTCACCATTGGAGCCACTAGCAGGTCATCGCCCATCAGGAATTGGTCTTTGACCTTCTCGTAGCCGCCGTCGGGGAATACATAGGCCAGCGGGCGCAAGATGGGTTCGCCGGTGGCGGCGCTGGCTTGGGCGAGTTCGAGGATGCGCGGCGTGAACCGCTTCCGCAACGCCACGGCCTGTTTGACGGCGGCCAGATGGGCGGCATCGAGCACGCGCCAGGGCGCGACGGAGAACTGCATCCACCTGCATAATGATGTAGTCGAAATCGTCCGTCTTGACGAACTCTGCTTTTCGAGCGGGCGGATTTGTCACCTTTGGCAGGCCCGTTGCGGGGTGAATCCGGTTCATCGTGCGTGGGCAGATGCTTTTTGAAGCGAGCGATGCTTCCTTAAGGGCCCGTCAAGAAATAACGTGTACATTTGCCGCTCAGATTTGGGTCAGGTTGGGACGCGACGATTGAGCGAAACCGGAGGCGTAGTCCTGCTACGTTGAGGATTTCGCGATTGAGGAGCGGCCCAAGATGGCCCGAAGATGAGATGGAAGATGTGCATGTTATTTCTTGACGGGCCCTAACATCCATGTGGAACGGAAAATCGAGCCTGGTCACATCCGTTCCAGCTCGATCAGGTGGAAGACGGTATCGTCTCCCGATTCATGGTTCAGCACCAGTTCCGTAAGCCCGGAGAAGGTGACGGTCTTGGTTTTCCACTCGCCACTGTTGGTATTCTGGATGCGCGTTGCGCCGCTCTTGTTCGGAAGTCCGATCGACCATGATCCCGTTCCCTTGTCGAGATAGGTGACACTTACCTTCACCTCTTTGGCATTGAAGCCTGCATCGAGCTGGAAGCGCATTTGCGTCTTGCCGGACTGATGCTCAAAGGCGCGACCGAAGCGGCCATAAATGGACTCGTCGATGTTCCATCGGCCGATATCGCCTGAGCCCGGGTTGACCTGTATAAGGAAGCGGGAATAGTTGCCTGCCAAAATCCCCCAGCCCGCATCGTTGGGGCCTTTGCTCTTGCGATTGATCATACCGCCGCCAACCGCCTTTTCCGGATCGTCCATTCGCGCGCCGTAAGTGGAGTAGGCATTGGCAATGCGGACGTAGCGCTCCACATCGTTTTTCTGCCCCGGCTTGCCGCCGAATTGTGCGGCCGGGAAACGGTCGAAGTCGGAGGCGTCAAGCCCGTCGCGCAGAGCGCAGAAAGCGGCCGGGGCGGTCGCCGGATCCTTGTGGCCGGCATATTTGTTGAAAAACCGCAGCGCGGGCCAGTTGGCTTTATCCGTCAGGGCCTTGTTTGGAACATTCCACATGTCCAGCCGGCAATGCGTGGCAAAGATCCCCGACCAGTAGAGCGCCTGCGGAATGTTGCGTTTGCCCCAGCCCATGACAAACAACTCGGCGTCCATCTCGCCGCGCGTGATCACCGGCTTGCCGCGTTTTTTCGCTTCGGCTTCCAGGGCTTGGAATGCGGCCAGGCGCTTGTCGTTGTCGCTGACCTGATAACCGTGACTGAACATGCCCATCTTCAACGCGATGACCTCCATGTTATCCAAAAGCCACTGGGTTTCCGCATCCCCATTGGCATCGGAGTTCACCGCGATGGGGATTCCGGGAACAGTTTTGCGGTAGTGCTGCCATGCTTCCCGCCGGAAGGCGTTCCAGGTTTCACGGGAGATGGCATGTTGTTTGTCCAGCGGGTCGCCTTTATAGGGCTGGCCATCACCCGTGGATCCTTCGGCGCACTGTACAAACAGAATGCGTTCGCGCAGCGCGGGGGGGAGGGCCATGACGTACTTGCCGCAGGCCTCAATCAGTGCGAAGTATCGCTGCTTGTATTCCGGATGCAGATAGTAGGGAAATTTGCTCAGCCCACTGGTCTTCTGCCCCAAGGCATTGACCTGCCGGTCCGTGCGCACCAGCGGAACGCCCATTTCATAGATCCATTTGGGACTGGAGGGGCCAACATAGATCTTGAGCATCACATACAGACCGTCCTCATACGCGGCTTTTAGCGGTTGACCGAGCTTTTCATCGAACGCGTATTGTCCGGGTGCCGGCTCCAGCGAATCCCATTTCAGGATAAGCGGAACGCTGCGCAGTTCCGGGCATTCCGCCCGCGACACCTGCCCCGGCTTCCACCCCGCCCAACTGGATATTCCGTAGCCCGGCTTCGCCTCCGCCGCCACTCCGGCCGCCGCAGCGACCAGCAAACCCGCACACGCATACACTATGTTCTTCATAAACTTCGAGGATAGAGATCAATTGCGAAACCATGTCCGTCCGCCGGAACAAACCTATTCATTCGTAGCGGAGGAACAGAACGCCGTCCGGGTTGATATCAATTTCAATGGCTGAGGCGGCGGTGAGCTTGTGTTCCTTGCGTCCTTTCCAGACATCGAAAAGCTTCGCGTCCGCTTCCAAGCCGAGGAACGCAGGGGTCAAGGCGACTGTTTTCAGGCGATTGGTGCGATTGAACACGCCCACCCAGCCGCGCTTTTTCTGGCCCTTCTCGGGAGTCTTCCAAACCTCGATGCCGTCTATCTCGGACACCTGTTTCCCCATCACGCCGTTCTGATTGCAGGCGAGCATGTCTGGATCGGTCAGGAGGCGCAGCGAAAAGCCATCTATCGTCGGCAAATCACCCCCAACCATCAACGGCGAAGCCGAAAGCGCCCGCAGCGTGATGAAGGTGAACATCTGGTCTTGTGAGAACTGCTGCCAGCGGCGGTAGCCTTGACCGGCGAGCCGAACGGCATTGGCGTCGCCTTCCCGGAGCATCTCTTTCTTGGGGGACATCATGAGCAACTGCCCGAATGGAATCATGTCCATATCAATCCAGAAGTTGTCGGTTTCCTTGCCCGTCCACTTCTTCCAGGCATCAAAGCAATCATCCAGATAGTGCGCTTGATCCCAAACATCCTTGGTGACCCTCAGCATTTGGGCCATCTGGAAGCTCCTGATCGCATCCGGAGGGACATTGCCGCCGGGTGAGAGACTCAAGAGGATGGACTTTCCGGTTTTCTTGATGGCGTTCGCGACGGCCTCGACCTCGGCGGGATAAGGCACAATGTCGTCATACTTGATCATGTCCACGCCCATGTCGCCGAGGTGTTGAATCAACCCGTCATACCATTCCTGAGCGCCCGGCTTGGTCATGTCCACGCCGTAGTTGTAGGTGCACCAGGTGCAATTGTTTTTCGGATTGGTGTCCGCGATGTCGCGAGCCTTGTAGGAAGTGCCCTTGATCGGGAGATTCAGTTCATACGACTTGCGGGGAATGCCGCGCATCATGTGGATGTTAAATTTCAGGCCGAGCTGGTGGCAACGATCGGCAATCCGCTTGAGTCCGCCGGGAAAATAGGCCTTGGAGGGAATCACCTGTCCGTATTCGTTGAGCCGCACATCGCTGGCGTGCTTTTCGAGCGGATAGAGCGTGCCGGGCTTGAGCTTGTATTCGCCAAACCAGCCGTTATCGATGACAAAGTAGTCGTAGCCGTAAGGCTTCAAATGCTCGGCCATCGCCTTTACGTTTTCCATGGCGGCCTTCTCATGAAGATAAACGCCATAGCTTTGGAAGCTGTTCCAACCCAGAGGCGGTTTCGGGGCAATTGGTTTAGATTCCGCAGCAGTCAGGTATCCCGGAAATCCCACGAGTGCGGCGGTGAAGGCGAAATGCATTAATTGTGATTTGGTCATATGTAGTTTAGGAGGGGTTTAGGTTCGCTTTTCAGTGATCACTCAAAGTCGCGACTGGAAGATCGAAAGGGTCTGTTGATCCTTCTCCTTCAGTTTTGCGTTCTTGAGCAGGTCCACAAGGCATAGCACCTACTAATTCCGAAGAGAAACGGGAGGCTCACCTGAACTTTTTGTCGATACCCCCACTTTTATAGCAAGAGGAGGCACGCCGAATCGGAGCAGGAACGTGTCCATGGCTGCGCTCTCCCGATTGAGCGCGTCGGCAAACCGGGGGTCATCGGCCAGGTTCTTTGTCTCGTGAGGATCGTTATCCATGTCGAAAAGGACCATACAGGGCAGACCGTCTGCCCGCTTGGCGGCGAATCGTATCAATTTAAATTTTTGCGAACGGCCCATGACGAAACCAGGATGCACCGTCGGGCCGGATTTAATTTTGCAGACGGAGAATGTGCGCTCCGGCCCAAGCGCCGCGTTGTTCTGGATGACAGCCGCCGAGAGATCCTTGCCAGCCAAACCGGAACGTAGTTTAGGACCAAGACCGCACAATCCGGCAAGAGTGGGAAACATATCCACATGGTTGATCAGAATGTTGCTGTGCTTACCCTCCGGGATGACGCCCGGCATGCGAATAACAAAGGGAATCCGGGCCGATGCTTCCTGCATGACCAACTTAACCAAGCGGTGCTTCTCTCCCATCATGTCGCCATGATCTGTTGTATAAGCAACGATGGTGGTCTGGGAGAGTTTTTTCCCGGGGTTATTCAGATCATCAAGTTCTTCCAGTTTGTCCATGACCTTGCCCAGGAGATGGTCCACCCAACTGACCGAGCTGGAATAACGGGCGCGCAATAACCGTATCGTTTCCAACGGTATCTTGCCTTCATGGACAGAACCCCCATATGCAGAAAATTCCTTCATGTTGAACGCCAGTTCATCCTTAGTAATAGCCGCAGGGACGATCTTCTTCTGCATCCCGGTCTTGTACCAATAAGTGCCATCATCATCTTCGGGTCGTCCACTATACATTGCATAAAAGTCGATACCATCCTGCATTTTCGGCGATTCTTCGGGCCAATGGGGCTTTACCACGCCTATATAAAGGAAAAAGGGATTCGCCCGGTTGGTGATTTTGAAATCGCTGCCGGTCTGACCGGTGCTGGTGCGGCCCGTTGCATACAGGTCAAGGTATTCGAGGGCATCAAAAACGAGCACCCCATCCTTATGATCGGAGGCATGATTCAGAGCGTCGGTACTAAAAAAATGGTTCCTGGTCGCATCGATCACAGCCTTTTGCCAGGCTGGGGCGTCCTGGCCTTTATGGGTTTCAGGATATTTATCCCGGTAAAGGTCTCGCTTCTTGTTCCAAATGGCATCCGAGGGTATATGGGCCGGGACTTCGGAATGCCTGGAATCGTCGGGTGCATCCAGGCGATAATCGAAGCCAATGAAAAGCTCCTTTCCCTGGAACAGCATACCGGGGTTTGCATCCCATAACTGCACATTGGAATGGGTTTTGCCCAACAAGGCAGTATTATAGCCCTCCGCCCGAAAAAGAAGGCCCAGGGAAGGTGTTTTTCCGTTCGGTCCAGCCTCGATCAGGTACTCACTATTTCCTAACTGCCGGTGGGTCTGGGGATATTCTCCGGTAATGATGCTGGCTCGAGTGGGGGCACAAACCGGGTAGGCCACGTAGGTCTTATCAAATACCATGCCTTGCTTTGCCAGACGTTCCAAATTGGGTGTAGATATATTTTGCGGCAACTGGCTGTCGATGCTCATGAAATGCGGGCTGTGCTCGTCGGAGACGAACAACAAGACATTCCAACGGATTGGCTGGGCCCAAAGGTTGCCAATGGATAGTGTCAGAATCAATATGACTGCCAATTTGCAATTGCAGTTTAATTTGGGCATGACGTCTCCTTTCTTAGATAAGGGATTTGATTGGTTGTTGATCCTAAACTAATGATAATGGTCGAGTAGGGCGGAGGCGCGAACCTGATAATGTAGAGGTGGTCCATGCCGGGGAATTGCAGCAGGTCCGCGTCCTGGGCGATCTGATACTTGTTCGGGTTGTTGTCAGTCTTGAGCCACTTATTGATAGGACATTGCTTTCTTAACGCTGCGCGGGCCAGCGGCTGGTGTTGACGGGGGCGACGAGTCACATTTCGTGCTGACCACCAACCCGCAGGCTTACTACCGCACCCGCCTGCCGTAATGATGGATCCCAGGCTCGGCGGCTCTTAATGAGATAAATGTTACCCATTTCACACTACCGTTTCGGAACGGTCGCTTTAGCCTCGAGTCGCACTACGAAATACGGCTGATTAGCCAGCGTCGCGTCGAAGCCAGGGAATAGAACCGAGCCGCGACTTCCCTTATTCAGCCCGAAATAGTATTGCAGCGGGTACTGTGTTTGAGTGTAGTCGCTTGGGATTATTCCCTGGTAATGGCCGTTCTTTGCCTCCATGGACAGAACCTGCCAGGTGTCTGCTTGATTAACGTGCCGGTAATAGAGCTTCACACCCGTGGTGTCCGTGGCGTCCATGTTCAAAAGGAGGGTCAGCGATTGCCCGGCGGCAAACGTGCTCGGCGGTATATGCTGGCAGTTCGGAGTCGGCCGTGTCGGGCGCCCTTGGGCAGTGGCGATGGCCGCGGGCGCCGGGCCGCGGTGGGTTGGCGTTCCGACAACTTCGCCCTTGTTCATGGCCGCAATATCGGCGTTGATTCCCGCCAAGCGATCCGTCCAGTGTCCCTGACAGCGGGCACCGCGGCCGTAAGTGATATTGCTCTTGTAAATCGTTGCCGCCACAGCGGCCAAATCGGACCAGGCTTTCTGAGCGCTGTTATACTGAGCTATGGCCGCGGTCTTGGCGTTCGTATCGCCGGTCTTTTGGTAAATCGCCCATAACACCGCGCTACGAATCTTCCGGCCAAAAAACAGCCCCAGGCCGCTCTGAATGGCGACGTCAGCCTCAAGACGCCGAAAGACGGGGTCGCTTGGTTTGGGAACACGGCTCTTTGCGGTGGCGAGGTTCGAGGCCGCGGCATTTCCCAAATCTTCCAGCCACTGTGCGACCTCGGTGGGAAAATACTTGTTCTGATCAAAGGCCGTCCCGTTCAGAAGGTGCTCCACGTAGGCATCAATACCCAGCAACAGTTGAGGATCAAACGAGCTGATCGTCCCGAAAGGACCCTTCCCGTCTGAGGCGTTCGGCATTCCGGCGACGATGGCGACGTTCGTATACATCTCAGGCCAGTAACTTTGATTGGCGACGCCGGCGGCATGGTAAGTGGTGACCAGCAGGAGAATGCGGCTGGCATGTCCCAAGGCATCCTCCACCGGTTGTTGGGCAGACCCGCCAAATTCCTTTGCCAAATAGCGCCGCCAGGTCTGGGGATCGGTATCGGGGTTGAAGAGAAGCCGGCCCCACACTCGGTAGGTATAAAGGAATTTCTGATAATCGTACGTGGGATTGAGTTTGGGGTCGGAGTACCCGCACCGACCGCCAGTGATGCCGCTGCCCTCGCGACCCTTAAAGGACAGCGGCTCGTTCCATTCCACCCCCACACTGCCACAAAAACTGGCAGCTCGCCCAAATCCAGCCGCAAAGACCGGGTCGCCCCAAAGGAGCACCCGTTGGGTCCCCGGCCAAATCCGATGAAGAACCCCATAGTTTCGGTTTTCCTTCAAGAAATTCGAGTATCCGTAGCGAGAAGCCTGTCCGTCAAGTATCGTGGTGTCCGCTTGTTTGCTGCGCTCGCTCTCCCGGAGCGATGCCTCATGACAGGGCAAACCCATATGCTCAGCCACGTATTTCGGCGAGACGACCACGCGCATTCCCGTCGCCGCGGCAGCGTCGATGTGCTGTTGATAACACTGCTTGCCATGCATATCGATCTCCAGTATCCGTCCAGTCGTCGGAAACGCTTCAAACACGGTCTTCCAGAAAGAATAGCTGCCTGTGGGAATGCCGCTCTCGCCATGAACCCGGAAGGTCACTCCCGTAATCTCCGGGCAGGTCTTCAAAATGGACGCCAAAGCATCGCGGCAATAGGGGGCGTGGTTGGCCGCCGTCAGTCCTTGGATCGGATAATTGGAGCCAGCACCATACTCATACGCGTGCGACCAGAGGCCCAACTGGAACTCGAGTCCCCGCCGGGCGCACTCCTCGCCAATGAACTTCAACATCCGCAAATTTGCGTCTCGCTCGGCAGCGGGCAGGTTCTTGGCAGACACCCCGCTATGTTCCGGCACCGATACCAGGAAGGGATAGGCAAAGAAGAAATACACTTCCGGACTACCGCCGGGAGTCGAATTGTAGCCCAACCCAAAAGACAGGTTGAAGCGGTTGAATCGCTCCGACACCAGCATGGAAAGATACTCCGTCCAGAATGCCCGATCATTGAACCAAGGCTTGTCCTCGAGTTCGCTCTGAAAAGAGCGGCACATGGACCGGGTTATGGTGCCGGGCTGCTCCATAATCGCAGAACTCACCTTCAAGGCAGCCATGACTGAGTCCGAACAAAGCACCCGATCGGTGAGTTCGAGCACCGCATAAACCAAACCACGGGCATCGTTGCCACACGCCAGCAGAACAGACCGTCCGGAAGTGGTGCCCCGGGCCAAGAGAAGCGCCTCGGCGGCCGACGGCATGGCGATGCCCGTGCTGCTGATCACGTCTTGCGCGACTGGGGTCCTGGTGGAGGCAACTACGATCACCTGGTCTCCGACGGGAGCCTGGGAGACGGCTGAAACGATGCGCACACTGATGCGCTGAGCCTCGATGGCCTGCTTGAGTTGTGCGATCGCCCATTGAGGGGGGGCAGCAGAGGCAATGGCATCGTTGTTCAAAGTTACGATGGAGACACCGCCCTCATCTGCGGCAAAAACTCCCAAGGAACCGTTAGTCACGGCAAGCCCTGCCACACCGAGACCGAGTGAAGTTTGCTTTAAGAAGCGCCGGCGGCTGGTAAGATATGCGTTCATGCAGATGCCAATAGTTTTCTGAATAAATCAATTCCAGTCAATTCGTTTGGAGGGTCGCCAGGAATTCCGCATGGTGGTGTC
>Ga0315276_10001907_pt1 | contig 18864 bp, 14 predicted proteins | sample YL17G05_0_MG_FD_204542 | JGI IMG/M metagenome (GOLD analysis project Ga0315276, IMG submission 204542) | Sediment microbial communities from Yellowstone Lake, YNP, Wyoming, USA - YL17G05_0 | ecosystem: Environmental > Aquatic > Freshwater > Lake > Sediment | place: USA: Wyoming | collected... | reverse complement strand
CCCCGCACCGATTACTCGATACCGCGCTCGATTGGCTACCTGCTGAACGGGTAATTAACAGGATGAACACCTCTCAGTTCACAAGATCAGCCAGACTTGGCCTGGCGCACCAAAGGACGCAAAGAAATGCAAAGAAAGGAAACTCGGAAAACGGAGGGATCGATGTTCGCTTACGGCCGGCGCCTATGGTTACCATGAGCGAAAGTAGCGCAGTTTCCGTTTTCTTCCTTATCATTTGTCTTCCTTTGCGCTCTTTGCCTCCTTTGCGCCTTTGCGTTTGGGTGTTGACCTGCCCTACTCAGGCCGCATCTGCGGAAACAGGATGACGTCGCGGATGCTGGGGCTGTCGGTGAGCAGCATGACCAGACGGTCGATGCCGATGCCTTCTCCCGCCGTCGGGGGCAATCCGTATTCCAGCGCGCGGACATAATCGGCGTCGTAGTACATCGCTTCCTCGTCTCCGGCTTCCTTGGCCTGCGCCTGTTGCCGGAACCGCGCGGCCTGGTCTTCCGGGTCGTTCAATTCCGAGAAACCGTTGGCCAGTTCGCGGCCGGTGATGAACAGTTCGAAGCGATCGGTCACCGCCGGATTCTTGTCGTTGCTGCGCGCCAGCGGCGAAACGTCGGTCGGATGGGCGACGATGAAAGTCGGCTGGACGAGTTTGTCCTCGGTGGTTTGCTCGAACAGCTTGAGTTGCAGAAGGCCCAGCCCGTCGGTGGGGAACACCTCGACCTTGAAGTTCTCCAGCGCGCCGCGCAGGGTTTCGACCCTCAACAAGTCCGGCAACGAATACCTGGGGTTGTACTTGGCGACGGCCTCGGCCATGGTCAGGCGCTCGAAAGGTTTGCCCAGATCGATGGTTTCGCCCTGATAACTCAGCGTCGTGCCGCCGCTCACCTGTTGGGCAAGCCCCCGGAGCAGTTCTTCCGTGAGGTCCATCAGGTAATGGTAGTCCTGATACGCCTCGTAGAACTCCAGCATGGTGAATTCGGGATTGTGCCGGGTCGACATGCCCTCATTGCGGAAATTGCGGTTGATCTCGAACACCTTCTCGAGGCCGCCCACCACCAGACGCTTCAGATAGAGTTCCGGGGCGATGCGCAGAAAAAGTTCCCTGTCGAGTGCATTGTGATGGGTCACAAAGGGCCGCGCCGCCGCGCCGCCGGGTAGCGGCTGCATCATCGGCGTTTCCACCTCGAGATAGCCGCGTGCGACGAAAAACTCGCGCATCGCCTGGATGATGCCGGAGCGCGCCTTGAATACCCGTTGCGATTCCGGATTGGTGATCAGGTCCAGATAACGCTGGCGGTATTTCTGTTCCTGGTCGGCGAGGCCGTGGAATTTCTCCGGCAGCGGGCGCAGGGACTTCGAGAGCAGGCGCAGGCCGGTGACCTTGACGGAAAGCTCGCCCGTCCTGGTCTTGAACAGCGTGCCGTCGGCTCCGAGGATGTCGCCCAGATCCCAATGTTTGAACGCGGCGTGTGTGGTTTCCCCGCTGAGGTCATTGGTGACATAGAGCTGGATGCGGCCGGACATATCCTGCAGCGTTGCAAAACTGGCCTTGCCCATCACACGCTTGAGCATCATGCGTCCGCCGACCGCGACCCTGGTTGCCGCGGGTTCCAGCGCCTCGTTGGACTTGGCGTCGTAGTCGCGATGCAGATCGGCGGCAAGGTGGGTGCGGCGGAAGTCGTTCGGAAACGCGTTGCCTTCACCGCGCAGGGCTTTGAGCTTCGCCTTGCGCTCCTCGATGATCTGGTTGGTATCGAGCGCCGGAGTGGTTTTCCCCTTGTCTTCCATGTTCTACACGCCCTGCTTCAGACTGGCATTGATGAAATCGTCGAGGTCGCCGTCCAGCACGGACTGGGTATCGCCCCTTTCCACGTTGGTGCGCAAATCCTTTATGCGCGACTGGTCGAGCACGTAAGAGCGGATCTGGTGTCCCCAGGCGATGTCGGTCTTGGAATCTTCCATTGCCTGTTTTTCTTCGTTGCGCTTGCGCATTTCCAGTTCATATAGACGCGCTTTAAGCATCGACATCGCTTCCGCGCGGTTGCGGTGCTGGGAGCGGTCGCTTTGGCACTGCACGACAATGCCGGTCGGATTGTGCGTGATGCGGATCGCGGAATCGGTCTTGTTGATGTGCTGGCCGCCCGCGCCGCTGGCGCGGAAGGTATCGACGCGCAGGTCCGCGGGATTGATGGCAATTTCGATGGTATCGTCTACCTCGGGATAGACGAATACGCTGGCGAATGAGGTGTGGCGCCTGGCATTGGAATCGAAAGGCGATTTGCGCACCAGCCGGTGCACGCCGCTTTCGGTGCGCAGCGTACCGAAAGCGTAGTCTCCGCTGACCTTGAGCGCCGCGCTCTTGAGTCCGGCAACATCGCCGGGAGATTCTTCGAGCACCTCGACCTGGAAACCGCGGCGATCGCAAAACTTCAGATACATGCGCTCGAGCATCGACGCCCAATCCTGCGCCTCGGTTCCGCCGGAGCCGGACTGGATGTCGAGGAAGCAATTGTTAGGGTCCATCGGATTGGAGAACATGCGGCGGAATTCCATTCCAGCCGCGATCTTTTCCATGTCCGCGATGTCTTCGGCGATCGCATTCAGTGCGCCATCGTCATTCTCGGCGCGGGCCATCGCGAACAGGTCGCGCGCATCGCGTAATCCCTGGTCGAGCTTTTCCAGCGTGGCGACGACGGATTCCAGTTGCTTGCGTTCACGGCCCAGGTCCTGGGCACGCTTCGCGTCGTTCCAGATTGCGGGATCTTCGGCGAGCTGGACGACTTCGATCAGGCGGTTGCGCTTGCCTTCGAAGTCAAAGATACCTCCGCAGCTCTTTGGTGCGGGAATCGAGGTCGTCGAGCTGGTGGGCGAGGGCGTTGAGCTGTTCTGCTTCCATGTGAAATCTGATCCAGTGAGAGTTGCAAGGCGGCAAGGTGCGAATTTTAACCGATGTCGCCGGCGGGCCCGCCTATTTGATGAGCAGAAGTGCGACGACCAGCCCGATCGCAACGGCCGCCATGTTCCCGGCACAGCGGCCGAAAAGCGGCCAGCCGCCCACCACCAGGACCAGGCCGAGCTTGAAGGCGGGGTTTCGTCCTCAGTGTGTGCCCGGCTGCCAATGATTCAGCACCAGTTGCACCGAGCGTTTGCCGTTGTACTCGTTCACCTGCACACGGTAAACCGTGCCAACCCTCGCGGGAAGAGGGGCCTCTTGTCCGAACAGGATTGCGTCCAGCACGTCTTGCCCGCCCGGCCGGCGCAGCCGCAGTTTCAGATGCCGGCCGCCGACGATGCGTTGCTCGAGTACCTCGAAATCGTCGAAAAAACTCGGCACGGCAAATCCCTGTCCCCATACCTGGGCTTCGAGCGTCTCGGCGAAATCGAGATTCATTTCCGACGGCGACAGTTCGCCATCGGTCTCGATCAGGCGCTCCAGGTCAGCGGGACCGACGAGCGCGCGCACGACCGCTTCGAAGGCGGTGGTGAAATCCGCGACATCGACGCGCCGGATCGTCAGTCCGGCTGCGGCGGCGTGACCGCCGAAGCGCAGGATCAGGCCAGGATGACGCTTCGCGACAAGGTCGAGCGCGTCGCGCAAATGCAATCCGCGAATGGACCGCCCTGAACCTTTCGCCTCGCCGCCGTCGGCCGGTGCAAAGGCGATCGCGGGACGGTGAAAGCGCTCGCGCAGGCGTGCGGCGAGAATGCCGATCACGCCCTGATGCCAGGACTCGTCGTAAAGGCTCAGGCTGAAGGTGTCGGCAACGTCGATCCTGTCCATCAGTGCCAGCGCGGTTTCCTGCATGCCGGCTTCGATCGCGCGGCGTTCGCGGTTGAGCGAATCGAGTTGCTTCGCCAGTTCCGCGGCCCGGTTCGGGTCCTGCGTCAACAGGCACTCGATGCCGACCGACATGTCGGTGAGCCGTCCGGCAGCGTTCAACCGCGGTCCGACCACGAAGCCAAGATCATAGGTGGACGCGCGTGACGGGTCGCGTGCGGCGACGCGCAACAGCGCATCGATGCCGGCGCGAGTGCGTCCGGCGCGTATGCGGCGCAATCCCTGGTCGACCAGGATGCGATTGTTGTCGTCAAGGCGCACAACGTCGGCGACGGTGCCGAGCGCGACCAGGTCGAGCAGCTCGGCCAGATTGGGCACTTTGCGTTGGCTGAACCAGTCGCGCCTTCGCAATTCGGCGCGCAGGGCGACGAGCACATAGAACATCACGCCGACCCCGGCCAGGTGCTTGCTCGGGAAAGGGCATCCGCGCTGATTGGGATTGACGATGCAGGCCGCGGCCGGTAACTGCGCGCCCGGAAGATGGTGATCGGTGATCAGTACCTGGATGCCGAGCCGGGCGGCCTCGTCGACGCCTTCCACGCTGGCGATGCCGTTGTCAACCGTGATCAGAAAATCCGGTTTGCGGCCAGCCGCCAGTTTCACGATTTCCGGCGTGAGTCCGTAACCATATTCGAACCGGTTCGGCACCAGATATTCGGCTTTCGCGCCGAAGCTTTGCAGGCCCAGCATGCCGACTGCGCAGGCCGTGGCGCCATCCGCGTCGTAGTCGGCAACGATGAGCAGGCGCTTTCCGGCGGCGATCGCGTCGGCCAGCAAACTGGCCATGGTTGCGCAATTGAGCAGTCGGTCGAACGGCAGCAATCCGTTCAGCCCGGTGTCGAGCTGCATCACGTCGCGCACGCCGCGGGCCGCGTAGATCCTTGCCAGGACCGGGTGCAGCCCGCTGGCGCGCAGCTTCTCTAAGGCTGCCGCAGGCACATCGCGCTCGACGATGCGGGGGAGATCCATCACGGTCCGCCGATCCGGACGCCAAGCGAAGCCGCGGGCCTCCACCAGCGCCACAAGTTCATGCGGCTAACGGACCACCGGTAGCCGCGCCCGTTGGCGACGGTGGCGATGACAAGCTGGCGAATCTGCCGCTTTCCAAGCAGCCGTGCGAGGGGGGCGAACCAGCGCCGTTCCATCTCTTCGAGCGCTTCCTTCCAGGCAGCGGCATCGAGGCGCATCGACGCCGTTGCCGCGTCGCACAGCTCGATCAGAACATCGCTCGTGCCAACGGTGGCGATGCCCTGTTCGATCGTCGAAAACGGAATCTGCGTCAGCTTCGACAATCCACGCGCCAGTGCGCTGCCGCCAATCACGGCCTGAAACGATGTGCTGGCGAAAGGCAGTGTCCCGCCGCCGGAGAACCAGAGGCTGTTGATCGGCAGAACACCGCGCCGCTCGCGCTCCTCGTTGACCGGGTGCGCGTGAAGCACCATCTGGACTTCGTTGAATATTCGGTGCCAGGCCAGTCGGTCTTCGCCTTCGGGCAACATACTGTCGACATCGTGGCCGACTGCCCGGGAAAGGCTGCGGGTGTGGATGCGCGCCGGCGCCGCGGTTTTGAGGTACCAGCGATGCGCCTGAGGGGCCAGGAAAGTCAGGCGATCGGTGGCGAAATGGCGATTGAGTTCAGCGCACAGCGCAACCGCCTCGGCGCCGGTGATCGACAGGCTTTCGGGAGCCAGCAGAATCAACTGGTCGCGATTCACCCGCAGATGCACCGGATCGGCGCTCAGCCAGAAGTCCTCCCCCGGAGCCATGCCGGCGCCGAACAATGCAATCGGCGCGCTCGGCCAGTCCACCTGCCGCGCAACGCCGAATTGTTCGCATAGCCAAGCCTGTTCGTCATCGCATGGCGATTCGCCGGCATCGCCGCGACCGATCACGGCCCGCAGCGCCGGCATCGTCGGCGAGTCGTGGTCCGCGCCGGCATGCGGCCAGAACAAGGCAGGAATAAACAGGGTAACGGTAGGCACGGATGAGCGGCGAAATTCGGCTGTGAGTTTAGCACGCGAAATCCTCGCTGCCTGGCGCAAACCTGCGCAGGCACCATCGTGCGAACATGCGAGCGGCGGAATATGGCAGACTGCGCGTCGCTGCCGGAGAACCCACGTCTTTGATCATCGATCCATGCTGACGCCGTATGAATTGTTTGTCGGGCTGCGTTATACGCGTGCCAAGCGGCGCAACCATTTCATCTCCTTCATTTCGGTCACCTCGATGCTCGGCATCGCCTTGGGCGTCGCCGCGCTGATCGTGGTGCTGTCGGTCATGAACGGCTTCCAGAAGGAGTTGCGCGCACGTATTCTCGGTGTAGCTTCGCATGTGCAGATCACCGGCATGGCCGGCGGCCTCCGGGACTGGCGGCGGGTCGCGTCGCAGACAGCGGCGAACAAGGAGGTGGTCGCCGCGGCACCGTATGTCATGGCGCAAGGGTTGATCTCCAACCACCAGACCGTACAAGGCAGTATCGTCCGCGGCATCTTGCCCGCCGAGGAGGACCGGGTTGCCGACATCGGCATGCATATGAAATCCGGCAGCCTCGGCGCGCTGCAGCCGGGCAAGTTCGGGATCGTGCTGGGCAGCGAACTGGCGCTGAGCATCGGCGCGCATACCGGCGACAAGATCGTGGTCATCGCGCCGCAGGGGCAGGTGACACCGGCCGGGATCATGCCGCGACTCAAGCAATTCGATGTCGTCGGCATCTTCGAAGTCGGCATGTACGAATACGATGCCGGGCTGGCGCTGATTCATCTCGAGGATGCGCAGAAACTCTATCGCATGGAAGACAAGGTTTCGGGCGTGCGCCTGAAGCTGAAGGATCTGTTTGCGGCGCCGCGCGTGGCCCATGAGCTCACGGATACCCTGGATGCCGATGTCTACATCGCCGACTGGACCCGCAGCCATGCGAACTTCTTCCGGGCAGTACAGATCGAAAAACGCGTGATGTTCATCATCCTGCTGCTGATCGTGGCCGTCGCCGCGTTCAATATCGTTTCGACGCTCGTCATGGCGGTAACCGACAAGCGCGCCGACATCGCCATCTTGCGCACGCTGGGGGCGGCGCCCGGCGAGGTCATGAAAATTTTCATAATCCAGGGCGCCCTGATCGGTATGATCGGCACTCTCGCCGGCGTGCTCGGTGGCGTGCTGATTGCGTTGAATGTGGATGTGGTGGTTCCGGCCATCGAGCGCCTGATCGGAGTGCAGTTCCTGGCAAAGGATGTGTATTACATCAGCGACCTGCCCTCGGACCTCCATCTTCAGGACGTTGCCGTCATCGCGCTGACCTCCTTCGCACTGAGTCTTGCGGCCACCCTCTATCCGAGTCTGCGCGCTGCCCGTGTCAATCCGGCCGAAGCGCTGAGGTATGAGTGAGATGATCGCGCACGTCGTTGTTTCGTGCCGCAATCTGCACAAGACATTCCGGCAGGGCGATTACGCCGTACTCGTTCTGAACGGCGTCGACATCGAAGTGCGGCGCGGCGAAACCGTGGCCATCGTCGGTGCCTCAGGTTCCGGCAAGAGCACACTGCTGCACCTGCTGGGTGGACTCGATGAGGCGTCGTCCGGCGAGATCCTGATCATGGGGCGCCGGCTGGACGAACTCGGCGAAAAGGAAAAAGGCCGTGTGCGCAATCATGGTCTGGGCTTCGTCTACCAGTTCCATCACCTGTTGCCGGAGTTCACCGCGTTGGAAAACGTGGCGATGCCGTTGCTGATCCGCCGCATGACAGGCGAAGACGCCACGCGGCGTGCGAGCCGTGTTCTGGAGCGCGTCGGGCTGAGCGCGCGCGTGAGCCATACGCCGGGTGAATTGTCGGGCGGCGAACGCCAGCGCGCGGCTCTGGCACGCGCCCTGGTGACCGAGCCGGCGTGCGTGCTCGCGGACGAGCCTACCGGCAATCTCGATCGGCATACCGCGGGAGGCATGCTTGACCTCATGCTCGAACTCAATCGCGAGCTTTCCACAAGCTTTATCGTCGTGACCCACGATCCGGCGATCGCGGCACGCATGCAGCGCACGCTGCGGCTGGAAGATGGGAAACTGGGTGAGGCGTGAGGTGCGAGGTGCGAGGTGCGAGGCACGAGGTGCGAGGCACGAGGCGCTAGGTCTTGAGAGGTTTCGCGCCTCGCGCCTAGCACCTCGTGCCTGGCCCCTCATTTGCGCGCGGACGGCATGCGCAATCGCCGGCGTTTGCGCCACGACAGCACAACAAGCAGGCGCCAGGCGCCGAGGACCAGGACGTAGCCGGCGAGCGCAAGAATCAGCGCCAGAAGCACGAGGCCCACCGCAAAAGGTTTGCCCATCAATGCAAGCCAGTGCGCGATGGCGGGGATCCACTCCATGACCGGCAGATCGAAAAAATGCAAGTCAAGTTGTGGAGGCGCCGCGGAATCGGAACCGGTGACGAGCAGCCCCAGCTTGTAGGCGACGTAATACAGCGGAAGAATCGTCAACGGATTGGTGTACAAAGTCACGACTGCGGCCACCGGCAAATTTGCCCGGAATACGATAGCGCACAGGACCGCGGACAGCATTTGCAGCGGTCCCGGCACCAGGCCGCAGAACAGGCCAATCGCTACACCGCCGGCGACCGATCGGCGATGAAGATGCCAGAGATTGTGGTGCTGCAGGGCCGCGCCGAAGAAACGAAGGTAACGATTCTCGCGGATGCTCCGGTGACTCGGCAGGTATTTGCGGAAAAGCTTGCGCGGCATGGATGTGACGAATAGTACTCTCGGTAGATCGTGACAAGCATTTATCTGTTCGCGCTGGTCGCGGGAGCCTGGCTGCTCCAGCACCAGGCCATCCTGCCGGAATTGACCGGCGCCGCGGCATTGGTTCCGTTGGCCGTGCTATGGACCGTTCTCGCGCGTCAATCCGGTGCTGCCAGCAGGGCGCTCTCGCATGCAGTTGCCATTGTCACCTTTGCGGCTGCAGGATTCTTCTGGGCTGCTGCCGTGGGGTCCTGGAAGCTCGCCGATGACCTTCCGGAAATCTGGGAAGGGCGCGACGTCGAGATCTCTGGCGTCATCGCGGAAATGGTGCAGCCAAACGCTCGCGGCGTGCGTTTCCTGCTCGATGTGGAGCGGGCTTACACGTTGAATGCGCGCATTCCTGCGCGCGTTTCCCTGATGTGGTATGAGAATGACAGCGAGTCGCCGCCCGATCTGCGTGCCGGCCAGCGCTGGCGCATGGCGGTGCGCCTGCATAGACCCCATGGAAACGCCAATCCCCATGGATTCGACTTCGAAGCGTGGATGCTGGAACGCGGCATCCGCGCGGTCGGGTATATCCGGGCCCAGCCTGCGCCGCATCTGATCGGGTCGCTGGTGTGGCGCCCCGGCTATTTGCTGGAACGATCGCGCGAAGCGGCCCGCAGGCATCTGCTCGACGCGCTCGGCGACCGGCCTTATGCGGGGGCGATCGTGGCGCTTGCGGTCGGTGACCAGCAGGCCATTGCGCCCGATCAGTGGCAGGTGTTCACGCGCACCGGCGTCAATCACCTCATGAGTATCTCGGGCCTGCATATCACGATGGTTGCGAGCATGGCGTTCCTGCTGGTTCTGCGTCTGTGGCGCAGATCCGAAACGCTGGTCCTGCAACTCCCGGCAGTGCGGGCCGCCACCGCTTGCGGCCTGATTGTCGCGCTGGCCTACGCTGCATTATCGGGATTCGAGGTACCCGCGCAACGAACGGTCTACATGCTGGCGGTCGTCGCGGTTGCACTGTGGTCGGGCTGGACGGCACGATCCACGGCCGTTCTCGCGGTTGCTGCTGCACTGGTCGTCGCGCTCGATCCCATGGCGGTGATCGCGCCCGGCTTCTGGCTCTCTTTTGGCGCCGTGGCGGTCATCATGTTTGCAGGAGGATCTCGCATCGGCAGGCAGGGCTGGTTTCGCGTCTGGGCGCAAACCCAATGGGCGGTCACGCTTGCGCTCATCCCGTTCCTGCTCGCCATGTTCCAGCAGGTGTCGCTGGTGTCCCCGGTTGCCAACGCCTTTGCGATTCCTCTGGTCAGCCTGATCGTCGTGCCCCTTGCGCTGGCAGCGTCGGTGCTTCCACTGGACTGGATCGCCCATGCAGCGCACCTGGTCATGGCGCTGTGCATGTTCCTGCTGCGCGCACTCAGCGATCTGCCGGATGCCGTGTGGCAGCAGCATGCACCGGCCGCATGGACCGTGCCGATTGCCGTCGCCGGCGCACTCTGGATGCTGTTGCCCAAAGGGTTTCCCGCCCGCTGGGTCGGGGCGGCGATGATGTTGCCGCTGTTCTTGTGGTTGCCGGCGAAGCTTGCCTCGGGCGAATTACGAGTGACGGTGCTCGATGTCGGGCAGGGGCTGGCGGTAGTGGTGCGAACGCGCGAACATGCGCTGCTCTATGACACGGGTCCGGCCTTCACGGAACAGATTGACGCCGGTGGCCGCATTGTCGTGCCTTACCTGCGCGCCGCAGGCGTGAGCAGACTGGATGGAATGATCGTCAGCCATGACCATAGCGATCACAGCGGTGGCGCTTTGTCCATATTGCAGTCAATGCCCGTCGAGTGGCTCGCTTCATCGTTACCGCAGGATCACGCGATCAGCATGGCGGCAACCCGCAGCCGGTTCTGCAACGCGGGAGAGCGCTGGGTATGGGATGGGGTTTCCTTCGAATTCCTGGGTCCGCAGGCACGGGAATATAATGATGCCGACACCAAGGACAACGATCGAAGTTGTGTTCTTCGGGTCGTTTCTGCCTACGGCAGCGTTTTCCTGCCCGGCGATATCGAGAAACGTTCTGAACTCCGGCTGTTGCAATCTCCAGAAACTCTGCGGGCGGACGTATTGATTGCGCCCCATCACGGCAGTCGCACATCCTCGACGCCCGAATTCGTGCGTGCCGTGCTTCCCGGTCTTGCGGTTTTCTCGGTCGGATATCGCAACCGCTTCGGACATCCGCATCCGGCAGTAGTCGCGCGTTACCGCCACAGCGCAAGCCGGATGCTGCGGACCGATCTTTCCGGTGCGCTGCTTATCGGCATGAGCCCGGCCGGCGTCGAGGCGCGAAGTTGGCGGGAAGTCGACAGAAAATACTGGGCTGGTCGCTGACGCCGCCCTCATGCGAGATGGTCAAACTCACTGATATCAAGCGGGACATCACCTCAGAGCAGTGGCTGGAGGCGTTGACCGCCGGGCTGCCTCAGGGCGAACGCGATCTTGTGCTGCGCGCCAACGCCTGGGCACAGCAACATTATCCGGGCCGCAAACACCCGGCCGGGCCACTGTGGACGGATCACGCGCGCGCCGCGGCCGGAATTCTCGGCAGTCTGCGCGTGGGCGGCGAGGCGCTTGCGGCGATGCTGCTGCTCGGTGCGCCGATCGCGACACGCGCGGAGCGCGACGCATTGCATGCGGCTTTCGGCGCTGCGGTGGTTTCGCTCGTGGACGGGGTGGCAAGCATGGCGCAGATCCAGGCGCTGCGCAGCCGGAATGTCACCGGCCCGGCGGCGAGCGATCGCGCATCGCAGCTCGAAGCGCTACGCAAGATGTTCCTGGCCATGGCGCAGGATGTGCGCGTGGTGCTGATCAAGCTCGCCGACCAGGTGCAATGGCTGCGCGAACTGGCATCGAAAGAAGATGCCGAAGCGCGCGAAGACGCGGCGCGGGAAACACTGGAGCTGTTTTCGCCGCTGGCCAACCGGCTGGGCGTCTGGCAACTGAAATGGGAATTGGAAGATCTGGCACTGCGCTGCCTGGAGCCTGAAACCTACCGGAATCTGGCCCGCCAACTGGATGAAAAGCGAAAGGATCGCGAAAGCTACATCGGCGAGGTCGTTCGTTGCCTGCGCATCGAACTCAATGCGGCCGGCATCGAAGCAGAGGTGAGCGGCAGGCCGAAGCACATCTACAGCATCTGGCGCAAGATGCAGAGGAAAGGCGTCGAGCTCGGGGATCTGTTCGACGTGCGCGCAGTGCGCGTGATGGTCAAGGACGTCAAGGATTGCTATGCGGCGCTTGGTGTCGTGCACAATCTGTGGACGCCCATTGCGCGTGAATTCGACGACTATATCGCGCGGCCGAAAGCCAACGACTATCGCTCGCTGCATACGGCGGTCGTCGGACCGGATAGCAGGGTGCTGGAGGTCCAGGTGCGCACTCACGAAATGCACCAGCACGCCGAACTCGGCGTGGCCGCGCACTGGCGCTACAAAGAGGCGGTCAAGGGCGATCCGCGTCTGGACCACAGGATTTCCTGGCTACGCGGCGTGCTCGAATGGAAGGACGAACTGGCCGACGCAACCGAACTGGCGGAATACTTCAAGACCGATCTGTTCCAGGACATGGTCTACGCGGTGACGCCGCAGGGGCGGGTAGTCGATCTGCCGCGCGGCTCCACGCCCGTCGATTTTGCTTATCACCTGCACACAGAGCTTGGCCATCGCTGCCGGGGCGCAAAGGTCAATGGCCAGATTGTGCCGCTGACCTTCGCGCTAGCCAATGGACAGCGAGTGGAAATCATCGCGGCCAAGGAAGGCGGACCATCACGGGATTGGTTGAATCCCGCCCTGGGTTATCTCAAGAGCAATCGCGCGCGCGCAAAAGTGCGGCAGTGGTTCAACAGCCAGCAGCTCGATGAAGCCATGGCCCACGGGCGTGCCTTGCTGGACAAGGATCTGCAGCGGCTGGGCAAGACCGGGCAGAATCTCGAAGAACTGGCCTCGCGCTTGGCGTTCGGCGACGTCAATGCGCTGTTCGCCGCACTGGGCCGCGGCGAACTCGCGCCTCGACGGCTGCAATCGGCGGTGTTGGGCGAGGAGGTTGCGGAGAACAAGATGCCGGTGCGCCCGGTCCATGCGCGGCCAGCCGCCGCACCCGGCGGAATACTGATCGTCGGCGTGGACAAGCTGCTCACCGTGCTGGCGCGTTGCTGCAAGCCGGCGCCACCCGACCGCATCGTCGGCTTCGTGACCCGCGGACGCGGCGTTACCGTGCATCGCGCCGACTGCCGCAACGTCGGACACTTGCCGCAGGAAAGAATGATCGCCTCCGAGTGGGGAAAGACCGGCGCGTCGAAGTTTCAGGTCGATATCGAAGTCATGGCGGGCGGCCATCCTGCGCTGATGCGGGACATTCTCGACGTCTTTACGCGCGAAAAAGTGCGCGTCGCCTCGAGCACATCCTACAGCCTGGATCTGAATGCGAAGATGGCGTTCACCCTGGAAGTCGAGGGATTGGCGCAACTGGCACGTCTCCTGGCTTCGGTGCGGGATACGCCCGGGGTGGAGTCGGCACGCAGGAAGTGAGTTTGAACGCCCGCGGGGTTTCGTTTAGAATCCGGCCTTCGACAGGCGCGTAGCTCAGCTGGTTAGAGCATCACCTTGACATGGTGGGGGTCGTTGGTTCGAGTCCAATCGCGCCTACCAGCTTCCTTGACGACAGAAATGGGTTGCCGAACTTGCACGCCGGATTCCATGCATCGCTTCTGAACCCCTTTTCAGTCTGGCAGCAAAAAAGTGCGGTTCTCCGCACTTTTTTATTTTGGATTTTCGAAAAATGCCGTCCATTCGATTACCTGACGGATCGCTTAAAGCGTTCGACAAACCGGTTACCGTCGCGGAGGTCGCCGCGTCCATCGGCGCGGGATTGGCGCGTGCCGCGCTGGCGGGGCGAGTCGACGGCAGGCTGGTTGATACCTCCTTCGTCATCGATCATGACGCAGACTTGGCGGTGGTGACCGATAGAGATGCCGAAGGCGTCGAAATCCTGCGCCACTCGAGCGCTCACCTGCTGGCCCATGCCGTCAAGGAACTCTATGCCGATGCCCAGGTCACCATCGGCCCGGTGATCGAAGACGGCTTCTACTACGACTTTTCCTACAAACGCCCATTTACCCCCGAGGACCTTGCGGCGATCGAAAAGCGCATGGCGGAAATCACCAGGCGCGATATCAGGGTCGAACGCCAGGTCTGGGATCGTGCCAAGGCCGTCGAATTCTTCCGCGAGCAGGGCGAGAAGTACAAGGCGCAGATCATCGCCGCGATTCCGGGCAACGAAGCCATTTCGCTTTACACCCAGGGCAACTTCACCGATCTGTGCCGTGGCCCGCACGTGCCGTCCACCGGCAAGCTCAAGGTGTTCAAGCTGCTCAAGGTCGCAGGCGCCTATTGGCGCGGCGATTCGAAGAACGAGATGCTGCAGCGGATCTATGGCACGGCATGGGCGAAAAAGGAAGATCTCGACGCTTATCTGTTGCGCCTGGAAGAGGCGGAAAAGCGCGACCATCGCAAGCTCGGCAAGCAACTCGACCTGTTTCATACCCAGGAGGAAGCGCCTGGGATGGTGTTCTGGCATCCCAAAGGCTGGGCCATCTGGCAGCAGGTCGAGCAATATCTGCGCAGGACGCTGTCCCGACATGGCTACCAGGAGGTGCGAACTCCGCAGGTCATGGATCGCTCGTTGTGGGAGCGCTCAGGCCACTGGCAGAACTACCGCGAGCTGATGTTTACCACCGAGTCGGAAAAGCGCGACTACGCGGTCAAGCCGATGAGCTGCCCCGGCCACGTACTGATCTTCAACCAGGGGTTGAAAAGCTATCGCAACCTGCCGTTGCGTCTGGCCGAGTTCGGCGCCTGCCATCGCAATGAGCCCTCGGGGGCCTTGCATGGAATCATGCGGGTGCGCGGCTTCACCCAGGACGACGCCCATATTTTCTGCACCGAGGACCAGGTGCAGGGCGAAGCGTTGGCGTTTATCGACCTGCTGCAAAAAGTCTATGCCGATTTTGGTTTCAGCGAGATCCTGATCAAACTGTCCACGCGTCCGGCCAAGCGCATCGGGGCGGACGAAACCTGGGGCAAGGCGGAAGACTCGCTGAAGGCCGCGCTCGACGCTAAGGGGCTTAACTGGGACCTGAATCCAGGCGAGGGGGCGTTCTATGGCCCGAAAATCGAGTTTTCGCTGAAGGATTCGATCGGCCGCGTCTGGCAATGCGGCACTTTGCAGTTGGATTTCGAGCTTCCGGGCAGACTGGGGGCCGAATATATCGCCGAAGACAACAGCCGCCGCCTGCCGGTCATGCTCCACCGGGCGATTCTGGGGTCCATGGAGCGTTTCATCGGCATCCTGATCGAGCACTACGCCGGGGCGATGCCGTTATGGCTCTCGCCGGAGCAGGTCGTCGTCCTCAATATCTCAGAGCATCAGGCCGATTTCGCTGGCCAAATCGCCCGCAAGCTCGATGAAGCCGGGTTCCGTGTGTTTGCGGACTTGAGAAACGAGAAAATTACCTATAAAATTCGCGAACATAGTTTGCAGAAGCTACCTTACCAACTGGTGGTTGGTGATAAAGAGGTGGCGGCAAACGCCGTTGCCGTGCGTACCCGCAGTGGTAGCGATCTCGGTCAGATGCCGCTCGGCGAGTTCATCGAGCGACTAAAATCCGAGTTGCCGCAGTCGGGAAGCGCGGCTTAATTTTTGATGGAGGCCTGCTTATAGCTCAGGACAGGGATGTCAGGATCAATGGCGAGATTACTGCGCCGGAGGTCCGGCTCATCGGTATCAAAGGTGAGCCAATCGGGGTCGTCAGTCTCGCCCAGGCGAATGCCATGGCGGAGGAACTGGAAATCGATCTGGTAGAAATCGCGCCAACTGCACAGCCGCCGGTCGCGCGGCTGATGGACTTTGGAAAGTTCAAGTACAGCGAGGCCAAGAAGAAGCACGAGGCTAAGCTCAAGCAGAAGCAGATCCAGGTCAAGGAAGTGAAATTCCGGCCAGGTACGGACGATGGTGACTATCAGATCAAATTGCGCAATCTGACGCGCTTTCTGACCGAAGGCGACAAGACCAAGATAACCCTGCGTTTCCGCGGCCGGGAAATGGCGCACCAGGAATTCGGCTTCAAGCTGCTGGAAAGAGTGAAGGCCGATTTGGAGCCGTATGGTGTGGTAGAGCAGTTTCCGAAAATGGAAGGCCGGCAAATGGTCATGGTGCTGAGCCCCAAGAAAAAGTAGTGAGCGGCCGGTTGGCAGGTGTTTTGCAGAGAACGGGGGACCGGTCACTGAGGGCGTCGGTCAGCCGGTGCCGGAAAATCGGTCACCAGCGTTAAAACAAGTGATTCCCAGGCAACAAAGCGCCTCGCGAGGGGACGCCTGGAGTCAGGCTAAAATACGAAGGAGTCATTGTGCCCAAGCTCAAGTCCAAGAGCGGTGCCGCCAAGCGTTTCAAGGCGCTCGGCAGCGGCCGCTTCAAGCGCACGCAGGCGAATCTGCGCCACATCCTTACCAAGAAGTCGACCAAGCGCAAACGCCATTTGCGCGGCACTACGGCGGTGAGCCCTTCGGATCACGGTCATATTCGATCGATGCTTCCTTACGCATAAGCGGAGACCACCATGCCAAGAGTCAAACGTGGAGTCACCGCGCGAGCGCGGCACAAGAAAGTTCTCGAAAAATCGAAAGGCTATCGCGGCCGCCGCGGCAATGTGTACAAGATCGCCAAGCAGGCGGTCATGCGCGCGGGTCAATATTCGTATCGCGACCGGCGCCGCAAGAAGCGCGATTTCCGCGCATTGTGGATCATTCGCATCAACGCCGCCGCAAGGTCATTCGGCATGACCTACAGCACCCTGATCAACGGGCTGAAGAAAGCCGCGATCGAGATCGATCGCAAGGTCCTGGCTGACATTGCCGTATTCGACAAATCCGCTTTTGAACGGATCGCGAGTCAGGCAAAAGCCAGCCTCGGCGCCTGATTCGGAACAACGAAGTCCAAAGGAGGCTGTAAGGCCTCCTTTTTTTATGCGGTGCCGGGTTAATTCAGCCTTGGGTTAATTCAGCCTTGGGTTCACTTGACCGGGCGTTTATTCAGTCACAGCCGAAACGAGATGGATAACCTCGAAGGCATCCTTGCCGAAGCGAAATCGACTTTCGACCGCATTACCGATCTTGCTGCCCTCGAGCAGGCCAAGGCGCGTTTTCTCGGGAAAAGCGGAAAACTGACCGACATGCTGAAGGGGCTCGGCAGGCTTTCTGCCGACGAGCGCCCGCAGGCGGGCGCGCGCATCAACAGGGCCAAGGAGCAGGTCGACATCCTGCTGCAGGCACGCCGCGAGGCGATCGAGAAGTCTTCTCTGGAAGCGCGACTGGCGGAGGAGGCGCTCGATGTCACACTTCCCGGACGCGGGCGCAGTCGCGGCGGAGTCCATCCGGTGATCCGCACTTGGCAGCGCATCGAAGCGATCTTCCGTTCGGTGGGATTCGACGTCGCCGATGGTCCGGAGATCGAAACCGATTGGCACAATTTCACCGCGCTCAATCAGCCGCAGAATCATCCGGCGCGATCCATGCACGACACGTTCTATGTCGAGGGTGGGCTGCTGCTGCGCACGCACACCAGCCCGATGCAGGTGCGCTACGCCCGAACCCACAAGCCGCCGATCAAGGTTATCTCACCGGGACGGGCCTATCGGGTCGACTCGGATGCGACGCATTCGCCCATGTTCCATCAGGTCGAAGGGTTGTGGCTCGACGAGAATATCAGCTTCGCCGACCTGAAGGGCGTCTATGCCGATTTTCTGCACCGATTTTTCGAAACCGACCAACTGCAGGTGCGCTTCCGGCCGTCCTTTTTTCCTTTCACGGAACCGTCCGCTGAAATCGACATGGCTTTTGCGAGCGGCCCGCATAAAGGCAGGTGGCTGGAGATTTCCGGCGCGGGCCAGGTGCATCCGAACGTAGTGCGCAACTTCGGGCTCGACCCCGAGCGTTATACCGGCTTCGCCTTCGGCAGCGGATTGGAGCGCCTGACCATGCTGCGCTATGGCGTAGACGACCTGCGCCTGTTCTACGACGGCGATCTGCGATTCCTCAGGCAGTTCAACTGAGACGGCAGGACGATGCAATTCTCGGAAAACTGGCTGCGCACACTGGTCGACCCGAAGCTGGCCACGCCAGAACTCGCTCATCTGCTGACCATGTCCGGCCTTGAAGTCGAAGACTGCCGAGAAGTCTCGCCTCCATTTACCGGCGTAGTGGTTGGCAAAGTGCTTGGAGTCGAGAAACATCCGAACGCCGATAAACTGAAGGTGTGCCAGGTGGACGTTGGCGCCGCTCAAGCGCTTGGCATCGTCTGCGGCGCGCCCAATGTCGTGCAAGGAATGAAAGTGCCTTGTGCGCTGGTGGGTGCCCGATTGCCGGGTGCATCGCCGGATCAGTTGTTCGAGATCAAGGCCGCGACCATGCGCGGCATAGAAAGCCACGGCATGCTTTGTTCCGCGCGCGAACTGGGGTTGTCCGACGACCACGGCGGACTGCTGAATCTGCGCGCAGATGCGCCGATCGGCGGGGACGTGCGTGAAGTGCTGGCGCTCGATGACAGGATACTCACCATAAAGCTCACGCCAAATCGCGCCGATTGCCTTTCGGTGCTGGGCGTGGCGCGAGAAGTGGCGGCGCTGACTCGTGCGTCATTGCGGCCTCCGCAGATTTCCGCCGTCCCGGCCCAGAGCAAGGCGGTATTTCCGGTGAAGATTTCGGCCGCGGACGGTTGCGGCCGCTTCAGCGGCCGCGTCATACGCAACGTCAACGCAAAGGCGTCGTCCCCGGAATGGATGAGGCAGCGTCTGGAGCGCGCGGGACAGCGCTCCATCTCGGCTCTGGTGGACATCACCAACTACGTGATGCTCGAACTCGGACGTCCCTTGCACGTCTACGATCTGGACAAATTGAGCGGTGGCATCGATGTGCGCTTTGGCCGCAACGGCGAAAAGCTGATGTTGCTCAACGAGCAGATCGTGGAACTCGACGAAAGCGTATTGGCCATCACCGACGCGAGCGGACCGATCGGGCTGGCCGGTATCATGGGCGGCAACAGCACCAAGGCCGGCCTCGACACCCGGAATGTATTCCTGGAAGCCGCTTTCTTTTTTCCGCAAGCGATTGCAGGCCGGGCGCGGCGCTACAACTTTACGAGCGACGCCTCCCACCGCTTCGAGCGCGGCGTCGATTTCGAAAACAGTATTGAGG
>Ga0315276_10001905_pt1 | contig 18865 bp, 14 predicted proteins | sample YL17G05_0_MG_FD_204542 | JGI IMG/M metagenome (GOLD analysis project Ga0315276, IMG submission 204542) | Sediment microbial communities from Yellowstone Lake, YNP, Wyoming, USA - YL17G05_0 | ecosystem: Environmental > Aquatic > Freshwater > Lake > Sediment | place: USA: Wyoming | collected... | reverse complement strand
ACTCGGTATGGCTGAACGTGACGGCGTTGTGTCTGGCCCATTGGAACGCGCTGGCCAGGAACCGCCAGTCCGTGTCGGAGAATCGCCGCAGGTCTGCGTACACGTTCACCAGCCTCTGGCCCCGGGCGATCGTGGCCATAACGTCGTTGTGGCCCAGGGCCGTGGTGGGCTGATAAATGTCCAGCGTTTCAATCGCGTAGGAGGGGAACCAGGGATTCTGCCGGCAGCGAAGGCGATATTGAGCATCGCGGCTGGTCGTGGCTCCTTCACGAAAATTCGGCGCGGGCGCAATGGTCGGAGGTTCACCATCGTACGTGTCGGCATAGATCGAATCCGCCGTCCGCAGCCACCAGGGGCTTAGCCACATGCCGCTGGTGGGATCCAAATGCACGGGGTGGTCGGCCTTGCGCATGACCGCAAACAATTCCTCGACCGCATCGACATTGGCCTCGCGGGCATAGTCGCCGCCCAGGTGGTGAGGATGAGCGACCGTGTCGCAACTGGCCATGAAACCGTCGAGCTTGAAAAAGCAGGGATCAAAACATTGCTTTAAATTCCCGACAACCGTGGCCATATCGCGCCGGTAATTGGAGGCGCTCTGGCAGAGGAACCAATCGAAAGAAGCGTTGCGCGGGTAACCGTTCTCGCCGCCCCAGCCCGCATGGCCATATCCGGAGGAAGGTGAAAGCCACAGGCCCAGCCGAGTCTTCATCGGCTGCAGGGCCTCCAACAGGGGCGCAAAACCCCGGGGAAAGCGGTCCCTTCTGATTTCCCACAGACTGTCCTCTTTGTCCCAGCCGTCATCAATCGCAAAGAAGTCAAATCCGACGCCATAGGGCTCGTACATCTTGCGCCGCACCAGGTCGATGAACTCCAGGCAATTCTTCTCCGTGGGCTCGATTACGGCCCACGTATTGAACCCGATCATCAGCCGGTCTGACGGCGCCGCCTGCAACGTCTCGATATAGTGGCGGAAAGCCCTGGTCACCTGCCCTGGCCTGGCCACACCCAGCACCGCGGTTTTGCTGACGAACCTATTGGTGATTGTACGACCGGGACAGTGCCGGAGGCTCACCGCGCCCTGCTCGTAACGATTATAGCCGGCTGGATATTCCAGGCCCCAGAAGGTGTCGTCAAGGAAGACCGGCAAGCCGAACCCCTTTTTGTCATCGATATTCCAGACATTGCCAGTCAAATAAAAGGGCGGACCTTCTTCCTGAGCGGAGCACGTAGCCATGAGCCCCGCCCGCCACACCTCGACCTGTCGCAATGGCAGCGGTCCGGTGGGCCGAAATTCCAGCAGGCGCCGGATAAAAAAATCCTTCTCGCCAAGTTCGTAGATCACGTCGAGCTGCGCGCCCGGCTCGGCGCTGTTCGATTGCAGCGTAAGCCGCCGTCCACCGGGGATCGCCTCCTCGCGCACCTCTTGAAACGCGAAATCGGCGGCGCGGAGCGGCGGCCGGCCTTCAATACCAAGCGAGAAATCATCCTCGGCAATGGGAATAGTCCGGCCCGAAAGTCTGTTGAGCAACCGGTGGACGACAACCCGGTTATCCTTCCATTGAAATTGCAGTTCCAACTGGTCGTTCCCCAGCCGCCACTGCCTGCCGGGCAGCGGGTCGGCGCCCCGGGCAAGCGGTGAAAGACAGACGAGAGCGGCTACCATAATAAACGGCATGAGGCGCGTCACGTCCGCCATCCTGTTGGCGCTTGGTTGCTTATAAGGCCGTGGCGACAGGAATGAACAGTTCAGCAGATAGCCCGTCTTTACATCGCGCACAAACGGTTGCGGATTTCCTGCCCTATCAGGCTGCGCAACCGCCGTCAAAATGTTCTTTTCCGTCTTACTGCCCTTAAGTCCCATGAAGCACTTCTCTTTCTTGAAAGAATTATTAGCCTAAAAATCTCGAAATTCCACATTGACAAACTTTTTTTACAAATATTCTATCTATATGTTCCAAAGCACTAACCGAGTGCTACATCAAGTGTCATCATGATGGCAAAACCCAGCATAGCGCCGATCGTGGCAAAATCAGTACTGCTGTGACGTTGTGACTCGGGGATAAGTTCTTCCACTACAACGAATATCATCGCACCGGCGGCAAATGCCAAGGCATAAGGAAGCAGCGGCCCCATAGAGATGACAAGCCAGGCGCCGAGTACACCTGACACGGGTTCGACCACACCGGACGCTTGTCCGTACACAAAGGCCTTGAACCGCCCCATACCTTCCCTCCTGAGCGGCATAGAAACTGCCAGCCCTTCGGGGAAATTCTGTAATCCAATACCAATAGCCAAGGCAATAGCACCTAATAACATTTGTTGGCCCGCCGCTGCATCAGTTATATGAGCCACCGCACCAAAGGCAACGCCAACGGCCAACCCTTCAGGGATATTGTGCAATGTGATCGCCATAATCAACAAGATGCTGCGTTGCCAGGAAGTCTTGATTCCTTCCGCTTCACTGATATCCAGCCCAGCGTGCAAATGCGGGAGTATTTTATCGATGAGGTACAGAAAGCCGCCGCCGGCGAGGAAACCAATCACTGCTGCTTTCCAGTCGCCATCTGACATTTCAATGGCAGGCGCCAACAGCGACCAGAAACTTGCTGCGATCATCACCCCGGCTGCTAACCCAAGCATTCCATCCATAAAGTTCTGATTGATTCGTTTGACAAAAAACACCAGTGTCGCCCCCATAGCGGTAACGAACCATGTGAACAACGTAGCAATAAAAGCCTGTGTGACAGGATTGTATTGCCGGAAAAAGTTAAGCAAATAATCTTCCATTATACCTTATTCCACGTTGACATTTTTACCGTATATCCCAATCCTTCCACGGCAGCCATGAGTCGCTTTTGATCGAGATTGTCGCCCATCACAATAGCTCTTCCGCTTTTCAAGTTCACCTCTGCCGACCGCACACCCGAAACTTCAGCAATCGCATCTCTGACACTTTCTGCACAGTGATTACACGTCATGCCTGTAATCAGCAGTTCCAAATGCTGATAATGAGGCGAAATATCGGTGTTGCACTTGTCTTTTTCTGTCTTTTCATGGCTACCTGGTCGCGCCATTAAGTAGGCCATGGCGAGTACCGCCACTAACGCAATGGCCCACACGTGGGACAACCAGCCGCTCTCCAAATGCGCGTGGGTACTGCCCTCAGGCATTGGCAGCGTTTCTTTCAACATCGGAAACAACCAGTCCAGCAGCAATCCACAGCCAAAGGCACTTACCGCAATGGTTGTAATATACAGTATCGCTGTTCGCCTGCCAAGTAATTTCCATATTGTGGTAAATGTTGCTGCGTTAGTGGCAGGGCCTGCGATCAAAAATGCCAGGGCCGCGCCGGGAGAAACGCCAATATGTATAAAACCAGCCGCGATCGGTACCGACGCGGTTGCACACACATATACCGGCACACCTGCCGCCATCAACAGCAGAATTGACAGTACCCCGCCACCGATATACGTTGCTAAATGATCCTGCGGTACAATCGCTGCCATCGCCCCCGCAATAAAAATCCCTACCAGCAACGCCAGGCCGATATCCCGCGGGAGAATCACAAACCCATAGCGAAGCACTCGCAACAGAACACTTTTTCCTGTTTTTCCCGCACAACATGATTCGTTACAGGGCGCAGGCTTCGACTTATCGCCAACATCTGTCCCATTTGGCTCGCCGAAAAATTGCACAATACCACCGCCGATTAAACCGGTGAGCAAAGCGGCAATTGGCCGAAAAATTGCGAAGATCGGCCCGAGTAATGCGTAAGTCACCGCGATGCTATCCACACCAGTTTGGGGCGTGGAGAGCAAAAATGCGGTCGTGGCTGCCCGACTTGCACCATGCCGATAAATCGAGGCCGATACCGGGATCACTCCACATGAACAAAGTGGCAGCGGCACGCCAAATAACGACGCCTTCAGCACAGGCCCCAAACCACGCCCGCCAAGATGACGTTCAACCCACTCCGGCGAAATGCACACCGATAGAAAACCCGCCACCAGAAAACCAAACAGCAGATAAGGCGCCATCTGACCCAGTACACCCCAGCTTCCTGTAATTATGTTTATTATGATATCGTACATTTGTTAACTTTCGCACTATCTTTATTCGAACTCGATGACGGCCTTGATTTCATTTGGAGCTTTTTTATCGAAAGCTTCCTGCCAATTGTTCAGCGTATATCTACCAGTGATAATTCCAGATGCTGTTTCAGGAAATTTCTCCTTGAACATGCGCAGATAATTAAGACCCATCTGGAAATTTTCACGGGAAGCGTTTACTGTTCCTGTGACGGTCTGGTTATATCGCACCAGATTGGCCATGAAACTGTTACCATCAAAGCACATTTCTTGTGGACCACGTGGCACACCGGTAAGTATCAAAATTCCATTTCGACTGAGCAACTCCGGCAGACGAAACATCAACTCCCCCCGACCAACTGCCTCGATAATCAGAAAAAAACCGCCTTCCTTGTCAACAAATTTCCTGTCTTCGTCTCCGGCAATATTCAAATACCGCGAGCCAAAAAACTCGATAAATTCTCGCTGAAAATCACCTTTTTCGCGGCGGCCCAGAACACTCACATCGTAACCCTCAACTACAAACAGCAGTGCGGCAAGTATTCCGATTGGTCCATGTCCTGCCACAAGGGCTTTTTCCTTTCTTCCACGAAGCGAACACGCTCCATCGAAACATACACGACCCATAAGCCGTGTTATTATTTCGTAGGCCTTAGTCGAAATGCTCATCGGTTCAGCGAGCACCCCCAGGTCTTCTAAATCATTTGGCACAGAAATGAGGTACTTCGGTTTATCAACAAAATACTCTGTAAAAAAACCATGGACCTTATGAATGCCACGTTCTGTGTATCTGCCTGTATAGCAATAATCGACGTGATCCCCAATACATGCATTACATTGATTGCAACCACGACGAACCTGAACTGCCACAAGGTCGCCCACCTTGAGGTCGGTTTCAGTTTCCGCACCCATAGACTCCACTCGACCCAGACACTCATGTCCCAAAATCAGAAAGTCTTCTCCCGGTGGGACATCAGGGATCCCCCGGCGAATAATCTCACGATCGGTTCCGCACAATCCGCAACGAATCGTCTTGACCAGAACTTCATCGGCTTTTGGCCTCGGCCTGGGAATATCAATCAATTCCACTGTCGTTGAATTCTTTCGTAAGGCGATCGCTTTCATAGCTCAATTCTCCCATTGTATTTGGTTCAGACAAAAATTTCAGAGTAGTATTGATTTTCACCAAATTATAGACTAAGATTACCGGACAAGCTAAGGCATTCTAACAAAATGGCCAGAAACAGCGATATCGGCACTGAAAAATGCGTTTTCAGGGCCAGGTTTTGATAGAGTTTCTAAACAAAAAAATATTTTACTAAGGAAACAATTATGGCTACTGACAACTTTAACCAGGATCAACCTCAATCTTCCGGCAATGTCCAAAATCCTCAGTGTCCCGTTTGTTCCTGCTTTTCACGCCGTTGGTATTGGTTCGCCATCGTAGCCCTTGGCGTGATCGCAGTCATAATATTTACCAATCAATCCTCTCCCCCGAACGTACCTGACACACCCGCGATCATCTGGGGCCATGACTATCAGGCCGCTCTGGAACAGCAAAAAACACAAAACAAACCCATCTTACTGGCCTTTCATGCCTCGTGGTGCCCTCCATGTCGCGAAATGAAAAAAACTACATATCACAACCCTGAAGTACTTGAAATTTCCAAATCTTTCATTTGCGTAATGATAGATTACGACACACAGAAAAGCCTTGTAGATCAATACAGTATTCGAGCTATTCCCGCTTATGTAATGCTCCGCCCTGATGGCACAACCATTGAATCTTTTGTCGGTTATCATTCTCCAACAGACTTTCTTGCAAAGCTCAAAATAGCCATACAATAAAAACTACGTGTTATAAACTAAACGCTTATTGTCTCTGTTTTGATAATATTACCCTGTAAATCAATGGTAATATCCTCGAATGTAAGACTCATACCGCTTCGGATTATTGCTTCTTTGGCGATGTTGGTCAAACCGAAACAACAGGGCACCTCTATATGCGCCACCGTCAGGCTATTGGGCAAACCAACCTTGATTATTTCTGACAGTTTCTCGATGTAAGACTGCGAATCATCCAGCTTCGGACAACCAACCGCTATTGACCGTCCAGACAATAAGCGATTGTGGAAATCTCCCATTGCGAACGGTACGCAATCCGCTGCCAGCAGCAAATCGGCATTCTTAAAATATGGCGCATGTGGTGAAACCAGCTTCAACTGTACCGGCCAATGACTCAACTGTGATGGTATTTCAGCATCGACAGTTGAGGTCGTTTTAGATTGCCGATCAAATACCTTAGCCATAGAACCCGGGCATTTGAACCCTTCGTGCTCGTACGCGGAGGCATCTTGTGACAGACCGTCTTGAGCACTGTTGCTCTTGGCTGCCAGGTGTGTTTTTGTAGCTTCTTCATCGAATCCTTCCGCCTGGCGATGCTCGATGGTAATCGCCCCTTGTGGACACTCGCCAAGACACGCACCCAATCCATCGCAATAAATCTCACTGACCAGCTTAGCCTTGCCGTCAATAATCTCGATAGCGCCTTCAGCACAGGCATTGACACATTGCCCACAACCGTTACATTTATCCTCGTCAATCTCTACTATGTTTCGCATGACCATTTTGAAATTCCTTCTAACTGAGTATTTCTGCAAGGTCGTCTTCAACATTACCTATCGGACTAATATTGAATTTCTCAACCAGTACATCGAGTACATTCGGACTGATAAACGCCGGCAGGCTTGGACCGAGCTTTATATTCTTAATTCCAAGATGCAGCAGCGTCAGAAGAATCGCCACCGCCTTTTGTTCATACCATGATACCACCAGCGACAACGGAAGATCATTTACGCCGCAGTCAAACGCGCCGGCCAGGGCCGTTGCTATCTGAATCGCTCCATAGCAGTCGTTACACTGTCCCAAATCCAGCAGACGAGGAATACCGTCAATATCGCCATAGTCTCGAGCGTTTAACCGGTACTTGCCACACGCCGCGGTCAGTATAACACAATCATCGGGTACCTTCTCAGCAATTTCAGTAAAGTAATTGCGCCCAGGCCTGGCTCCATCGCAGCCGCCGATAAAGAAAAATCGCCTGATCTTGCCTGCCTTGACCGCCGCTACAATTTTGTCCGCCAAACCAAGCACTGTAGTATAGTGGAAACCGGTACTCAACGTGCCATCCTGACTGTCCGGCAAAGCGGGCAATGCCAACGCCTTGTCAATTACCTGCGAGAAATCCCGTCCTGTAATATGAGTACAGCCTTCGACCCCTGCAATCCCACAGGTAAACAACCGGTCTTTATAGGATTCCTTTGGTATCATAACACAGTTGGTTGTTACTAAAATTGCGCCACTGAACTCATCGAACTCCTTTTTCTGATTTTGCCATGCCGTACCGTAATTACCCACAAGATGCTTAAATTTCCTCAACTCGGGATAGCCGTGGCAGGGCAGCATCTCACCATGGGTATAAACGTTAATACCCTTACCCTCACTCTGCTTTAACAACTCATATAGATCCAACAAATCGTGGCCGGTAACAACAATCCCAGGTCCGGATTTGGTTCCTCTTGCCACCGTCACCGGCGTAGGACTGCCGAATCTCGATGTGTTCGCGTTATTGAGCAACTCCATTACTCGCAGATTCATCTCGCCTGCCTTTAATACCAGCCCGAGATAGCGATTAAGATCAAAGTCCACGTTAGTAAGGGTGGCAAACATCGCCTCATGCATAAATGCGTCAACCTGCTCATCTTTGGCGCCTAGTTCTCGCGCATGATACGCATACGCCGCGATACCCTTCAATCCAAAAATGAGTATATCCTGCAGACTCTGTATATCCCCATTTTTTCCACAAACACCTGCTTTCGTACAACCTGTACCACCCGCCGTTTGTTCACATTGATAACAAAACATAATGTTCCCTTTCTTCTTATCAGTAAATCTCTCTTGCATAATATTCGACGCCTGTCCAACCTGATCATAAAACACCCGTTTTGTGGATAAAACTCGCTATAACAAATCCTGCAACTTCACATCCACCAAAAAATCTTCCACTCGCTGCTGCAACTGACACAATTTGCCACTTACTCCACATTTCGATTGTCGTGGACAATTATCACTACCTTTAGTACACCGATTGATTGATATATCGCCCTGCATCGCTCTGATCACATCCAGCATAGTTATCCGTTTTGGCCCACGAGATAACCGATACCCACCGGTTGGTCCCATCGCACTTTCCACCAAACCGACGCCCTGTAGTTTTTGCAGTATCTTGCAGGCAAACTGATACGACACCTCTTCTTCCTTGGCTAACGTCCGGACCGAAACCGCCCCTCGCCCATAGTTGCCTGACAGATTCCCCATTATTCGCAATGCGTAATCCGTATTTTTACGAAGAACATCCATCCGATCTTATTCCACTTACCAGCTAAAAAACAACAATAATCTATATAGGATAATAATAGTCCTATACATCTCTTATGTCAATAGCTTTAAAAAGATTTTTTTGAAAAATTTCTGCCCGTTGCATCGCCCGACACATATCTCTATATGGAATAGATAGTTACAGTAGTTTGACTTTCCTATACGTTCCGGTTATACGCTCAGTAAACATAATTTCTTCGCACGACGTCAATAACCTTACGTTTTTGAGCGTTTCTGGTAATAACCGCCAGGTAACTGTTTTACCAGACCTTTTAGTTGTAATGATGTTAAGGTGGCGTATATCTGGGCAGGGGTAAGGCGGCTGGCGGAAATGAGATGTTCTGCGTGGATTGGCTGGTGGTTGAAATGCTCGAAAATGGCAGATTCGGTTTCGGTAAGGTGTAACTGGTCAATGTCAAAAAGGGTCGGCTCGACGGTTTGTCGGGCTTTTTCGGCAGCGTCGGCGGCATGGTCAGTAAGAGTCTGTCCAATCTGACCGAGTGCCTCGAGGATATCATCAATTCCCCGAACGAGGACGGCTCCGTCTTTAATGAGTTTGTGCGGGCCAAAACTGCCGGGCGCGTCCACTCGGCCGGGTACGGCCATGACCTCCCGGTTTTGCTCCATTGCAAGACGTGCGGTGATCAGTGCGCCGCTATTGGGGCGAGCTTCGACGACAATGGTAGCTAAAGATAATCCTGAAATGATGCGATTGCGCGAAGGAAAAGCACCAGGCAACGGCTCAAAACCAAGCGGTAACTCACTGATGACGGCGCCGTTGTGGGTAATGCGCTCGGCGAGATCGGCGTGTTCCGGTGGATAAATCTGCGAAAGTCCACAACCCTGTACAGCAATAGTGCGGCCGTGAGCAGCTAAGGCGCCGCGGTGGGCGTCTGAATCGATTCCGCGAGCTAGGCCCGAGACAATGGTAAATCCGGCAGCGGCCAACAAGTGGCTCAGATGCGATGCCTGCTCGTGTCCGTACTGACCGCAACTACGCGAGCCAACCATCGCTACGGCTAAGTTGTCGGCGGAAGTCAATTGGCCCTTTACGTACAAAACAGGAGGAGGATCGTATATCTTCCGCAACAGGAGTGGATAGTCGTCAGACTGTAAGGTCAGGATTTTTATGCCGAGCTTCTCAGCCAGATCCAACTGGGCGTCGATGTCAATTTTGTCGCGGCTGGCGACAATACGCTGAGCGTTTTTAGGTTTGATGCCTATCGAGGTAAGCTGATCGATGCCGGCGGCCAGGGCCTGATCGATGTCGTTGTTAAAGTGGTTTAACAACTTGGCAAACGTTATCGGGCCAACCTGGTCGGTCAGATGCAATCGAAGCCATTTGGCGATATGTTCGCGGTCGTGTTTCTCGTTGGGCATTTTGTGCTCCGCTTCGAGATCTTCCGATGCCGGGACAGCAGAATCGCTGGCATTACTGTTGCGATGCGACCGCGGCCAGGGTCGATCATGATGGCGACGATATGGGTAAAAATCTCGCCGGTCTAAACCGTTCTGGTTTCGGTTATCTCAAAACCTACTCAATTGGGTATTACTTCGCCTTTTCCTTGATGGCGCTTAGCTGCCTGGCGAGCTGTGATTTCTTGCGCGATGCCGTGTTTTTGTGGATGATGCCTTTGGCGGCCAACTGATCGATTCGTTTTTGCGTCAGGCGCAGCTCAACTTCTATATTCTCCGGGTCTTTGGTTTGTTTGGCTACATGGAGATATTTTTTGATCTGGGTTTTGACGGCGCTGTTGCGAGCACGGTTTCTCATCCGTCGTTTTTCGTTTTGTCTGATTCTTTTTTTCGCTGATAGCGAATGTGCCACTTGAAACTCCTTTATTGCTTAACAGGTTAAACATTGTTCACTTTTAAGTGATTTTGTTACTATTGGCGCTGGCGCCACTATTTTGTCCGATTTTTCAGTCCTCCGATTTTTTCTGTGGAGATTGCTGTTGACGCAGGGCATCAACACGGTTTTTGGCATCGCGGTAGTTGAAATCGACCTGAGCTACTCTGCGGTAATAGTTCAGTGCGTCTTCGACACTGTTGTTTTCCTCGTGGCTGCGCCCGAGGTTGTAAAGTAGTTCTTTGGCGATATCGCTTTCCTTGTTTTCGACCAGTTCCAGGGCCTGCTCGAATGTTTCCACTGCGTCGGTGTACCACTGTTTATGGAAAAAGCATCTGCCGATGTAGTTCAATGCGGCTATCCGGTGGCGTGGATCGCCACGGGCCTCCTGAAAGAGTGGAATCGCCTCGTCGTATTTTTTGGTCCGGACCAATTGTTTACCGTATTCGTATTTCAGACGCATGTCCGTCGGGAAGTTCTCGACGCACTGCTTGTAGTGAGCCAACTCCGTCTGCAAAAGTTTTTGGGTGACTTCGGTCAATTTGGCGGCCAATTCTTTATTGCTCGGGTCCTTCTGGAGTTGCTGCTGTAATTTGCGGACTGTGCGGGTAAGTAGTTTGATTCGGATTTCACCGCTACGCTGTTTATAGTGGAATTGTCCGAGCTGTGCGTGTGCCTTTTCGAGGATGGCGATGGCCTCTTTTTCTTTTTCCTCGTTGTCCGTATCGCACAGGGCTGTTACCAATTTGCTGATTTTGCCTGGTACGCTCGGTTCGGCTTCATACTCTTTTCGTGCCTGAGTGATGGCATCTCTCACCACATCTTCCGTACGGACCACCTGGTCCTGTGACTGTAATTTTTCCTGTTTTTCGCGATCTTTTATGCTGTCGCGGAAGTCACCCTCGTCGTCATATCGGCCCTGTTGCATTGTCGATTGGGCGGAAAGGTCACGCATGGCGTCCTGTAAGGCTGGGTCTTTGGGCTTGAGCTTAATCGCCAATTGACAGGCGTGCAATGCTCTGGTGTAAACCTCGGCTTTGACGTAACTGTCACGGAGAAAAACATAAGTGCTGGCCGAGGGTTTGTCCTGATGCAGTGCGGAATCGAATAAGATATCGGCCATCCAGACGACGATTTTTTTGTAGTCGCACTTGATCGCCGCTTTGATCATATCCATCATGTGGGCCTGATTGTTCGGATCCTTGCTCAGTAGATATTCGGCTTTGAGCATGGCATCCCTGGGAACTTTTCCTGAAGTTTTCTTGTATTTCGAGTTGTCACTAAAACCGGATTTTTTGCCTCCGGCTGCCTGGCGGCGCATGGCTATATCTCGCAAAGGCTTATGGCCCTCATCGATAGTGGTGGGCCAAAACGACAGGCCGTCCAGGTACAACTCGATCGCATAGTCGTAGTTGAGCGTGTAAGCTACCTCCGAAGCCTTTGCAAAAAACTCGCGAGCCCTGACTTTAAGTTCCTCTGGGTAATCCTGTTCTTCAATATTGTCCGGCTCGGGCGAATCGGGATTTGTGCTGTTTTGTTGCATAATTTTCGTCGTAACCTATTGTAATTTCCTGGCTTACCAAGGTTTCTGCAGGGTTGGGGCCGTCGGAGCCACCACCGTTCGAGACACAGCAGAATACCAAAAAACAGATTTCTGTCAACAAAAAATGGTATGGCCCAAAAAAGTTGGGTGCGGCGGGGGAGGTTGGGCGGTGAGTTGTTGTGTGTGATCGGGGGGATTTGGTTGACAGGGCAGGTGGATTGGTTAGGATGGGGGGAACTGAGGTCGAATGGCCTTGGGGTGTGGAATTCGAGGGATTAAGCCGGTGGGAGAAGGGTGATCTGTCATAGATTAAACGGACCAAAAAGCGTTTAAGTCGTTATATTTAAGGGAGTTAGGTTAAAAAGCTAAGGATATTTGTTGTGAAAAAAAATGCGGCGCATAATATGCCACAGTTGATCTGTGTGGTATGTATTCTAATTTGGAGTTGCTTTTCCTTGTTAACGGCATATTCGTGGGCCGATAGTTTGCGTTGGGCCGATCCATCGGAGATACCACCTCCACCGAAAGATTCTCCAGGATTTCCCTTCCGCAGCCAAGAACTTGATGTATTGCCCGGTTTCCAGAATCCGCCGCCAGGTTACGGCCAAGTCCCGTTCTGGTGGTGGACAGGTGATCCGCTGGACAAAGATCGCCTGTTGTGGCAGATCGAGGAGCTACATCGTCAGGGCGTCTCCGGCATGCAGGTCAACTATGCTCATGAAGATACTCCCGGGTGGCCGACCTATATGGTCGAACCAGAGATATTCTCCGATCCCTGGTGGGAGGTTTGGAAGTTCGTTGCCGAGGAATGCGGCAAACGCGATATGGGCATCGGCTTAAGCGGCTATACTATCGACTGGCCCAATGGAATGAGCCTGGTAAGCCGTACCATCTATTCTGATCCTGAAATACAGGGCCGTGAAATTAAAGTTGTTGACAAGATAAGTGTCAAAGCGGGTGAGTCTGTTTCAAAACAACTTCCCCTGGAAATCATTGGAGTCCATGCTTACAGGATAAAAGATCAGACGATAGAGCCAGGCGGCATTGACTTGTCTGTATTTGTAAAAAACGGACAACTCAACTGGACTCCATCCGAGGGGCAATGGGAAGTGTGGATATTTACAACCAATCGCAAATCCGGGACACTGAATCCGATGCACCCGCAATCAGGTGAACGCGTCATCGAAAAATTTTTCCAGCGGTTCCAGGACCACACTGCGAACCAGTCCGCCTCTGGACTTAATTATTTCTTCCAGGATGAACTTGATTTTGGCGTTCATGACTATATCTGGGTAGATGATTTCGCCGAGGTCTTTCGTGAACTCAAAGGTTATGATGTTTTTGAAATATTACCGGCACTGTTTAAGGATATTGGCCCCATAACCCCCAAAGCCCGGCTTGACTTTATGGACGTAAAAGTACAGTTGGCCGAGGAACGTTACTTTCGGCCTATTTTCCAGTGGCATTGGAGCCGCGGTAAAATCTATGGTTGCGACCAGGGAGGTCGCGGCATGAATCCACTGGAATTCGGCGATTATTTTCGCAGCGTACGGTGGTACACCGCCCCGGGGCATGATACGCCGGGCGGTCACGCGGACCTGATCAAGGGAAAGGTGTCGAGTTCCATTGCCCATCTATACCAGCGCCCGCGTGTTTGGCTGGAAGGATATCACAGCCTTGGGTGGGACGCCACTCCTGAAAGGCTTATGCAGGCAACTTGCGAGAACTATATTTACGGATGCAATCTTCTCAATCTACACGGTCTGTACTATACGACCCATGGCGGTTACTGGGAATGGGCGCCGCCGTGCTATCACTTCCGAATGCCGTACTGGGCACACATGAATGTGTTCATGAAGTATTTCGAGCGATTGTCGTATCTTCTCAGCCAAGGCGTCCACTGCTGTGATGTTGCCGTGATGTATCCGGTCGCGCCGTTACAGGCCGGTATGGAGGGTGATCAGGCAACCCAAACCGCCTTTGAAACCGGACGACAGTTGATGGGCGAGGGGATTGATTTTGATTTTATGGATTTCCAGTCGCTTGACCGAGCGGAGATTCGAGACGGCAGGCTTCATGTGTCCGGTGAGAAGTACAGTGTTCTGATATTGCCTGCCATGCGAGCCTTGCGCTGGTCCACGATACTCAAAGCCAGACAGTTTTACAACGCTGGTGGCATGGTGGTCGCGGTCGGCGCCTTACCCGAGGCCAGCGATCGCGCCGGTCGTGAGGATCCCGAACTCGATGCGGTTGTCGTGGATATTTTTGGCGCCTCGGCCGCCCAGGTCAAAGCCGGGAAGCAACCGGCAGTACAGAAAAACGTCGCCGGTGGAATCGGGATAACTGCTGTTGAAAGCAACTCATCTGGTTTACGCAGGATTATTCCCTTGCTCCCCCGTGATGTACAATCTGAACATCCTGTAAAAGCTCTGCATCGAAAAATCGGTTCGCGTGACGTCTATATGGTTATGGGGGCGACCAAAGGTTCCGACTGTCTTTTTCGGGCATGCGGCAGCGTTAAATTATGGGATCCGTGGACCGGACAAATCCGTCCGCTGTCCATCGTCTCGGCGACCGACGAAGGTACAAAGGTGCGTATGCCTCTGGAGGATTACGAGGCGCAGGTAATTGTTTTCGATTCTCAACAGATCCCGATACTCGATAAGGCGAACAATCTCGATCGAGTTGTCTCGCCACCGGAACCGTTGGTTTTGGATGGGCCGTGGGAATTTCAATTAAAACCGACACTCAACAATCAGTGGGGTGATTTTCGTTTGCCCATAACCAACAAGATGATCGGAGCCGAGGCACGTATTTTCAGGTATTCTCCGGAACAAGAAGTAAATCCGGGCTGGCAGAAACCCGATTATGATGAATCCCAATGGCCACGCGTGACTTATGGTTTTGGTCAGAAGTTCTGGAAGCTGGGACCGCTACCAGATGATGTCGATCATGTGGAATTGGAACGACGGCTGTCAGCCATAAAACAGTTGGAACCTTCCACTTCCATAGAAGTTAATGGAAAAGAATACTCCTGGACTTCCTACGCTTTCTCGTGGCGATGGGGCGTGGAAGATGATCCGGGGCATCAAGGTTATCACGGCCTGAAAAAAAATATTACCGACAATTTCATCTGCCTGGGCAAGCCAAAAAGCGGGCTTAACGAAACACTTTATGGTCGCGAACAGGAAGGCTCGCGTTATTACCTGTGGACATCGACCCATGCACCGGAAGATATACATGCAAATATTATTACAGGCGGCCTGACGCCTGAAGCTGTTTACGTTAATGGAATCCACCAGAATAATCTGGATGAGGCTATTGCATTGACATCAGGAGCAAACACATTACTGGTTTGTTATAACAAACCAGGACGTGGTCATTTTGTCCTCGAACGGATCGACTCCCCGAAACCAAATTCACGAACGCCTCTTTCCATGTCGTGGTATGATCGCCCCGGCATCCTGCCGTTTGACGTACGTTGCAACGAGATCAATCCTGTCGGCTGGTACCGTTTTACCGCACCGCCCGGACTGCGAGCCATGACCGCGACTGTGCGAGGTAAGATTCAGGGCTGGGCCAACGGGCAGCTTTTCACAGTGCAAAAACAACAAGCATTACCTTCGGGCGCCGTCCAGTATCACTTGCAACTTAAAAATACAATCGCCGGCATGGCTGCGGTGGCATTGCGAATCGAACAAAACCGTGGATACTACGGCGGAGCGGCGATGCCCGAACCTATTGCCCTCGAATGCGATTCAGGATTGATGCCAGAAGGTGACTGGTCTCGCAGCAGTGTTTTGGAGAGTTATTCCGGAGGCGCATGGTATCGCAAAACAGTTCGTTTGTCATCGGAGCAGGTTCAGTGGAACGTGCTGCTTGACATGGGTGAGATTATCGCTACCGCGGAGGTGCATATCAACGGCCGCTTTGCAGGAATTCGTGTGGCGCCACCCTGGAAAGTAGATATATCCGAGTACGTAAAGCCGGGTGAGAATCGAGTTGAAATCCTCGTTTACAATACACTGGCAAACCACTATCTGACTATCCCGACGCGTTATCGCGGATCTCTTCGCTCGGGTCTGATTGGCCCCGTCCATATAAAATTTCAGAATCCGATGTAACGTATCGAACATAGATTGGCTTGGCAGTGAGTGTCTATAAACTGGCAGTGAGTGTCTATAAAGTAGTTGTTTGTGTTTGCCAACTTAAATCGGTCAGTAACCTCTAAAAAATCATTTTTACTTGAATTGCCATGGCAAGGCAGGTATAAATTAAGTACAATTTGCCAGCTTTCGCTGGATCGGTAGAACTTTTGGACACCCAATTAAGGAGATGTGTGCTATGAGTAATGTTTCTTTTGTGAAAACTATGAGCAAATCGGTGCTTTTTGTTTTTGTACTGTTTGTTTTGGCGGGCCCATCGCAGATTTTGGCCGCCGAAGGGATTATAGGGAACTGGGAAATCAAAATGGATTCCAATGGTCAGGAGAGCTTTGCCGAATTGTCTATCTCTAAAAACCCAGATGGTTCTTTTGCGGGTACGTGGGGCGATGACAAATTGTCGGATGTCAAATTCGAAGGTCAAAAGCTCACGTTTGTGCGTATTCTCCAGCGGCGGGACCAGGAATTCAAGACCACTTTTGAAGGGGTACTCAAGGACGGTAAGCTTACGGGCAAATTGACCAGTGATCGTGGTACTTCCACCGCTGAGGGTTACCGACCAAGGATCATCCCCGCGGCGGTGGGCCAATGGGATATGAAAATTGAGGTTGGCGAACGCGAATTTGACGCGAAGTTGGTTGTTTCTCAGGGTTCCGACGGCGAATTGACAGGAAAATGGATCAGTGGGCGGGGTGAAGATACGATTTCAAAAGTCAAATTTGAAAATGGCAAACTTACCTTTACGCGCAAGAGTACGTATCAGGATCGCCAGCGGGAATCTACCTATGAAGGTACGGTTAAGGGCAATGATCTGATCGGTAAGTCCAAGAGCGAACGAGGTGAGGTTGTTTGTAACGGCTGGCGGGCAGGCGGCGAGCTGATCGGTAAGTGGGAGTTTACGAACACCTCCGAGCGAGGTACGCGTACAAATATGCTGACAATCTACCCGGATATGACCGGCAGGTATCAGTCTTTTGGCGGCGCGATTGCTATCAAGGATCTCAAACTGGAAGGCTCTCAGGTAACCTTTGGAATAGATATGGGCTTTGGCGAGCGATCGTTCAATATGACCTTCGAAGGCAAACTGCAAGGCAGTACCCTCAATGGCAAGTTTATCACCTCCCGTGGTGACAGAGAGGTGACCGGCAAGAAAATGGCGGTGGCGGCGGTATCGAGCCTGGTCGGCACATGGGAGTTGACGAGTACTTCACGCGATGGGACTCCTCGCACCCAGACACTAACGATCAAGGAAGATATGACCGGAACGTATAAGTCTCGTGACATGGAAACCAACGTCGAAAATCTCAAGATCGAGGGAGATCAGGTTAGCTTTAAGATAATACGGAGATTCCGCGAGCGCGAGATTCCTATGGAATTCAAAGGCAAGATGGACGGAGAGACCCTTAACGGTCAGTTTATTACTTCCCGGGACGGCCAGGATGTGAGCCGGGATGTGACCGGTAAAAAGGTCGGCGTTGTACACTAACACAGTTTGAGTTTTAAGGTGGCCCAACAATGAGTGAACTGGACAAACTAAGAGAAGGAATCGATCAGATCGATGAGCAGTTGGTGAAACTGCTCAACAAGCGGGCTAAGATCGTTATTGAAGTGGGCGAGGTAAAAAGAAAAGATAAAGACGCCCCACCGATCTATGCGCCAGATCGGGAACGCAGCGTACAAGAGAAGATCAAGAAACATAATACCGGTCCGCTGCCGGACCGTACGCTGGTAGCGATATGGCGTGAGATGATGAGTGGCTCGTTCTTTCTGGAAAGGTCGTTGAGGATTGCCTACCTTGGTCCGGAAGGTAGTTTTTCGAATACAGTGGCCATGATGAAGTTCGGGCAGAGTGTGGAATATCAACCGCAAAGTGATATTCGCGGCGTGTTCGAAGAGATCAATAAGGAGCACTGTGATCTGGGGGTGGTTCCCGTCGAAAACTCAATAGCCGGCGGAGTAATCGAGACACTCGATGCGCTGATTGAATCGCCCGCGGTGATTTGCGCGGAAGTGCTGATGGCAATCCATCATAACCTGCTGGCCAAGTGCCGACTGGAAGAAATCAAAGTGATATACTCCAAGCCGGAGGTGTTCGCCCAATGCCGATATTGGATATCGGCGACGCTGCCTGGGGTGGCTATGATATCGACGGCCTCCACCGCCGAGGCGGCCCAACGTGTGGCCAATGAGCCGCTCTCGGCGGCGATTGGCTCGACTTTAGCAGCAGAGTTGTACGGGCTGAAACTGCTCCGCGAAAACATCGAAGATATGAGCAATAACATAACACGGTTTTTCGTCATCGGTCGCGAGCCATCGCGGCCGACGGGCAATGACAAAACGGCTATGGTATTCAGCACGGCTCACAAAGTGGGATCATTGGTCGATGTGCTGCAGGTGTTTCGCACCAATGAGGTCAACCTGACCAACATCGAATCACGCCCCAGCAAAAAACGCGAAATGGAATATTATTTTTTCGTCGAGTGTCAGGGCCATCAGCAAAACGAGGACATAAAAAAAGTGGTCTCAGATATCCGTAAACATGTTCTGTGGCTAAGTGTGCTTGGCAGTTTCCCGAAAGCTATAGAAGTGTTTTAGAAGCCTTCGTTGTGCCGTCACCCCAAATTTTTTCTCACATAGGCGTCAAACTGTCATTACCCCAAGTTTCGCAGATAGGCACTTAAATCGGCGGTTTTGGCAGCGCCAGGCCGGTTAGTTTCCACCACAAAAACTGTCATTGAGATGTCGGCTGTATATCTTTGGCGGCGGCTGTTTGGGCAGGGTC
>Ga0315276_10001904_pt1 | contig 18872 bp, 27 predicted proteins | sample YL17G05_0_MG_FD_204542 | JGI IMG/M metagenome (GOLD analysis project Ga0315276, IMG submission 204542) | Sediment microbial communities from Yellowstone Lake, YNP, Wyoming, USA - YL17G05_0 | ecosystem: Environmental > Aquatic > Freshwater > Lake > Sediment | place: USA: Wyoming | collected... | reverse complement strand
AATGTTGTAGACTACAGAGAAGAGGGGAAAAACAAAAAATATTTCTTGAAAAAGACAATTGAAGCAAAAAATTATGCTTTTACAGCAGAAAATTATAAACTAAATCAAATACTCAAAAAATATCCCCATTTAAGAGAGATTATAGAGAAAATACGAAAAGATGGGAGGATAAAGCTCGCTATATTATTCGGAAGTTACGCAAAGGGCATTGCAAAAGAAAAAAGTGATATAGACATTTATGTAGAAACTGAAAACATGAAAATAAAAAAAGAATTAAATTTTTTAGACACAAAATTGAGTATAAAAATAGGAAAGTACGAAAAAAATAGCCTTTTAATAAAAGAAATAGAAAAAAATCACGTAATAATAAAGGGGGTAGAGGCGTACTATGAAAAAAATAAAATTTTTGATTAAGTTAAGAAAAGAAGAAAAACTTGAACTTATTGAGCCATCTGAAGAAATTAAAGAATCTTACATTTTAAAATCTAGAAGCAATTTAGCCTCTTCTAAAATTCTTCTTGAAAATAATAAACTTGAAGAGGCTATTGCATTAACATATTATAGCATGTACCAGATAGTAACTGCTTTGTTTTTTAAAGCGGGAATAAAGTGCGAAAATCATGCAGCAACAATAATACTTTTAAAAGAGTTATTTAATACAGAAAATTCAGATATGTCCTCTGCAAAAGCAGAAAGAATAGACAAACAATATTATACTAATTTTCACATAACGAAACTGGAGGTAATTTAAGCTATAAAAAATGCAGAAATTTTTAATAGTAAAATTCTTGATTTTGTTTCAAAAGTAGCTAATAAAGATATAAAAATTTACAGGGAAAAGTTTAATGAGTTAACCTTGCCTGAAAAATAAAATGTTAAACCTAACACCAAAAGAGGAAAAAATACTCAGAGAATTGAAAAATCCTTGTCAGATTCAGGATTTTTTAAATAAATTTCCAATAAATTTTGAGGAAAATGGAGATACTTGCATGTCTCCGAGACAAGTTTTGAAAACAGGAAAATGCCATTGCATTGAAGGAGCTATGCTGGCTGCCTTGGCTTTAAGAGTTCAAGGAAAAAAGCCATTAGTTGTTGACTTAACAGCTTCTCGTCATGATTTTGACCATGTTATTGCTGTGTTTAAACAAGATGGAAAATGGGGCTGTATCTCCAAGACAAATCATGGTGTTTTAAGATATAGAGAGCCAATTTACAATTCAATTAGAGAGCTTGTTATGAGCTTTTTTCATGAGTATACAGATGACAAAGGAAGAAAAACTCTGCGCTCTTATTCTTTGCCCGTTAATCTTGCGAGATTTGACAAAAAAGGCTGGATGACTGCGGAAAAAGATGTTTGGTATATTAATGATTATCTTGCGAAAGTCAAGCATTATAAAATTTTAACAAGAAAGCAAGCAAGAAATTTAAGAAAAGCAGATAAATTAGAAATTAAAATTGGAAAAGTGACAGAGTGGAAAAAGAGGCACTAAGGTTAAAAACCAAAAGATTTATATAGTAGTTATAGTTAGTATATAACATGGAAAACACAACAATACAGCTAAAACAAAGCACACTTGAAAGATTAAAAAATTTAAAAAAATATGAAAGAGAATCATACGATGAGGTATTGAATAGTATGTTTGATGAGATAGAAGAAGAAAGTTTAAGTGACGAAGAAATTAAAGAGATACAGCAAGCGCTAGAAGATGTAAAAAGAGGAAGAGTATATCCAATTGAGAAAGTTGCAACAGAACTTGGAGTTACTCTTAGATAAAATGTACCAGATAGAACTAACTGAAACTTCCAAGAGATTTCTTAAAAAGTTGGAAAGAAAAGATATAGAAATGATTTTAAATAAAATTTATTCAATAAAGGACAATCCGTTTAGATTTCTCAAAAGATTGCAGGGGCAAAAATTATGGAGATTAAGAATAGCAGATTACAGGGCAGTAGTTGATGTTATTGTTTCTGCAAATAAAATCATTGTTTTAAGGATAGGGCATAGAAAAAATGTTTATGATTGACATTAGAATCTGGTAAGAGGAAAAAGAGTATATAAATCCTTAAAAATACAGTTGTATCTTTTTTATTGATGAATAGAAGAAAATTTATTTCAAGAGGATTGGCAGCGGCTGTTGCAGCTGCTGTTAGTTTAATTCCAACCAGGTTAGGAATAGATTCACAACTTTCTTCTAAAACCAAGGCAGAAAAGCTTTTTGGAAGAGGATATGAAGTTGATTTTGCAAAACTTTCTGTAGGATTTATTTATAGGCCTGGTTATAAAGATTATTCTCCTTCTAAAGAAGAAACTGAATCACTTTTTCATGAAATGTCTAAAATAAGGCCTGAATTAATGGATTTAGCAAAAAGAGATTTTGTTAAGGGAAAATTTTATTATGCAGTTATAGTAGAGCCAGATAAAGCTTACTGCAAAAATCTTGAAGAACAAACAAAAATTTCTATTGAACACTCAAAAAGATTTTTTAATTTTCCTGAATTATCTGAGATTTCAGTAGAATTTGGGTTTCCTAAAAGTTCAAAAGAAATAGTTCTTAATAACCCCTTATCAATATATTTGGTTGCAGGTTTAATAAGACGTAAAGAATTAGAATATATAGTTGAAACTAAAAACAGAAGAACATTCATAGTTTCTCCTAAACAGGATGAAAGTTTGTTTGGGATTTATGAGCCAGATTTCCATGTTTTTCCTGCAAATGATAGAAATGGACCTTATGTAACTTATTCTAATAAGGGAGTTATTTTTTGTACTACAACTGGGTATTTAGAGGCTATAATTGATGCACCAATAAATGAGCTTTTACATTGCGCATTTAAAAAAGTCGCATTTGATTATTTTAATAAAAAATACAGAGAAACCCTTGCTGATAATGAGGTTTACGAAGAATGGTTTAGAGTATTAAGGGCAAGAGAAGAAAAATTTGTGCATGCTCTTGGAATCTTATGGTTGAATCAATATAATAAAGATAGAATATTAGGTTTTACTGAAAAAGAGCTAAAGGAAGATTATACAAAAGCAGAAGCTTCAGGAAAGTGTTATTCTGGAATGCAAGAACTAGCAGAACATATCAGAGAAATAGGGCTAAAAGAAGCGAGAAGATTATATATTGAAGCTCCAGATGATTTGTTTAAAGTTATTGAAAAAAATTAGATTTATAAACCATAAGAAATCTTAATCAAAATGATACAACTGCCAATTTCACGACAAGAAGCAATTGAACTTTTAAAGAGCATGCCTCAACAACAATCTGATTGGAATCACTATCTTGAAAGCGAGGCAATTATGAAAGTTTTGGCTGAGAAATTAGGAGAAGATGTTGAGTATTGGGCAATGCTTGGACTTTTGCATGATGTTGATTGGGCTTTAACAAAAGAAAATTTAAAAGAGCATTGTATAAAAGCAGCTGAGATGCTAAAGGAAAAAGGCTTTGATTCTGCTTTCATCCAAATTATACAATCACATGGCTATGGCTACTCTATAATTCCAAGTCTTGAAGACAAAAAACGGGAAAAGAAAATAGAGCATGCGCTTGCAGCTTCTGAAACTGCAACAGGATTAATTTATGCTTATGCTTTAATGCGCGGAAAAAAGATAAGTGAGATGGAAGTTTCTGGATTAAAAAAAAAGTTTAAAGACAAGAGATTTGCTGAAAACTGCAATAGAGAGATTATAAAAGAAATAGAGCTAATTGGCATGAATTTAGAAGAATTTTTTGAAATAGCTATAAAAGCAATGCAAAGCATAAAAGAAGAGATTGGGTTGAGTTAAATTTAGAAATCAATTAACCTATAATTCTCCAGATAACAAAAAAGGCTGCCAACCCAATTATTGTCCAGACTATAATATCCCCTAGCCATGTATCCATGTTTTTATAAGGAAGAGCAAGTATTTAATTTTTTCGCTTATACTTTTTATATTGTAGGAAAGGAAAAAAATCACCTCTTTTTTATCTTCTTGCAAGTTCAATAATCCTCTCAGGAGTTATAAATAAACTAGCGTCGTAATCAGCCATTCTTCTTGCTGTTTTTTCAGGAATCTTTAATATATCTCCTGCACAAAAAGGGCATAAACCTAAAACGTCGTATGGCTGTTCCAGTTTCATTCTAGCTAGTTCTAATAGCCTACTTTGCTCCAAGCTATCTTGAATACATGTTATATCTGCTAGACCGAATGCCTCTAATCGCAACTCTAGAATATCTTTTCCTTGAGGCATCATAAAATTAAATATATGGTATGCTTTTTCTGAATTTTTAATTTCTTCAGTTATACCTGACTCTGCTAAATAGTGATTCATATTTGCTATTATCTCTGGCATTTCATCTTGGGAAAACGGCCATGAACGAAACTTTCTAGCGTGAGCTGGGTCTAATGTTACTCTTGGATCTTTTTTCATAAACTCTACAATAGAGTCCAAAAAACCAGGGCCATGGAAAAGCCTGCATCCCATATGAATAACATTTATTTTTTCACTCATCTTGTCTTCCTCCTGCTTTTGCTGTTTAATTGAGCATTTATTTTTTCAGCTTCTTTTATAAACTTTTTGCGGATTTCTTCAGCAAAAGGGTTCATTGTTTGCATATTTTCAAACAATTTCTTAGTATCATTTTTTATAATCTCCATTATATTCATTAAATCATCAAAAGTTTTTGTGCTCATTTCTACTCTTTTTATATTTATGTTCTTTAAAGCCTGCCCAACAAAATGAGTTAATGCTTGAGAAACAGCCATCTGCTTATCATGCTCTTCTGCTGTTGAAGTTATAACTTTTAGTCCTAATTCTTCACAAAATTTTTTAACTTTCTGAAAAGTTTTATCTTCAGCTTTTACATTACACAAGACAATTTTCATTCCTTTAATTCCTTCCCTTGCAGATTGAGGCCCAAATAATGGATGTGTTCCTATAATCTCTATGTTTTTTGGCAAGATTTCAAGCATTGCCTTGCATGAAAACATTTTTAATGAGCAAACGTCTATAACTAAGCTTCCTTCCTGAAGCTTATTTTTGATTTTATGAAGTGTCTCAACAAAATTTTCCATTGGCACAGCTAAAATAATAATTTTTCTTTTCAAAACCTCGTCCAGTGTTGAAAATTTTATTCCAAGTTCATCTGCTTCTTTGCTCTTATCAACATTGTCAGTTACAACTATCTCTGCTTTATTTTTCAGATGCTTTGCTATGAATTTTCCAAAGTTTCCAAAACCTATTATTCCTATTTCTGTTTTGTTTTTCATTGTAATTTCTCCTGCAATTTTCTTGATTCTTGCATGATTTTCTTGAAAATTGATTTTATTGCAAGATTGTGAGAAGTGTTAATTTTATTGAGAATTTTCTGCTCTCTTGCTCTATTTCTTATCGGAATATTATTTTGTTTCTTGATGTTTCCAATTATCTCTGCAAGATTCATTCTTCTCTCAAGAAGATTAATGAAAGAAAGGTCTATGCTGTTTATTTCTTCTCTTAATTCCATTATTGTTTGCTCCATTTTACCTCCACAAAACTCCCAAAATTATTCCAACAATCATTATTGCAAAAGGAATATTATCTGGAATCTTTAATCCTCCAATCATTAAAGCAATAATTCCTATAGAAATTGCTCCAGCAATCTTTATTACATTTAAATTTACAAAACCTAAAAGTTTAGGACCTATGCCTGCTGCAAAAATAACAATTATTGTTGCAACAATGCCTGCTAATAAAGCAGCAAACATTCTCTCTCTTACTGTGCCATTCATAAGCACAGCTGTAACAATCGAGCCTGGTCCGGCTATAAATAAGAATGCTAACATAAGAGCATTTTCTGGCTTGAATAACCCAGCTAAAGCTGCTACTGGAACTGCCCCATTCAAACCCCCCATTCCAAGGAGGGTTGCTAACTTCTTGATTTGATTTTCCATTGTAATCTATTAAAAGAAGCTTCGTTAATATAGATTGTTGTATAATATTCGAATAATAAGCGAAAAGTATATAAATAGTTGAATATTATACGAAATATGGTTTTTATGTTAAATAAGCGCGTTAGAGAGATGAATGTTAGTGGGGTGAGAAAAATGTTTGAGCTGGCTTCTCAAATGAAAAATCCCCTAGATTTATCTCTTGGATTGCCTGATTTTGATGTTCCTGAAGAAATAAAAAAAGTAGCGATTGATTCAATAAAAAAGGGATTGAATAAGTACACCCCAACAACCGGGATAAAAGAACTAAGGCAAGCAATAGCACAAAAATTAGAAAAAGAAAATAATATTCATTCAAGCGCAGAAAATATAATTGTTACTTCTGCTGGTTCTGGCGCATTATCTATAATTTTCACAACAATCCTCAATGAAGGAGATGAAATAATCTTATTTGAACCATATTTTGTTGCTTACAAGGAATTAATTATTCAAAATGGTGGGATTCCAGTTTATGCTAAAACTAATGAAGATTTTTCTCTTGATTTAAAGGATTTTGAAAATAAGATAACTCCAAAGACAAAAGCAGTTGTAGTCAATTCCCCAAATAATCCAACTGGAGGAGTTTATAGCAAAGAAGAATTAAGCAAGCTGGCAGATATTTGCAGAAAACATAATTTATTAATTATTTCAGATGAGATTTATGAAAAGTTTTGCTATGAAAAAAAGCATTTTAGCATTGGAAGTATTTATCCAAATACTATCACAATAAATGGATTCTCTAAATCACATGCAATGACTGGCTGGAGAATTGGATATTGCAGCGGCCCAAATGAGATAATAAGAGAAGCAATTAAGGTTCAGCAGTTTAATTTTGTATGTGCTCCTACCCCATTCCAGCACGCTGCAATTAAAGCGCTTAAAATAAAAAACAAGCACTTAAATGAATATAAGAAAAAAAGAGACATAATCTATAATGAATTAAAAATAAATTATGAGTTAATTAAACCAGAAGGCGCTTTTTATGCATTCATCAAATATCCTTATAATCCTGAAAAATTCATCAATAACTGTATAAAAAACAATCTTCTTGTTGTTCCTGGAACAGCATTCTCAAGAAGCAATACGCATTTCAGAATATCTTTTGCAAATAGTGATGAAACTTTAAAGAAGGCTGTTGAAATATTAAATAAAATATCTAAAGAGAATAAAAAATGAAAGAGAAAGAAATAAAGGAAGTAATTATTTCAAAAGAAAATTTTGCAATAATTAAAGCAAGAAAACCAGTGAAAAATGCTTTTGCAAATATAATTGATAATAATGAGGTGACTGTTATACTCCCTCAAAATAAAATAAAGAAAAAAAACATAATTAATATTGATAAAGATTACAAACTACTAACTTTTAATATGGTTCTTGATTTTAATTTAGTTGGTTTTATAGCGAGAATTTCAAAAGCCTTGGCTTCTGAAAACATCCCAATTTTTGTTATTTCTGCTTATTCAACAGACCATGTTTTAATAAAGAAAAAATATCTTGGAAAAGCAATAAAACAATTAAAAAAATTAGGATTTAAGGTTGGAAAATGAAAGACATAGAACTCTTAAGGGTTGTAACACAGAAACAAGCAAAAGAAATAGCTTCTAAATTTGGAACTCCTATCTATGTTTATTCCATGGCTTTACTAAAAAAACAGGCTGAAAAAGCTTTAGAATTTCCAAATGCTTATGGTCTTACAGTTAGATATGCTATGAAAGCAAATTCTAATGCTGCTATTTTAAGATTTTTTGATGAGTGTGGGATTCACATAGACGCCTCATCTGGGTATGAAGCAGAAAGAGCAATGAGAATAGGAATATCGCCAAAAAAAATATTATTAACTTCTCAACAGATACCCTACAATCTAAAAGAACTTGTAGAAAAAGGAGTTAATTATAATGCATGCTCACTTTATCAATTAGAAGAATATGGGAAGAATTTTATTGGGGGAGGAGTTTCTTTAAGATTAAATCCAGGTCTTGGGAGTGGAGGAACAAACAGAACAAATACGGGTGGGCCTTCTTCAAGTTTCGGAATCTGGTATAAAGATTTTGACAAGCTATTAGAAATTGCAGAAAGATACCAACTAAAAATAATAAGGCTGCATACTCATATAGGTTCGGGTTCTGATCCGAAAGTCTGGAAAAAAGTTGCTTTAATGAGCATAATTTACGCAGAAAAAATTTTAGAGGCGGGGCATGATGTAAGAATTCTAAATCTTGGTGGTGGTTATAAAGTAGGGAGAATGAATTATGAGAAGTCTACTGACTTACAAGAATGTGGAGAGCCAATAAAACAAGCTTTTATTAATTTCTATAAAAAAACAGGACTAAAATTAAAATTAGAAATAGAGCCTGGAACTTTCTTAGTTGCAAATGCAGGTTGTTTAATTGCAAAAGTAATTGATATTAAAAAAACTTCGTGGTATAATTCCATAATAATTAATTCAGGGATGACTGAAGTTACAAGGCCAGCTTTATACGGAGCACAACATCCAATAACAATAGTTCCAGAACATAAAACTAAAAACCTAGAAACTGGCAATTATATTGTTTATGGACATTGCTGCGAATCTGGTGATATACTTACCCCAGCTCCTGGAAATCCTGAAGCATTACAGCCAAGAAAATTACTCAAAGCAGAGATTGGAGATTTAGTTGTTATTGGCGGAACAGGGGCTTATTGTTCGTCTATGTGTACTAAAAATTATAATTCTTACCCAGATGCCCCTGAAGTTTTAATTGATATTAATAATCAATTCAAACTTATAAAAAAAGCCCAAACTTTTAAACAAATGCTTGAAAACGAACTATGAAAGACATAAAGCCAAAACTCATAAATTTATTTAAAGAAGGCTACTGCACGCCACAGATAGCAAGAATTGCAAAGAAAATTAAAGAGCCTGCAACAACAATACATTATAATATAAAAAAATTAGAAAAAGAAGGGGCTATAAAAACTTACAAAGGAGTTTTTGATTATAAAAAAATAGATGAGGGGCATTGCACATACATTTTAATTAATCTTTCAGGAGAAGATTATGCAGATCCTGAGAAAATTGCAAAAGAGCTTGCGAAAGACGAGCGAGTTGAAGGGATTGATATCTGCACTGGAGATTATGAATTGCTTGTTAAATTAAGAACAAAAGATATTGACGAGTATTATGAATGGATTAAAGATAAGGTTAAAAAATACAAACTTGCTAAATCTTATTCAATAACTTCTTTAAAGCAGATAAAAAGCGAGTTTGTTGAGTTGGGCTAAACTTAAAATTTCATTTAAAAGAAAGTTTAAAAACCCATTTCTCTATAAATAATTATAAAAATAAGAGGTTAAAGAAATAAAGTGAAACATACATGGCAAATAACAGCTGTTCTTTTAGGAATGTTTTTGATAACGCAGCTAATAGGGCTATTGGTGCTAAAAGCAGATATTTTCCACATCCAGGTGGAGGTTAATGGCACTTTGCAAAATGTTTCAAACCCCCAGCTTTATTGGATTGCTCCTCCGGAAAATGTAAAGCCAGGCATTTCAATTTCTTCTTTAATAGTGAGTTTTATAATAGCAATAGCCTTAGTTTTTATTCTTAGCAAAATAAAAGCAAAACTTTTTTTAAGGGCATGGTTTTTTTTGGTTATTGTTATAGCTATTTTTCTTTCCATATATGCATTTGAAAAACTTGTTCCGTGGGTCATCCCCTCAAATATTGCTATTATAATTCCGTTAATCATCTCTTTAACATTAGCTTTTTTTAAAGTAGTTAAAAGAAATATGCTGGTTCATAACCTAAGCGAACTTTTAGTTTATCCTGGAATTGCCACCATTTTTGTGTCTTTTTTATTTTATCCCCCAGCTCCTTACTTAAGCATAATCGCGATTATCTTTATTTTATTACTTATCTCACTTTATGACATTTATGCAGTCTGGCATTCTGGTTTCATGCAAAAAATGGCAAAATTTCAGATTAACGAACTGAAATTTTTTGCTGGATTTTTTGTTCCTTATCTAAGCAAAAAAGAAAGAGAAAAAATTAAGCTTGTAAAACAAAAGTACAAGAAAAAAGAAATTCCCCAAAAAATATTAAACAAACAAAAAATAAAAGTAAATTTAGCTATTCTCGGAGGAGGGGATGTTGTATTCCCTATAATTGCCGCAGGAATTTTTTTAGAAATTTTTGGTTTAGTTCCTGCATTATTTGTGACATTAGGAGCAACTCTCGCTTTGCTATTTTTGTTTACAGTAGCAAGAAAAGGAAAATTTTATCCTGCCATGCCTTTCCTCTCTGCAGGAATTTTTGTTGGGATGTTAGTAGGTTGGCTTGTAAGTTTAATTTAAAATACTTAGATTGAAATACCAAGATATTCTTTGTTTATATCTTCTCTGGATTGATTGCCTCTTCTTTGTCCATTTAAAAACTCATTGTATTTAAGTAAGCAATCTTGGCATTTTGGAACATGTTCTATTAAATATGCTTTTAATCCAGAAGCATTAAGCTTGATTTTTCTTCCAAACCTCCTGCTAAATGAATCACTTCGAGTATGAATTACTAAAACTCTGCTGCCAACAAAAGGCAAAATTTTATCTAAATTTCTTGGGCAATATTCTCGCGACATTTTAATATCCTAATTCTTCCATAACATCATCCACTGTGCCTTCTCCAAAAGAAGTTAGTGAAACAAGAGTTTTTTTGCCTCTTGACATTTCAATATAACCATTATCTCTTAGGGAATTTAAAACACTGTCAGTAAGTTGGCCACTATTTTTAATTCCAATAGCCTCCATTAGTTTTTGTCTTGGCATTTCTTCCCCTTTTTTTAAGGTGTCATAAAGCTTTAGTAAAGCATGTACTCTATAAAGCGTACTTACCCCTCTTTCATCAAAAGCTTCTAAAACCTCAAATCCAAATTTTGCTCTCGCATAAAATTTTTCAAAAGCTTCTTCTTCCATTTTACCAAATAATCCTTATATTCTTAGGACATTTAATTTTTAACATTTTAATCTTTAACCTCTTGCTCTAATTTAGAATATGCAACATATTCTTCTAATTTTCTATGAGCTTCTTCAAATTCACTTAACAAACATCCTTCAAAATCAGACAAGGTTGCACCACATCCATATCCAAGTATATCTGGAAATTCTATACTGCTAAGATATCCGCCTAGAAGATATTCATTATTTATATTTTCTAATTTTCCAACTTTTTCTTCAAAAAATTCTAAAAAACTTTCGAGACAACTATCTATAAAACCTAAAGAAAAATTTTTCCTATGTTTATATCTGCTATGCAACACTTTAACAAGTTCTGAAATTTCTACAAGTGTTCCCATATAGAATATCCCTTTTCTAAATCCTTCTCTCATATTCTCTTGAATTTCTTCCATTTTACCAGATTATACCAACAACAACATACCTTACATCTTTGAACCTTATCTTGCCGTCAGTAACATTGTTGTTATCTCCTTTTGTTATAAAATAAACTCCTTGCTCATCTGTTCCTATGTCTATAACTCTATGCACTATTAACTCGCCATCTTGCTCAAATGTTATTATGTCCCCGATTTTTATTTGTTTTGGATTTTCTGGAACAATTCTTATGCCATTGCTGTTCTCATCAAGTATAGGCTTCATGCTTCCTGTAGGGGCATATCTGCTTATTCCAGCATTTTTAATGTCTATAACAACTGCATTTTCATAAACATGTATCTGCGAGTCTTTTATCCAGTCTCCAGGAGCTTCTGCTCCTGAAACCAAGCTTAATCCTCCTATAACAAGCGGCTTTTCTAATTCAGAATAAATTAAGCTTGCGAGCATGCAGCTAAGAAAACCTATAACAAATATTATAACATACGACAAAATTTTTAAATATTTCATTTTATTCCGTTAAAACTTCATCGAATTTATTTATCAAAAAACCTCTTACAGCATCAGCAGAGCTAAGCAACCCAGCTTCTATGTCAAGTTCCTCTAACTCGGTTTTATCAGAGAGATTTTTTGTTTTCATTTTATCCTTTCACTTTCAAGTAGTATATACTTGATATATATAAATCTTTCTATTGTATCAATTTTATAGTAACAACAAAACCGAAAGATTTATAAACCCCTTTTATTTAAAATAAGTAGTAAATAAACACAAAATAAAAATGATACTTAAAACAGAAATTGTTAAGCAAATCAGAGGGTATTTTAATTTAAATATTTATGAAACCAAAGTTTGGCTAGCTTTACTAAGCAAAGGTATAGCTTCTGCTGGTGAAATTGCTGAGTTATCTGGAGTTCCAAGAAGCAGAACTTATGATGTTTTAGAAAGTTTAGAGAAAGAAGGTTTTGCTATAGTAAAATTAGGAAAGCCTGTTAAATATATAGCAGTTAAGCCAACAAGTGTTATTGAAAAATTAAAAATGAATGCTCTAAAGAGAGCAGATGAAAATATTAAAATGTTGGCAAACCTAAAGGAAACTAAAGAATATGTTGAATTAGAAGATTTATACAAAACAGGAATAGAGCCAGTCAAGCATACAAATTTAAGCGGCGCTATTAAAGGTAAGCCTAACATACTTAATCATTTAAGAGAGTTAATCGAAGGAGCTGAAAAAGAAGTTGTGATTTGCACTTCTGTTTCTGAATTAAACGAAAAATCAAGAGTTTTTTCTTCTTTGTTTAGCACTCTGCAAAAAAGAAAGATAAACACAAAAATAGCTTTGTCTGGAGATGAGCAAGAAATCAAAAGAATAAATAATAAGTTTAAAATTAATGCTCAAAAACTTGAGATTAATTCGCAATTTTTCATTGCAGATAGAGAACAAATTTTATTTATGCTTTCACAGCCTAACAATGCAAAAGATGAGGAAGAAGTGGGAGTTTGGATAAATTCTCCTTTTTTTGTTAATTCTTTAGCTTATTTATTTGAGCAAGCTTGGAAAAAGTAGAAAACCCAAGCTACACAATCTTTAAAAAGCACGTTAATTAAACAAATTTTTGTTAAAATGGCAGATGTTTATTTTCCAAGAGAAGCTTATGAACTATTTGTTTTTATAGGAGAGCCTTTATTAACCGGGGGCTATGGACTTCGTTTCGATTTAAGGAGAAGAAGAGGATATTGGGAAGTAATGCCGCAGTCAAGAGTAATGGAAATAGAATTAATGATTAGAAAGAAAGGTACTGAACCAAACATAATAAGTGAAGATTTAGCTGATTCAATTACGTGGGAAATAGAAAATTTGCCTGATAAAAAAAGTAATTCAGAAGCTCTTAATAAACAAATAATGAGGATATTTAAAGAACTCGAAAAAAACTAAAAATATAAATTAACAAGATTAAAATGTCAAAAAAAGATTCAAAAGTAAGATATGCAATTAAGATAAATGTAAAAAGCGCCAATGCCGTAAGAGAAGCTTGCAGGCATAAGCCTCTTTCTTACGACGAGATGGAAACTTTAGCTAACAGAGTAGCAGAAGTAGTTAACCATGAACCAGAAGGATATTATGACCCCCTATAAAGGTTATATCAAAGAAAGTAGCAAAAAACTTTAAATAGCCTTAAAAAATAGAATATAAAAGGAAAAACCAAATTAAAATGTTTGCCTCACAATTATTTGATTCAGAGAAAACTAATCCTACAGAGGAGTATGAAGGATATATTGACGATGAATTTGACGATGAATTCGAAGAGGAGCTCCTCTTTGAGAGATTTTTAGAAGAAAAGGACAAGACATTTGGGATAGCAAGAAAAGAATATTCTCCAGGAAAAAATATTAGGAGAGATTTGGTAGGAGTATTAAACCTAAAAGATAATGAATTAAAATTTAGAAAATTTATCGCTGATATCTTTAGAATGGTTAGAGAAGAAGCGCATAATGGGTACAGGAACTTATCTGCTGAAGAACAAGAAAAAGTATTAGATTGTAGATTAGACTTTATCGGAGATTTATTTGGTAATTATGACATATTTTATTCAAGAAGAAAATTAGTGTACAGTTATGGCCGGGGGGAGGTTGAAAAACCCATTCCTCTAAGAAAAGAGATAACTGCTAAAGTAGTTAGAACATACAAACCAAAAGGATTACTTCAATAAGGTTGGTAGGTTATCTAAAATCATTGAAATAATTTAACTTCAGTTATATCCATCTCTTTCAAAATTTTATCTTTTCTCAGCTCGTTTATTGTTTCTTTAATATTTTTTGGTTTCTCGCGCGCATAAGCTTTTCCTTGCTTTATGTAGCAGTTTTTATGCTTTTTCTTGAAACTCATTAAATTTTCAACTTTCGTTATTGGAGGCCCCGCAATAACAAGCGCTTTTTTCTGTTTTAAAATTAAGTAAATTTTGCCTGTATTCTTGCTTTCATCATATTCAAATTCTTTAATTTTTATTATATAATTTTTCTCTATTTTCTTCATTAAAAACTCATAAAATTTTTTTAACTTGCTTCCTGCAATATCCCCTTTTTGCTTGTTTGTTTTTGCCTCAATAATAATTAAGTTTTTGTATCTTTTTCTCAGTTTTTCTTGTAAATTTTGTTTTTCAAAAAATTTCTTAGAGGGAGATTTTAAAAATTGTGTGCATGCTGTTTTGAACTTATTAAAAGTTTCTGAAGATAATGCAGCAAGCACGTTTCTTTCTTTAAATGTAGGGTCAACAAACACAATTGGAGAGTGCAGTTTAGCTTCGTTCAAGTTCAGCAAAATTTCCTGCTTATTTTTATAAAATTTTTCAGGGTCAAGGATAATTTGCTGTTTATCTCTCCTCTCTTTTACAGCTTTAATAAATCCAAGAAGACTTTTGTAATATGAAACAAGCAACTCTAAAGCATAGCCAGAAAATCCGAGGATATAGCTCTCAGCCCCATAACAATTTTGAGCATGGCAGAAACTTTTAGCAAGCATTATTTCGCCTGCTAATCTCTTATTCTTTCTAATCTGATTTTTAATATAGTTTACATGAAAAAAACTTAAATCAGTGACATTTTTCGCTTCTGTTGGCTTTGCTATCTTAATTGTTGGAACAATTTCAAACAAAATGCTTTTTCTTTTTATTTGAAAATAATCTCTGCTTCCATGAATTCTTTTTACTTTCATATTGCTCATCAGTTTGTGCAGCATATTAGAAATCTCATTATCTTGATATTTTTTGTCAAATCTCACAAAAATGTCAATATCATAGTTTTGCTTTTTGATTATCGTGCCTTTTGCTAAGCTTCCCCCGACAAAAACCTCTGCCTTAATTCTTTTTTTCTTAATTTTGTTTTCAAGTTCTTTTACAAAGCTCTCTGTCTCTTTTTCTATTTTTTCTTGTTCTTTTTCAGAGAGTTTAATCAAATCAACTTGTCTTGCAAAAACCTCTTTTATTTTGTCTTCCATACAATAACTGAAGAAATATATTATTTAAAGGTTTATGCGACATAAATTTGTTCTTTTTCTACACATAACATATTTGAATTGTTAACAAGTTGCTGAGGAAGAACTACCCAGATTAAGCCTTTATCTTCTCCTGCAATCTCTACTCTCAACATTCCATCTTTGATAAGATAATCTTGAAAAACTCCCCCTACTTCGCTTCCATCTTTGTGCCTGTAAGCCAAAACTCTTTCACCATCAAACGCCCCCCCTCCACCTCCATAATCAATTAGGCCTTTAAGATAAAATTCTCTTTTTTTAACATCTCTTGTTTCGGGGCTATTTGGGCTCTGTTTGTTTGCTTCCATTGTCTGCACCTGTTTTTGAGGCAAAACACCAGTCAAAGATAATCCAACTAAACTGCCTGCACTTGCCTTCAAAAATTCTCTCCTGTCCATTTTATCACATTCGCTCTACCTTTACTTTAAAACAGAGCTGCCCTCTATAAAATTTAATTTTGTTAAATTAATATAATTATTAAGTTTATTAATTATCTTGCTTTCTAATCTTATATTTTTTGCTAACATTTTTATCAAATTAAGCCTTTAAAGGAGGGGTGTTTTGTTTTATTCAGATTTTTTAATCATATTTCTAATTATCTATACATCTGTAATCTTGTCTATTCAGGCTTCTTAATTTTATTTTTTATGTCATCTAACCCTGCTTTAAATGTAGAAGCTAAATCTATAATATACTTGCCTTCTTCTATCTTGTAGATTAAAGGCCTTTTTTTAGAAAACAAGTTTACTAAATCTATCTCAAATTTTCCTGGTCCAGTAACTCTTATTGATTCAAGGTCAAGAATAACAGGAGAATCTCTCTCTTCTTCCAAACCAATCATCTCCCTTACATCTTCTTCTACCTGCTTTTTATCAACTTCTGCTAACTCAATAGTCTTTTGTCTTAGCTCTTCAAGTTGCTGCTCTTTTACAAAAAAGAAAAAATGACTCCCGCAGCTGCAGCCTTCTAACAGCGCGCGGGCTGCATCTTCATGCATTTTTCCACAATGAACACATTGATTCGGCATAAATATTAAAGAAACCAAAACTATATAAATATTTGTAATCAAATTAATAGTTTAGTCTTGTGAAGCTCCGAAGCAGGATTCTCCAAGCTTCTCCGCAGAAATCTGGTAATACAATACTCTATTAGAAGGGGTTTTTCCATTAATAATTTTTATCAGCGGAAAAATTTGGCAAAGCCAATTTTGGAGTTAGTTAGTTGTGAATAAAATAAGCTAGCTACCTTACATCACTTAAGTAATTACAAATCAAAAATTCCTTAACTTAGTAAGATTTTGTCTGTAATTTAATTTTGGCTCTTCGCCATATTTTGAACTAAAAAAAGCACTTTATCAACGGTAAAATGATAATTTATAATTTTCTTTTTAACTGGTAATTGATAACCTAATTTATCGAGGAGAATTAAACAGACTTATTAATAAAAAGTTTCAAAAGATAGGCAAAAATCTATTCAAAATTGGGAGAAGAAGCATTAATTCTTGATATTGTTTATTAGTGTTGCAGAAGTTGGCAAATGTTAGTTTTTAAGTACAATTTCTAATTGATAATAGTATTTTTAATTTAATTTTATTAAACTCTGATATTTTTTGTTTTTAGCTTTGTGGGTAGTCAAATTTATGGTGCAGAGAATTTTTCTAACTTTTTAATGCAGTAACAAAAGAACTTTCAACTACTCGAAAGAATATACAAGTTTACTCATTCCTTCTTTTCCTATTTTTTTCTTTTCAAGTAAACAACATAAACAACAACAACTAAAACACTTGCTAAAACCAAGCCAATTAAGCTAAAAAAAGGAAGCTGGACTCTTCGAGGGCACGGGAATTTAACAAGTGTAGAATTGCAAGTAACTCCTGTAGGAGCAAGATTTACTGTTATATTATACATTGCAAAAATTGCTCCTGCTTTACTGCAATTTTGCAATTCTTTTACCTCCCAACCACTAGGCAAACATCTATCCTCAGTATAATTCCAAACACAATAAGATTCAGGATCTCCATCACAAAGATTAAAGAGAACTGCCATACCTGCTATGTCCTTTGTTTCTCCACACGGGTCTGCTTCGCATGTTGCATTATTATTATAGCCAGAACACGGAAGGAAAGAGTCGCTTCGTTGAGATGTAATATCTGTGCATGTTTTGCATGCGCCACTACTCGCTAGAGGAGCTGGAAATGAAACTTGTTGAGGGCAAGGCCCACCAGTGCAATTCCAGGCGCAAAAGCCACCTTTATGTTCGATGCGAGTTTCATTGTTACAAACATCAATTAGGGCGTTGTCATAACATAATGGATCATCCATGCTTAGACATCTCCCGCTCCCAAAAGAACAGCTAAAATCTAATGGACAAAGATGCTTGCAGTTACAACCAGCATCATTTTCTTTAGTTGGATAAAGATTATAATAATACAATTGTTGGCTAACACTATCATAACTGCAAGTCATTATAGGAATTATACATTCTTTTTGATTATCGCCTTCTGCAGCACGCCCTGAAGTGTCTATCTCGCTTATTTTTTTATTAGAATCCACACTAAGATTAACTACATATTCCCCAATACCAAAATTATAGCTTATACTAAGATTTTTTATTTTATCAAGCTCATTAACAGCTTCCCCCAAAATAAATTCTTTGCTTGTTTCATTTAAAATTCCATTGTTATTATTAGTTTTATTCATTAGTTTAAGGCTTACATTATATACTTTATTTTTATAGTTGAGATTATATCTATCTTCACTCCCTCTCGGTATCCAAGAAAAATTCATATTTTGATTTTTTATTTTTGAAAAGTCTTCAAGAAAAATGCCAGAAGGGCATGCTCCAAGATCAAAATTAAACCAGATAAGAGTTCCGTTAGTAACATTGAGTTTATAATAAAGAAGAGTTGTTTTTATCGTGCCACCTATTTTAGCAGAAGCATTTATCACAAGGTTTTTTTGTATGGAGTTGTCAGGCCAAATAGGATAAGTTGCATTAACCCAGAATTTTATTAGTTGTGAACCACCTGGTTTTAAATGTTCTGTTTTAGAAGAGTATTTTCCAAATCCACTTTCACTTCCGGCCTCATTTACCCAATTTATTGTGAAATTTTCATTATCTTCCCAATAACTAACACCTAAATTAACATCAATTTCATAAAAACTAGGATTTAAAATAGTTATACGTTCATAATCTCTTGTACTATTTTCGCTGAAGTGCAATATTCCATCATCTTCTGGAATAGCTATATCTCCTGGTTTAAAATAAGGGATTTTCATTAGTTTTGCTATTTTTCTGTAAGGTGTTGTTAATCTATAAACAGAATAAATAACAAGACGATAATCTGCACCTGAAGCACCTTCTCGCATATACTCTTCTGTTACAGGAACGAGAATATTATAATCATTAATTCTTCCTGCTTCTAATTTACAGTTTGGTCCTGGGCATGGTTTGCCCATTTTAATAAATTCTGTTTCATCTAAAATTATTGTATTGCTATTTTTAAAATTTTTAGGATTGCTTATACTTCCGTTCCA
>Ga0315276_10001903_pt1 | contig 18874 bp, 19 predicted proteins | sample YL17G05_0_MG_FD_204542 | JGI IMG/M metagenome (GOLD analysis project Ga0315276, IMG submission 204542) | Sediment microbial communities from Yellowstone Lake, YNP, Wyoming, USA - YL17G05_0 | ecosystem: Environmental > Aquatic > Freshwater > Lake > Sediment | place: USA: Wyoming | collected... | reverse complement strand
TTCGACCGTCCCAGGATCCTGTCGTGACCCTCATGCGTCGGGGGCTCACGGCATTCAAACCCCATAGCTTCGCGCGAGCGCCGTCCACGCCCCGCGGATTCGTCCAATCTGCTTTTATCCGCCATGCTGCGCACGGCGGATAAAACACTCTTCATTAGACCGGTCTCCGCTCGCCTGCCGCTCGCGAGGTTAACGTAACCCCCGCTATCGGACGCCCTGGGCGCCCCCTCCGAGCCCAGACACAGAAATCGGTGAACTCCCGCCTCCCGCTCAGGTAAAACTGCTCCGAGTGATTCAGGAGGGTGAGGTGGTCCGGCTGGGTGCCACCAAGCCTCTGAAGGTCGACGTCCGGGTCATTGCCGCCACCAATCGGACCCTGACCCAGGAGATCGCCGGTGGCCGCTTCCGCGAGGACCTCTTCTATCGCCTCGCCGTGGCTGTCTTGAACATCCCGCCGCTTCGGGAGCGAACGGGGGACCTCGCTCTCCTCATTGACCGTCTCCTGGAGCAGGTGAATCGCGAGACGGTGTCCGAGCCTGGCTACCAGGAGAAGAAGATTTCTGCAGGGGCAAGGAATCTTCTTCTCGCACATGGCTGGCCTGGCAACGTCCGGGAGCCCTGTGTTGTCAGCGCAGCCAACCCGTGCTGAGACTCGGTGGAGATAGTGGCCGAAAACTTACCGCGGGCCGGGTCCTCCTTCACGTGCGGGGACACAATCCCGTTCACGGTGAAGTGGCACATGGCACAACCGCTCTCTACGTATACATCGCCTTCTGTCCAGGTACTGTTCTTCGTGGACCGGTTCCGCCCGGTCATAGAATCAGGCTCCTTCGGCGGAGGCCCTGGCGTCTTCACCAAGGATGGCAGCACCGTGACTGCACAGGGCGAGGGACAGTGCACTCGCCCGTTTTCCACGACGCTGTTGGTCGTCAGACTTACGACACGCATAGACTGCCCGAACTGCCCCACACTGCCGCCGGGAACTGACCTCATCGCGAATACCGTTCCGTGGGAGAAGATCAATGCACAGCAGGTCCTTGACTTCCCGCTCAACTGGGTGCCGTGACGATCTGGCCGAAGCTCAGGGCTGCCGCCCCGGCGACGTGCGATTTCTCCCACGTTCAAGGTACTGAACGCACCACATCCGATAGCCGACGCCGTCGTCGCAGGCCTTCGCCGGCCACTCTGGGTTCTCGAGGATCAGCACCGCCTGATCGTCGTGCTCGTCAACGATGGTCTGGTACTCCGCGACCCGCACCTTGTCGATAGATGACACAGTGATGCGCTCCTGCGACAGCAGGTCGGTCTGATACGCCACCCAGTACGAGCCTCTCGCGTACTTGACGCCGTTCGACTCCAGGAAGTCCACCAGGCCTCTTGCGCTCGAAGGAGGCGGACGGTGGATGAATGCAGCGAGTATCCGCCCGTTATCCACCAGCGAACCGAGCGCCCACAGCGCCACAAGGCCGAACACCAGACTTCGCGCCCATGTAGGCGGGCTCGAACTGACAAAGAGGGTGAGCAATCCCACAGGAAAGAAGAGTGTGAGAAGTGTGTAGCGTACGAGTGTTCCATCTCTGACAAGACAGCCGAGCACGGCGTAGGCACCCGCCGCCTGGAGGCCGATGAGCATGAGATAGATCCCGAACTGCCAGTTTGTTTGGAGGTGTCTGCGGCCGCGGATGGCGTACAGTCCAGACACGAGCGCCATGATGCCGAGCGGCAGTCCCATCCACGCGTACCCTATTCGGATTTGCCTCCACTGGGCGGCGCCCCAGAGCTGTGTCTTCCAGTTAAAGAGCGTGCCTAGGTTCTCCCTGAAGAGCCACGCGAGATTCAGCGTCAGCTCCTTCGGCGGCCAGCAAACGAACTGATGCCAGCTCGAGACCTGCGCGTCCAGGCTGCTCGCCACCGAACCCGCGGTGCCCGGGCCTAGAAGGTCGGCGTTCACTCTCGACGAGTTGACGACAAACGCCACGAGCGCAAACATGCCCCAGGAGACTGCGTAGTCGCGTAGGCGCTCACGAGTGAAGGCTCGTCCCCCCAGAACGTCGACCGCCACCACGGCAGCGACAGCATAGGCGGCAAACTCCCTGTGAAAGAACGCCAGCCCGGCGAGGAGGCCAAATGCGACCGGTCGCTCTCTCAGTTCCCATAGCAGGAGCACGTACAGGAGCGGTTCGATGTTCGAGCCTTGCGCTTCGACGAGGCGCTGCGACGCGAGTGCGGGGGCGACGATGAAGAAGGATGAGACGAAGAATGCCTCCCACGGCGCCAGGCGCAACCGGCGCACGAGCTGCCACAGCAGCAGCGCGGCGATGCCGATGTTCACCAGAAGCAGAGGCAACTTGATCGTGGCCACCGATGCGCCGGCGATGGCCACGAACGGCGCGACCAGGAACGCCTCGACCCCGAGCATGTAGTGCTGGCCGTAGAAGAACAGGGGGAAGGCACGGCCCTCGCCGAGGTGCTTGGCCATTAGGCCGATGATGGCCTGGTCGGAATCGAAGGCCGCCTGCTCGAATGCAATCCACACCACCGAGCGGAAGGTGATGAGCACCACCGCGAGCGAGAGCACCGGAACGAGCGAGGCGGGCTGCGCGGCGGGCGCCTCAGTCTCGGTCATCGCAGGTGCTTTGAACGGGATAGGAATCATTGACTAGCGATCGCTTGGACGCGTGCTGGGAGTCATGGACAGGTGACTGATCATACGGGCCGAACGAGAGGACGGACGCGATCGGCCCGGGATCGGACTATAGGAAGCATTAGACCGGTCTCCGCTCGCCTGCCGCTCGCGAGGTTAACGTAACCCCCGCTATCGGACGCCCTGGGCGCCCCCTCCGAGCCCAGACACAGGGCTGATTATGGGTGCTGCGCCGGAGTTGTCAACGAAATTCGCGCTGACCCTCCTCAGTTGCCACGCGTGCGGCTCGTACGACGGTCGTCCGCACGCCGATCGGGCGGACCTCCGGCGACGCGGCACCTGCGCACGCCGATCACGCGTATGAGTTAAAGACCGCGACGTCCGGGTCCTGGTTGAACGAGTCGGCATCGAGCGAGGGCGGTGCCCGCCCCGGACGCGGCGCGGGGACCTCGGTGGGCAGGTGCAGATGGCGCAGAATGCGCTCGATCACCGAGGCCTCTTCGATCAGCGCGAGCAGCCGGAAGCGCCCGCCATCCTTCGACCGTGCTCAGGATGGCCCTGAGCCACGCCGAAGGGCCACAGCGCGAGCAGGCCAAAACATCGATCCCGAACGTTCGGCGCATAAGGTCCGCCCAGCGCGGGGCCTCGTCCCGGGGCGGTCGCCCCACGCGGCCGCAGGGCGGATCGGGCGCGGGTTCGGTGGCGCTGGCCTCGCGGCTGTCGACGTGCTCTCCGGCCGTGGGTGCGTCGATGGTGGCGACCTCCCAGAAATCGGCGCGCTCTGCGGCCTTGGGCGCGTCGGCAGAGCTGGCCTCGCCGCGGTCGGCGGTGTTCCCGAAACCCACGACGAGCGACCGCCACGCCGCCCGTGGTCCCAATACGCCATGGTACAGAATGAGGTTGATGCGGGGCCGCGGGATCAGGACGGCCAGCCGCTCCAGCAGTTCGAGGGGATCGAACAGGAGGTGCGTGGTGCCATCCGACCACGGGTGCCGGAGTTGCAGCACCACCTGCCCCTCGGCCGTCAGACGGAGCCGGTTCTGCGCGACGGTCGGTCGCAACGCGTACCGACAGAGCCGCTCGAGCCGGTCCCGCTGGTCGGCCGGGACCCACACGCCGGCATCGAGGTCGAACCCGTCCTGGCGCGCGGTTCGACGAGGCTCACCGCAGGCGTGACAGCGCCCGGGTCCGGGCACCTGGTCCTCGCGCATCTGGTCCTCGACTGGCACCGCCCCGCAGGGACGGGCGCGCTTGCCCGCCCGGGGGCCGAGCGCGAAGGTCCCCTGCACGGACGCCCCCGCCATCCCGGCCAGCACCGGCGCGTCCTCGGCCCACTCGTCCGCCGCGCTGGCCCCCTCGTCGCCGTCGCCCAGGCCCCGCCGTTCGAGCAGGCGCCTGACGCGCGGCACGATCGTCGCGAGCACATCCGCGACATCCGCCGCCGTGAGCACCGGCGCAGGACAGAAGCGTACGTCGACACCGTCTCTGGCAAACACTCCGTCGATGACGAGCGCGTGACCATGAATATTCAAATTCATCGCCCCGCCGAAGCGCTGGACGATCGCGACGGCACCGCCCCGGCCGTCCACCACCCCAGCCAAGTGAGCCACGTGGCGCAGGAAACCGAGCACGGTCCGAACGGCGACGCCCACGACGGCGCGACACAGGTCGTGATCCCACGCCAGCCGGTAGCGCAAGCGATGCGGAAACGTCAAGACCCACTGCCGCACCGGCACCGCCGGGAACACGTGGTCCACCATGTGCGCGGCGCGTTCCGCCATTCGTCGCCCGCCGTCCCTCGACGTTGCTCGGGACGGCCCTGAGCAGGGTCGAAGGGCCGCAACTCGCGCACACCGCCCTGCCCTTACAGGAATACGGGACGAGCCGGTCCAGCCCACAGTCATCACAGCGAAAACGCGCAAAGCCGCCCGCCAGGCACCCGCAGCGCAGCAACGCGCGAAACTCCTGCTCGACGAACCGGGGCAGCCCTTCCCCGTCGCGCAGACCGGCGGCCTGCGCGCGGAAGGTCTCGAAGTAATCGCGGACCACCTGGTACACGACGCCCTGCGACGGCATCCGCGGCTCATAGGTCGCCGAGGGGTGGGACACGCCTCCGTGTATGGCGAATCGCGTGCCACATGCCGCACCTGCCACTGCCGCGGCGCCGGTTGGATCCGGCTAGAACAGAAGAAGTCTCGAAACGTGTGGTCTGACAGGCTCTTGTCGCCGGTCAGCACACTCGCGACGTGACGATCACGTCCTCACGAGCCTGAACCGTGCGCTTGGGCAGGTAGCAGTGTCTGCACACACACGGGCAGCCGAACGGGGCAGATTCTGCTACACCGTGACCAGCAGCCCTTGCAACCCCGTCCTCACAGCCTGGCCGCCGCTGCACCGGTCCGCACGACGGCGCACGCGGGACCTGGCCGGCTAGAAACCCGGCTGGTGAGAGGTCGGTGAGGATCACAAGCGGCACCACGAGTACAAAGTGGCGGTTTCTCACGGCAACGCACCTCCAAGGTCCGGTGCCGGCCGGCAGCCCGCCACGCGTGGCGGTAGGGGCCTGAGCGCACGCTGATGATCGCCGCGCTCGCGCGCGCACGGCCACGGCCGACCATGTCCAGGCCGCCCTCCCCGACGTGGCCTGACCCGACGCGCCTCGCCTCCGCGGGACACCGCGGGCTCCGCTGGCGGCGCTCACGCCCCCGGAGGACTCGTGCAGGACGACGGGCCGACGCCCACCCCCGACGGCGTCGGCCCCGTCTCAGGCATCACCACCGCGCGCTCACGTTCAAAACTCATGGCAGACCTCCCGCTCCGAAAAAGAACATCTGAAACGCCGGTTCGGCCGGCGCCGCGGTCTGGACCCGGCGCGCCCAGCGGTCGATCGCGAGCAACAGGCCGATCACCACATCGATCTTCACGTCTGGATTCGCCCGTGTCGGCTTCCGATTGCCGGCCGGGTCCGTCTTTACTTCCAGGTTGTCGACGCACCACCTCAGCACCGCATGGCCGCCATGATGCAGACGCCCGGCCGTCACCAGCCGTTCAAACTCCCGCATCAGCGGCGCCATGCTCAGGAACCCCATCCCGACCGGCGCCACCGTGAAGCCTTCGTCTTCCAGATCCGACGTGAGCTCCAACCCCTGAAACAAGCGGTCAACCCCGATGCTATCCACCACCCATCGGCCCGCGTCCTCGAGGATCGCGTGCCGGATGAATCCGTAGTTGGCGACCCGCCCCGGCATCGTCCGCAACACGCCCGCGTCGATCCATTGGTGATAGAGCCTCGAGGCGCGCGCCTTCGCGACGGCGCCCTCCGGCACCCACGCGCGACACACCAGGTCGACGGCCTCCGGATCGTGCGGACACGGGAGCAACCAGACCAGCGCGTTGAGGTCCGACGTGCTCGCCAAGTCCAATCCGCCGAAAGCCCGCGCGCCGGCGTACGCGGATTCCACGATCGGATGACCGGCCGACGCATCCCAGACCGCCAGATCGATCGCGCGTTCGCTCTGCTGCTGCCACTGATTCAGCCGGTAGCGCCGGAAGACCGATTGCTGCGACGGCGACGCTTGCGCCGCGCGACACCCTTCCCCGAGCTCGTTGACCTGCACCGTCACGCCGATCGAGGGATTCGCGAGCGGCCACACGGCCGGATCGCTCCAGTCGGCATCGAGCGGCACTTCCCAGATCGCGACGAAAAAGCTGTCATCGTCGATCGTGCCGTCCAGGACGTGCTTCGCGTACTGGTACTGTTCCCAGCCGATCGCCGTCTCATCCGCGATCCCGGCCGTGGTAATCGCGATCGCGAGGGGCGACTCCCGCGCCGCGCCGCCGTACTGCAGCGCCTCGTACAATCCGCGATCCGCGACGTGCAGTTCATCGAAGATCAACCCGGAGATCGAGATGCCTTCCGTCTTCGGCGCGTCGCTCGACAACGCCTCGAGCTTGCCGCCGTTCGCCGCGAACACGAGCACCTTCCGCGAATCGATGATCTCGACCTGGCGCGCGAGAGCCGGCGACTGCCGGACCATCCGCGCGCAGTTCTCGAAACAGATCGACGCCTGCCAGCGATCGCGCGCGGCCAAATAGACTTCCGGCGCCCCTTGATCGTCCGCGACCAGCAGGTAGAGCGCGACGGCCGACGCGAGCCCCGACTTGCCGGACTTCTTCGCCGTGCTGACATACGCCCGCCGGAAGCGCCGCGTGCCGTCCGGCCGGACCCACCCGAAGAGCGGCGCGATCACGTCCGACCATTGCCACAGCAAGAGCACGAACCGCTCACCGGCCCACCGCCCTTTCGTGTGCCTGATGAACGTCTCGATAAACGTCCGCACCCGCTCCGCCCGCGCCTGGTCGAATCGACAGCCGCGCCGCGTCGCCCGCACGTCGCCCGGCGTGCGAATCCAGGCCGCATCCCAGCCGGCCGCCTCGGCGAGCGCCCGTGCCCGCGCCACGTCCGCATCCGACGTGCCGATCATCGATGCTCCTTCGCGAGAAACGCCGTCAACTCATCGACCGCCGGCACCGGCGCTATGTTGATCCGGGTCCGCGCGCTTGGCGACAACCCGAGCTCCGCCGCCAGGCCGCGCAATTGCGGGAGCAACTTCGCCGCGAGCGACGCGTGCGGCGACGGTTGCGCGAAGCGGACCTGGCCCTTGTCATCCCGGAGCACGAGCACGGGACCATTCGCCTCCGTAAACGCCTCGAGCGCGCGATACCGGGCCAGCGTCCGCGCGAACAGTTCCACCGTCGCGCCGTCCGCGACCGTGAGTAGCCCCGTCACCGTCGCCAGGAGCGCGACCGTCGCATCCCAAATCACGCCCGCATCCGCCGGGAGCCCGGCCGGTTTCGTCGGTGCGCCCGTCGGCGGCTTCGGTTCCTCCGTCGCGATCGCTTCCTTGCTGGGATTCCCGCGCAACAGGCGGATCGCGGTCGGTTGCTTCGGCGGGCCCGGCTTCATCGTGTCACCTCAGAAACGAGATCCCCGCGCGCCGGAGGTCGACGCCCCACGGGTCCGGAGAAAAGAACGCCGCATCCGCGGCCGGCGCCCCCGTAGGCGCATCCAGGCCGCCGACATGCGCCACGTCGATCGGCGCCGCGCTCGCCCCAGGCGCGCCAGGTGTGGCCGGCGCCGTGGCCGTCTCAGGCCGCCGCGCGCCCCACTCCGCGAAGCGCCGCTGATGCACAGACGGCGGAACGTCCCAGGTATCCGCGGCCGGCGGGAACCAGACGGCCAACGTGTCCCACACGAACGTCGCGAGGCCCGGATCGTCGGAGACTTCGTGATATTCCGTGCGCGAGTTCCGATTCAGATTGGCACTCGAGCGGACCACGAGGTTCCACGTCGCGTTCCGCAAGATCATCAGCTTCGCGTGACAAACCGTGAGCGCCACGACGCCCGGCCCGAAGCGCGATCGGAGGTCCGCCGCATAGGCCGGATGCCGACGTGGAAAACTAAAGTCCACCAGGAGACGCAGCGACGAGATGAGGCCGCGATCGATGGCCTGGCGGAGCTTGCCAAACTCGGTCGGACTCCCTGTCCACGTCGCGACCAGGACCGACACTGGCCCCGTCTGCGGCAGGAGCCCGAAGAGCAAATCCCCGGCACTCACCGAGCCCTTACTGAGCAGGAACCGGCGCATCCCCGGCTCGATCGGCCCGAGCGCCTCGAGCGCGGAGCGCGCCGTCAGTCCGTCCGCCCGAATCTGCACCGGCCCCGGGCGATCCGTGTATGCCGCCACCGCTGGCGCACGCTCCGGCTTCGCGTTACTCATGGCCGCCCCCTGGATTGCTGGTCGCCGCCCCTAGCCCTAACCTCCGGCCACTCGCAAGACACGCCGGTGCGGTATTTTGGAGCCTCACCTCCGCACCTTTTGACCACCCCCCGGTGGCATGCAGCCGGCTGTGACAGGACGCGGCGAGCACTTGCAGGTTCGCCGGGTCGAAGAACAGTTGCCGATCGCCGCCATGCGGGCGAACGTGATGCACGAGGTCCGCATACTCGCGAGGCGGACCCGCGACGCACGCCGCACACTCACACCACGGATGCAGCGCCAGCAGCACCGCGCGCAGTTCCTTCCATGCGGGCGTGCCGTACAGTCCGCGCCCAGCCTGGCGGTCGACGCCAATGGAGCGCGCCGCGTCGACCTGGCGCGCGTGCTTGGCGCACCGCCCGCGCGCCATCACCGGATCGCCACAGCCGAACACCAGGCAACTCGCCTTCATCGTCGACCCCTTCCGTTCCGCGGCTTCGCGGCCAGTCGCGCGACGGCCACATCCCAGGCCACGGCCGGCTCGTGGCGGAGGAGGCGCCGCACCTGGCGACTCAACGTCGCCGGAACCGTCACCCGCGCGGCCGCCTTCCGCGCCGGCGTGTCGGCCTTCCCGATCGCCACGTTGATCGCGTGGATGTACACGGCGCGCTGGTACGCCGCCGTCAGCGTGTCCGCGTCGGGCACGAGTTTCTTGACGCCCGCCGCCTTGAGCTTCCGCTCGAGCCACGCGAGAAAGGCATCGGTCCCGAACGCATTGAGTTCCACCCGCTGCCCGCCGTTCGCGAGCAGGTAGGCGATCTCGTCTTTCGTCGCGCCGTTCTGGGCCAGGTTGGAGGCCGGCGACTGCTCACGAATGACGCAGCGCTCGGGCGTCAGGCCCTCCGCCGTCACATCCGCGAGACGCAGCCCCAGGTCCTGCACATCCGGCCGCCGGCCGAACTGATACCGCGCCGTGTCGCGCGTGAGGGTCCCGACGATCGAGAACCCGGCCTTGTCGAAGTCGTGGAGCACCAGAAACCGGGCCTCGTCGGACAACTCCTCGAGCAGGCTGCGCGCCGCCGTCGAGGCCATCCCTTTCGTCGACATGATGGCGAGGTCGTAGCGTTCCGCGATCTTGGCCGCTCGGAGGTGCTCGAGGAACCCTTCTTTTTCGATGAACAGGACCGTGTTGAAACGATGCCCGGGCCCGGAGGTCGGATAGGCCAACTTCGCCACCGGCGGCTCGAGGGCCGGCGTCTTGCGTGCCGCCGCCTGTGCGCCCACGAGATACCGGCGGACGCCGAGGGTCCCCAGCGCGCACGACGCGCCCGTATGCGGCTCCCACAAGGCGCCGCGCGCGTCATAGCAGACGTCCCACTCCATCGTCTCGGCCGGATATTCGTCGTGGTACTGCGGCAGCAACTGCTGCGTGAAATAGACGTCGAAATCCTTGCCCAGCGGTTTCTTCGTCAGCGCCAGAATCCGATCGCGCGCCGCGTACATCACCTGGCGCGCGTTCGCGACGTTCAGCGTGCCGGCGGCGGATCGATAGGCGGCCGGCAGGACCTTGAACGCCGCGTCCCGGATCGACATCTCGTACGTCGGGCGCCGCCAGTAGCGCGCCGCGGCATAGGCGCCGCGGGCGTCATTCTTCAGCGTCTTCTTCTGGACGCTGGTCCAGTCCTTCGTGACCGACGTCACCGCGGCATGGAGAGCATCGCCGATCTTCATAGCTCCTCCAGGCTGCTCTTGCCGCGGTCGGTGAAGTGGAGGAAGGGCGTCGTGAGATGCACGACCACGGTCACGGGGTCGGTCGACTTCACATGCAGGTTGTAGAGCAGGCCCTCGAGGCCGAAGCCGTATCCGGCAAAGGCCCGGAACGGATCGGCCAGCGTCGGCGCGAAGTTCAGCCCCGAGACGAGGCGCCGCCGTCCGCCGGCCTCGCGCCCGGCGAACGCGACCTCCACGACGAACGGCCGGCCGGTCGTCTCATCGACGTCGGCGACGCGCCGATAGTGGAACGTCTGGTCCGCGCCGCCGTGCGTCGCCAGCCAGGCGCGCAGATGCGCCTCGCCCAGCACGCCCAGCGCCTGCGGTTTCACCGGGTCGGCGGCGGCACGCATCCGCTCGAGCAGCGTCCCCACGACGCCGTTGTCGATGTCGCCGTCGGTGACGAGCTCGCTCAGCCGGCGGCCGGCGACGGGCAGGTCCGCCAGGACCGCCTTTCGCTTCACCGTCGAGCTCAGGCCGCGGAACTCGGCGACGAAATCGCGCACCGTCCGCGCGGCGCCGCCGTCCCGTTCGGCGTTGACGTAGGCGCGCATGAGGCCCCGCAACTGCTCGGGCGTGTACCACCAGGCGCTCGTCGGCGCGTTCGCCCTCCACTTCGGGCAGGCGTCAACGCCCCGCGCGAAGACGTATGGCGTCGATTCGCCGAGGTCGAGCGTGATCGAGGCGTGTGGATTGAAGACGCTGTAGCCTTCGGCCAATGGTAAGAATCGCGGCGCCGTGCCGTCGGTAAGCGTGCTTACCGGCACCTCGACGGAGGTCCCGATCTTTACCGAAGGGTCCTCAACGACCTCGTGCCGGATCTCGGGCTGCCCGGCGATCCGGTCAAGCGCCACGATGATCGTATGCCGCGTGCCGCGGCTGCGAATCGTCACCGGCGGCGGGGTCCCGCCGCTCAGGACATAGGGAATCGCGAGAATCGTCTTGAGGGCGTTGCCCTGCGCGCCCCTGGTCGGGCTCACGTAGAAGTCGCGCGACGAAACGCGGATCGCGAAGTCGAGCACGTCCTGCACGACCTCGGGCGCCAGGCCAGGCCCGTTGTCGGCGACGGTGATCGTCGTCGGCGTCACGGCGACGGAGATGGCCGGCAGGACGTCGTGTTCCTCGCAGGCGTCCAGGGCGTTGTCGGTCAACTCCTTGAAGACGACCTCGGGCCAATGTCTCGGATCGTGGCCGGTCTGGACCCGGAGCTCCTTTTCCGAGAAGTACTCGAGCAGCCGGCTCGTGCGGAACGTAGCCCTGGCCAGCGTGGCGGTCGTGCTCATCGGGCGTCACCCCTCTACCTTTCGAGCCCCCCCCGGTCATCGCCATCCGACGGTGACGATGTGACGGAAGGAGGCCTGTTTCTTGTACCTCTCCTATACGACTCTCCTAAGGACACTTTCCAGAAATGACTCCTGAAACGTCACAACGTCACCAAACGCAGCCTCCGGTGCGCGGTCCCGGTGCGGTCGTGAAACTTCTCAAAGCCCTTCTCGCGCAGGCGTTCGCTGAACGCATGGGAGCTGAGGCGTTCGCGGTCGGTCAGCCCTTCGCGGTCGGCCCAACGCTTGTACAGGGCGTAGGCGTCACGGGCGTGGGTGGCATCGTCGGATCCGGCGTCCGGGTCGGTGCAGTCCTGGAGGAACCCGGCGAGGGCGTCGTTGGCTTCGCGGTAGTTCGCGGAGGCGAGCAGGACGGTCGGCGGCGGGTGCAGACCGTCGCGTTGCCATGCCGCACATCCTGCCAGCATCCAGTTCAGGATGCTCGAGGCTTCGTCGCGAAGGTGGTCCGCGAGGGTGAGGTCGGCGCGTGAGCCGGTAAACGTCTGGTCGAAGGGCAGGACGTGGCAGCGTCGCCAGAACGCGAGGGAGTCGTCGGACACCTTCGGCTTGTGGTTCGCCGCGAGCAGGATCTTGCCCTCGGGCACGAACGAGAAGTAGCGGCCGAACAGATAGCGCGCTGTGATGACTTCGCCGCCGGTCAAGCCCTTCATCCGGCCTTCATCGAGGCGCGTGCCCTCGCGCGTCTCAGACGCCACGATGAGGCGTCTACTTTGGAACGCCGCCAACTCCGGCGACGGCACGTCACCGCCTGCCCCGTAGCGAGCCGCGAACGCGTGGAAGGGCGCGATATGCGCGTAGCTGCCCATCACGACGCCGAGCGTGGAGAGCAGAACGCTTTTCCCGTTCGCGCCGAGGCCGTGCAGCAAGACGAACACCTGCTCGCGCACGTCGCCCGTCAGGCAGTACCCCGCGAGGCGTTGGAGGTAGGCGATCACCGCCACGTCGCCCGCGAACACTTCATCGAGGAAGCGGTCGAAGCGCGGGGCGCTGGCGTCGGGGTCATACGCCGCGCCGGTGCAGTTTCGGCAGAGGTCGGATGCGCGGGCGGGCCGCGCCGTGCCGGTGCGGAGGTCAAGCGTCGCGGTCGGTGTGGTCAGCAGCCACTTGTCGCGGTCCCAGACATCAGACGTGACAGCCAGCGGAGGCCGACGCTTCGCCAGCTCGAGTACGTTGTCGGTCCCGCGTCGCGACTCCAAGCCGAGCGCGAACTTGAGCAGGCGCTTCCGCACGTCGAGATCGTCGAGGGTGAGCGCGTGCCGTTGAATGGCGCGGGCCAGTTCGACCACGGCCCGTTGTCGGGTGCCCGTGACATCCTCGCGCCAGATCGGCGACTGCCACGCGTACCACGTCGCTTGCTGCTGGTCGAAGCGAAGATCGTCGCCGGCGTGCTGCGCAAGCAGTTCGGCGGCATGAGCGTCGGTCAGGCGCGAAAGGTCGAGATCGGTCAACGCGGCGACGGGTGCGGCCGGGGTCTCAGCGTCCGCGTTTCGCGTCGAAAAGGTATTCGCAGGTAACATTTGGCCGCGCATCGCTTCGGCGAGCTTCCCGCCGATGGCGGCAGTCCCATACTTCAGCGCATGATCGAGCTTCGCGTCGAGTTCCCGATCCGACCAGGGTGGGTGACACGTCGGGTTCCACTCGGAGAACAGCGTCAGCGCATCGCCGCGATCAAGGTCGAAGTCCCGCGCCAGACGGCAGGCGACGACAAAGGTTGCCGTGTCTCCGGCTTGCCCTTCAATCGCACCGGGCACCTTCGCGAGATAGGCACGGGCACGGGCCAGTTTGTGATCCCGGTCCACCGATGGCGGCGGCACGGTCGGCCGTGCGTCCGTAGCAGGTTTGGCCGGCGTTGGCGTCGCCAGCCACGTCGGATCGAAGACCGGCAGATCCGACACGGGCGGCCATGACCCGACGCGCGTATAGGCGACGCGGGTGTGATGCAGACTGCCGGGAGCCACGACGTACCCACCATCGCCGCGCACGTCCAGCGCGAGGCCGCCGCCCGTGATGCGCGCTTTCGTCGGGACCGGCACGCCGGGATGACGGTAGAAGCGATGGCTGCCCTTCGCCGTCTTCGTTTGCATTGGCGTCGGCGGCAAGTGCCACTCGGCCCATTCGTCGGCGGCGGCGGAGTCGGTGTCCACGACCACGACGCCCGAGATCGCGCCGGTGACGATCCCGATGTTGCGCGGCCGTCCGTTGCCGAACCACACCGCCAAGGTGTCATCGCTGGCTCGCGCGTCCTGAAAGGTCTTCCACGCCGAGACGGGCACCTTCCCGATCTGTTTCGGGTCCGTCGCGATGGGTACGTCAGGATGATCCAATGCGATCACACTGAAGCCGCGTTCGTCGCGCAGCCACGTCGCGAACCGCAGGCGTTCCGCCGAGTCGGTCGATCCGTCGAGTACGTCAGACATCGTGCACCCCCGGCCAGCACGCGCGCAGGAGCCGAGCCGCCGCCGGCCAGCACCGCTCGGGCAGCATCGCCACGAGCGCGCACAGCGCGGCCTTCCGAGGCCGCGGTTCAGCGCCCAGCATCGCGCACCGCCGCCGTGCCGGTCACTTCACGCGCGGTGAGCCACGCGAGCACGTCCGCTTCGCGCCATGCGATCCGCGTCGGGGTTAGTTGGACCGGTCGCGGGAAATGGCCGGCGCGCACACCGCGCCAGATCGTGGTGCGAGAAAGCGTGAGGTCGCTTCGGAGTTGTTTCAGCGTCAGCAGCTTCGGCAGGGTTGCGGGGAGCGCCGCAGGTTCGCCGGGTGTGCCGTGTTGTTTCGCCATGCCCAGAAATATAGGGCATGGCCCCGGACATCTTCGAGGCGCGCGTCCGACTATTTCCTCAGCACGCGGGCGATAGATTTCCGCATCGCGTCGATCGCATGCGGTCGGTCTGAGGCGTTCGCGGACCCACCGCGCCGGGGTTGCGTGAACAACAGGGCGATCGCTTCGGTGGTGCGGGAGGCGTGCGGATGGGCCCGTCGATACGCGATCACGTCTGCCACGAAGGCCGCGTCGCGTGCCGCCGTCGTCTCGCGCCGTTGCCGGGCCCCGGCCGCCTGAAACTGCCGACGCTGCACGCGCACGTCTTTACCGAGGCGCGCGTCGTCGCCGAGACGGAATCGCCAGACCGCCTCCTCGGTCAGCCGCCCGAGCTGCATGGCCGAGAGCAACCAGAACTCCAGGTTCGTGTGCGGCAGGGGTTCGGATGAATCCCGCAACGCGACGATGCGCCGCAGGAACGCGATGTCCGACAAGATGCGCGTGCGATACCAGGCGAGCGACAGCGGCTTCGCCTTCGGGTCTGCCGGCACCGTCTGCCAGTAACGCTCACAGGCGCCGATGGTGTGCTCGAATCCCCACGCGCCCCACAGCTCGGTCATCACGCGCTGCGACTCGCGTTGATCGGCCGCGGACATGCGCCGCGTGAGCAAACGAACCCGCTGCACCGTTGAGAGCCCATCGGTGAACGACTCGCGCTTGAGTGCCATCAGCGCACCGCCCGCCGGAATGCGCGCACGTTCGAGCCCGTCACCGCCGGCGCCGGAGGCGTGAGGATGCCCGCCAGCATCACGGCCCACTTGTCGAGCGCTTCCCGCTTCGGAACATCGTGGGATGCCCGGTCATAGATCGCCGTCACGCCCGGGTCCACATGATTCAATAACGCCTTGATTGTCGGCCGCCCCACCCCCGCCGCCGAGAGTCGCGTCGCCGCCGTCCGTCTCAAGTCGTGCGGTCGGATATTCGCGATCGGTGTGCCGTCGGCCCCGCGCAGGGTCTTCGGCCCGCCCCGTTTCGCCGTGCCGCCATACAGCGCGAAGGCCCGCACGTCGTTATCCCTGTGGCCCGCGAAGACGAACGCGGCATCCGCTGGCACCGTCGCCCGCTGCCCCTTCAGGATCTCCAGTGCCGGTTTCGACAACGGCACCCGATGCGCGAGCCGGTTCTTACTGCCCGACGCTGGCACGGTCCACCACGCGCCCGCTAGGTCCACATCGGCCCAGCGCATCGCCGACACTTCGCCGAACCGGGCCGCGGTCAGCAGTTGGAGGTGGTATTGTGCGGCCACGCCCGCGGGGAGCGTGCTGAGCGCCGACCAGACCGCGCGGATCTCGTCATCCGAGAGCACCCGATCCCGCGCGTGTTCAGCGCCGGGCTTCGGCATCATCGCGCAGGGGTTCGCCGTCACATGTTCTTCGTTGATCGCCCAGTTGAAGACTTTGCGGACCAGCGCGAGCAGGTGATTCGCCTCCACGGGCTTGGTGGCCCCGACACTGGCGAGCAGTTCGCGCACGTCGCGCCGCGCGATCTCCGTGATGAGCCGCCCGCGCCACGGCTTCAGCACCGGCCCTCGCAAGCGGCGGGCATCGTCTCGCCACGTGCGTTTGCGCGGCTTCGCCCACTTCGCGATGAAGTCCTCGGCCACGTCGCCAAACGTCTTCGTCGTGCGCGAATCGCGCTTCACGACCGCGCGACTCTTGCCGTCGGCCGCATCTTGTCGCGCCTCTTTCGCACGCGCCCGGGCATCAGCGAGACTCAGATCGGGATACGCGCCAAGCGTGAGCCGTTCCTGACGCCCCGCGATGTAGTAGCGCACGCTCCACGAGCGCGCCCCGTGGCTGGTGACGCGCAACGCGAGCCCGTCTTGTAGCAGATCGTGATAGTCCACACGCCCCGCCACCGGCACGCGCAGCCCGCCGATCCCCTTCGGTGTGAGTGTCAGTCGAGGCACCGTCTTCACCTCCGGTGATATCGAATCCCGTGACGCCCGGGGACTTGCCGGGGACTTGTCGCAACCGGGACATAGGGTAACACGGCGAAACCTTCACGGACAAGCAAGAGGCGACGTTGCGTCAATGTTTATAGGGATAGTCTGACGATTCGCGCGGCCGGAGTGTCGCGGAAGGTTTCGCGGCGAAAGCGGCCAGATCCGGCACTCAAAATCCCGTGGGGTTCACCCCCCGTGTGGGTTCGATTCCCTCCTCCGGCACCATTCGACTCGGCCCAAAACCTCAGCCTCGCTCGTGGCAGGCCACGTCGGAGTGGCCGAGGCGAATGTCCTGAGCGAGCGCAGCGAGTCGAAGGACAGTTCTTCGGTTGGCCGACAAGTTGACACGTTGCGTACTCCGCCTCGTTTGCGAGAGCGGATGTCTTTGTGTATCCTGCGCTCAGACGTACTTGCCCACTGTGGGGAGTTGTTGCCCACAACCGGCGTAGGGAGTCGATGACCGACCGCATCGCACGCATCACCGTGAACCCTGAACAATGTGGCGGACGGCCGTGCGTCCGAGGGATGCGTATCCGCGTCAGCGACATCCTGGATCTCCTGGCTGCCGGCCTGACCCGCGAGCAGGTGCTCGAAGAACTGCCTGACCTCGAACCGGAAGATGTGGCAGCCTGCCTCCGCTTCGCCAGCCAGCGACTGGATCACCCAGTCATCGCCGCGTGAACGTCTGGATCGACGCTCAACTCTCTCCACTGGTCGCTGAATGGCTGCGACAGACGTTTGCCGTTGATGCGACGTGCGTCCGTGACGTCGGCTTCCGGGACGCCGTGGATTACGCGATCTACATGGCAGCACGCGAGGCAGATGCGGTCGTGCTGAGCAAAGACCGGGATTTCGTGGACCTCCTCGAACGTCTCGGACCGCCGCCACGGGTGCTCTGGCTCACGTGCGGAAACACGTCGAACAGCCGGTTGTTTGCCATTCTGCAGGACGCATGGCCGAAGGCGGTCGCCCTGCTGCAGTCTGGCGAACCGCTCGTTGAGATTTCAGAGCGAACCTAGATCCTGAGCGCACGTCGCTTGGCCGCCTGACCGGAATCTCGTCGCACGTTGCCCGGCCCGGCGGTCGAGATACTGATGCTCCCCTCTCTACTCAACACAGAACGGCACGTCCCGCGACACCGGCGCCATCACCACGGCGAGTGAATGGAAAACCGGACGGCAGGCCAGCATTCGTGTAAAGGATGCGCCTGCCCGTGAGCGTCGCTACTTCTTTGCCGGATTCACGACGGGCAGGACGTCAAGATCGATGGGATAACCCCTGAAGATGACGCCATTCTGGTTGGTTGAGTAGACGAAGTGGCACGGGTCGGTCGTGTCCTTCAGTAGCAGCGAGTAGCTCTTTCCGTCCGTGGTGAACTGCGGCTCAAAGCCCTCCGCCTTCGTAAGATCCAGCGCCAAGTCTGCCAGTGGGAGGTACTTCTTTGCTTTCCACATTCCTTCGTTCGCTTCCGCCGTGTTGATCGCGCGGACCAGCGTCAAGCCCGCTTGCCTCCGTGCCTTCTGCGCTGCGTCCTCGCTGGAGCCGTGCAGGCACTGTTGGGAATACGCAGGTGCCGCGTAAGAGAACAAGACGAATACAACGATGCCGAGGAACCACATACTCACCTCCAAGAGGAAACCAGACTGATCACTGATGCGCCACAACGGACCACGATGAGGTGCAGTATCGTGAGTACGGCTAGAATTGGCAAGCCTCCGCTGCGACCTCCGTTGCGACCTTCGCTGCGACCGTTCGCTGCGACCGTTCGCTGCGACCCTGGTAAGGGACTTGCACCGGTCCTCCGCGCTACGAAGTTCGGGCTCCCGTTTCGCACCAACGAGCCAGTTCCTTCGAGTGGATCCGGACACTCCTGCCAACTGCTTGAACCCTGAGGTTGCCAGACGCATACGCTCGCCTCACCGTGGCGGGGTGGCAGTTCACGGCATCGGCCGCCTCATCGACGGTGCGCAGTCGGTTTCCCGAAGGCAGTCCGGCGAGCGGCCGATGCCGACTCGCCTCTTCGGCGTACGCCTTGACGGCCGTCATTTCGGTCACCAACTCGGTGATGGCGTCGGCCAGCAACACCAGCGCCCGGGCCTCTATCGTTTGCCCGTTCCCAGAAGCGCGAACATCACAAATCACCCGCACTCGCGCCAGCGCCCTCATCACCGTCCCGATCCGATCCGGCGCTCCCCCCGTCGGCGTCGTCTGCTCCCGTACCGGTGTCATCATCTCTGCCCCTCCCGTCAGTGAGGAGCATCGTAGGCGATCGCCAGCAGAAGGTAGGACTCGACCAGCGGATTGAGGTCAGCATGTCGGCGAGAGCGTCACGCCAGAGCACACGAGGGCAGTGCCAAGCATACGCAGGTCACAACTCTCGCGCAGGATTCCGGTAGTTTGAGCCGATCCCCCGGAACACAATCCCATGTAGTTCTGGCGAAAGGGCGAGACAGCGCGATTTCTTGGGAATTTCATCGAGGGTCTGAAGTGTTTGGTAAGACTCAAAATCCCGTTCCCTTCACTGGGAGTGTGGGTTCGATTCCCTCCTCCGGCACCATCGCGCCTTCTCATCGCGTCGTGACCGGTCCCAGG
>Ga0315276_10001902_pt1 | contig 18875 bp, 37 predicted proteins | sample YL17G05_0_MG_FD_204542 | JGI IMG/M metagenome (GOLD analysis project Ga0315276, IMG submission 204542) | Sediment microbial communities from Yellowstone Lake, YNP, Wyoming, USA - YL17G05_0 | ecosystem: Environmental > Aquatic > Freshwater > Lake > Sediment | place: USA: Wyoming | collected... | reverse complement strand
GCATGATGCGCACCCCCTGACGCATTTTATCCTGTCGAGGTACAGGTTCAGGCGCCGGACGACCGTCTTCTCGGAAGACCCCCTCATGGCGGCCTCCACCGGCCTTACAGACCCTGCGAGGTCGATCTTCATATCGTGCCCGGCATTCCGTCCATGGCCGACAGGCATACCTCCGAGACTATTTCGTCCCTGACGGACTGGTCTTCCTCATATCCGGCGGCTCTCTCGGCGGCTCCGCGACGCACGGCGGCCCGGACGGCGGCCCGGACGGCCTCGCATAGCACGGGCGACTCCGAGGTGAGGACAGAGAGGACGGCTTCGTGCAGCTTGGACCGTGCCATCTCGATCAGGTCCTCCTCTATTGCGAGGACCGGGTGGCCCTCTTGGCAGAACCTCTTGAGGACCGCGCGGCGCGTAAGCCTGTGTGCGAGGATCCTCGCCGCGTCCTCCCCTGGCCCGAGATCCGGGTCTTCTCGGCTTTCGTCTCCCATTCCGGACACGGTACAGGCCGGGCGCGCTTATTTACGCGCCCGGCCTGTACCTACTGCGATGGTGGCTTCAGGAGACGGTGGCGACAGACGCGTCGCCGCTGACCTTCGAGACGAACTTCTCGGCTTCGTCGTCCGACGTCTGGGACGACCCTGAGATCCCGAACGTGGCCTTGGCTCCCTCGCCGGACTTCTTGAACCCGCCCTTGTCGAGGACGTTGTAGAGGGACTGGCGCGACCAGTAACCATGGCGGTGGGTCGCCTCCTTGTAGATCTCGGAGGCCGTCAGAGGCTTTCCGGAGGCCTTCAAGATGTCGGTAGCCACCTGCTTGAGGGCAGGCCGGTCGGCAGCGGGCTTGGCAGCGGGCTTGGCAGCGGGCTTGGCTGCGGCCTTGGCCGCGGGCTTGGTCGCCTTCGCCGCGGGCTTGGCTGCCTTCGCCGCGGGCTTGGCTGCGGCCTTGGCCGCGGGCTTCGCAGCCGTCTTGACTGCCTTCGCAGCGGGCTTGGCCGCGGCCTTCGAAGCGGGCTTGGCTGCCTTCGCGGCGGGCTTGGCGGGCTTGGCGGGTTCAGAAGCAAGGGCCGTGTTCGAAATCCCGGAAAGGATCTTCGAGATCTCGCCGGCGCTCTGAGAGAGGCTCTTCACCCTCTGGTCGAGCTTCACCTGGTCCTTCTTGATGGACTGAGCTTCGTTGTCGATGCCGCGCAGGAGCTTGAGGGCTTTCGCCGTCGAGTTCCTCACCTCCGTCTTCGTCTGGGTTTTCATTGCGTTCTCCTGGAAATCCCTCTATTCGGTACCACTGTGGTGACTGAACTTAACAACTTTTACATTTTGGCGCAACCCATTTACGGGTCTCTCCTCCGAAAGGATGCCTCGATCCTCCTCACGTCGGCCTCGCTGACCACCCCGAGCCTCCTGCAGATTCTCTCCTTCTGGTTTTCGTGGTTCATGAGTGTGGACTTCATACGGTCGTCCTCGGCCTTGGTGGCCATCGTCATGAGTCTCGTCCAGAGGGCGCCAAAGTTCACGTTGGACATCCTGGACGATACCCGACCCGTAGCGTAACCCGTCATGAGATATAGCGAATTCCTCGATAAGCTCAGAGCTGTGAAAGCTGAGTTCGTGAAGGCTCACGGAAGGGAGCCCGAGACGGTCCTGGAGCTCGAGGAGTTCGCCTCCGGAAGGGTCGTGAAGCCAAGGACCAGGGGGCTCAGGAGCCTCAGGGGGATGAGCTTTTGAGCCCCCCTATGAAGGCGTATGAAGCGTGGTCTGTCCTCGGGAAGGACCCCGCCCGGGTTTTCTCCCGGCTGGCTTCCCTACCCCGCTCGGGACGTGCGGCCGCCGCGGCGGAGGACCTGTCGGAGGCAAGGAGGATCGCAAAGTCCCTCATGGCGGTCCATCACCCCGATCGGGGCGGAGATCCGAAGGAGTTCCGGAGGGTAAATGACGCGATAATCTCCCTTGAGTCCTACATGGAGGAGTTCTCCAGGAGGCTGGCGGAGGCCGACGAGAAGGACGCCGTAAGGCGGGAGAGCCGCCCGGTCTTTATTAAGCTGGGAGGGGACTGAAATGCCGATCTTGTCAGCCGTCCAGTTCAGGCCCCGCCTGGCCTCCTGCCAGGCGGACGTCCTGGACAACCTCCGGAGGTGCGAGCCCCTCATCCATAGGGCCTCCTCTGTCGGCTCTCAGCTGGTGGTGTTCCCGGAGCTATTCCTCACGGGCTACTCTTTCATGAGCAGGGAGGAGGCGGGTAGGGTGTGCGAGAGGCAGGACGGCCCTACCTTCCGCGCCATGAGGGCCGCGGCCCAGGACCTGAAGGCCTACGTCGCGTGGGGGTACGTCGAGCTGGGGGAGTCCGGGAGGCTCCACAACTCGGCGGCCATGGTCGATCCCGACGGGAGCATCGTCACGAGGTACCGGAAGGTCAACCTCTGGGGGAACGACTTCCTCTGGGCGACCCCCGGCGAAGTGTCGGCCCCCATCGTGAGGACCGAGCTCGGCCGGACTTCGCTGGTCGTGTGCAGGGATCTCCGCGACAAGATACCCCAGAACATACCCAGGACGGCCTCCTCGAAGAAGGAGCCGCCGCTGTTCCTCGAGCAGCCCGTGGACCTCGTGGCGGCGTGCGTGAACTGGGGGAAGGGAGGGTTCCCCTCGACATCCTGGATGGACTTCGCCGCCAACAACGCGTGCACGCTGGTCGTCGCGAACCGGTGGGGCGAGGAGATGAACGGGTCCTTCTCCCAGGACTTCGGTCACGGCGGATCGGCGATAGTCGAGAAGGACTGGACGGTCCACACCGGGGGCCTGACCTTCGGGGACGACTGCGTGGTGACCGGGATACTGTAGAGGCTCGACTTCGTCCACACCGAGTAGTTAGGTGTGTTTTAGGTAAGGTTTCCCATGAGCGACATGTGCGGATGCGGGTGTTCCCCGTGCAGCTGCTTCGGGCCCGTGGTGAACGGTCAGCTGCCGGCCTGTCCGCCGCGCCACATGTGCACGTGCGGGTGTGACCCGTGCATGTGCCCCGGCGGACGCGGGCAGATGTGCATGGACGAGGACGTCAACCCGAACAAGAACTGCTGCACGACGTGCACGGGCGACAAGACCGACAACATCTGGTACGTCAACGGGAAGTGCAAGCTCGACGAGCTCACCTACGAGCAGGTCTGGACGGTCCTGCTCCGGAACCCGAGCGCAAAGAAGGACTTGCAGCGCATCACGTCCGACCCGGTCCTGCTGTCTCTCGCGAACACGACGGATCTCATCCAGGACGATCTCGACGGCGACCAGGCCGCCGCCAACAGGATCAACGGTGACACGCTCCCGTATTACAAGATGATCAAGGGGAACATCGACGGATCGGTGATTTGACGCGAATACTGGTCCGGTAGAGCAGGGCCCGTCACAGATGTCCGATCAGCTCTTCGTACTTCCTGCGCCACACCTCGCCGAGGGAGTCCAGCTTCAGGCGCCCGTCCGTCTCGACCTCCCCGAACAGGACGTAGGCGTCCGTCAGCAGGACGCGAACCTGCTGCATCATCTCCTGCCGGCACGTCTCCGACCCGCACGGCTGGGCAGTCCCCTCGTACCGGCACCCTTTGCCGTGGATCATAGTGGGAACCTCGGACATCCCGACTCGTGTCTCTCGAGCCTCCCGACGTGCGTCCCGCCTAGGTCGCCCCCGCACTCCTCGCAGAACGCCCTGTGGTCCGTCGGCCTGGCCCCGGGGACGCTGGACTCGAGAGGCCGGCCGTAATACCCGTCGTGGGCCCTCTGGACGACAACCCCGACCTTGTCGTTCACGAGCTTGGCAAGGTCGATGTCGAGGACGTGGGCTAGGACGAAAGAGTAGATGATGACGTCCGGGAGCTCGCTCTTCACGGCCTCCAGAACCTTCTGCCTGTCCGATCCGTTCCGCTGGGCCTTGACGATGGCGTTCGCCATCTCGCCCGCCTCGCCGCAGACGCCGAGCGTGTAGTAGACGGCCGGATCGTTCCCGTACGCCGCCTTCTCGTCCATCTGCTTGACCTGGCAGATTGCCTTGTGCGACTTGATGATGTTGGAGGAGAGATCCTCCTCGGCCTCCTGGAGCGACATGCGGAGCTCCTCGAGCCTCCTCCTCAGGCCGGACTCCAGGCCGGACATCAGAAGAGTGCTGTCCATGCGCTCGCGGACCCTCTCGAGCTCGTCTATGCGCGCTCGGATCTCGCTCTTCGTCTCGTTTCCGCCGTTCATGTCGTCGTGAACTCCTGCGCGAACCTGTCTTCGGACATGCAGCCGTAGAGGCCGCTGATCTGGGCGAGGGCCACCGCCCTCCAGCCGTGCTCTTTCTCCGACTTCCTGAGCGAGGCTTCGCTCATCCCGCGCATGTCGTTCTTCATCCGGGCGAAGAACTGGTCGATTTCGCGGTTCCCCTTGGAGCGCTCTCGCCACATGTACTGATATAGCGACAGGAAGTCGGCGGCCTTCACGACGTCCTTGACGTACCACCCGTGCCTCTCGTCGTCAGTCCCGTCCAGGGCCTCCGAATAGACCTCGAGAAGCCCGGGCGGGAACCTTCGGACCAGGGCTTCCTCCGCGACGTCCACGGCGGACTTCATCTCCGGGGAGCTGTACTTGAACGTCCGGACGACATCCCCCGTCAGGCACTCCGGGAGGTCGTGGACCGCGGCATAGGCCAGGACGAGGGGGAGCGCCTCGGCGGGGCCGCCCAGCCCCCTGTGGATCATCATGGAGTACAGGACGACCCAGAATGAGTGCTCCGCGACGTTCTCCCTCACGACCACCGGGATCGAGGAGAACCGGTCTACGTAGCTGAGGCGTCGGACGTCACTGGACGCATCCAGTAGGAGTTGGTGCCAGTCGGGGGATGCCATTGCGCGAGCTTACAACAGCAGCCGCCTCGTCCACCTGGGGCGGAGTCAGGTCGTACATCTTGGCCGAGACGCCCTCCGACGCGAACTTCTGGATGAGCTCCAGAGCCTGTACCTGGCTCATCGAGACGTGCTTGATCACCACGTCCCCGTCCAGGTCCACGTACTCAAGGGTGTAGTGCCTCACCTGACGGCCGAGCGCGACGCGCACCAGTCCCGGAGCGACTCGACGAGCACCACCGAGGACTTGACGATCCCGGAGAAGTTCGCGGTCGACCAGAGGCGGTCCTCGATTACGCCGAACTCGTTCGGGAACGAGACGTGGACGAAGCCGACCATGGGCGGCCCTTCCATGCCGGAGGTCGCGTGGAGGACCCCGTACAGGATGGAGTTGCAGACGTGCGTCCCGGCGTGGTAGGACGTCCTGGTCTCCACCTTCTGTCCGTTCATCGCGTCGACCAGGTACCCGATCGGGAGCGTGGACTCGTAGGCCGCCGGACCGCCGCGCACCACCGGCCTCTCCTCCGCCGGGATCTTGGAGTTGTCGCCCATCGGGGACTTCTCGACGTTGATTGCGAACTTCTCGATCCTGACGGGGTCGTTCTTCTGAGTGGCCCCGTACATGATCACCGCGTCCGGACGGAAGGAGCCTATCTCCCCGACGGCTATCTCGGTGGACTTCCTGAAGAGCTGGGGGAGCACGATCGCCCTGACCTCCACGCCGTCGACCTTCAGGGTCCCGTCGGCCCAGATCTTGGCGATCTCCCCGCTCGGGGTCTTCTTGATGCCCCAGGAGGGTTCGAATCCGGTGATCAGGATCTTCATCTCGCATCTCCGGGGGATAGGAGCCTCATTCCGTAAGTCCGTGGACACCGTACGTAGGACGGGGCATGAAGGTCCTCCCGTTCGGCCACTATGTCGTGAAGGGACACCAGTACTGCCCGAAGTGCTCGGTCCTCCTCTGCAAGGAGTCCGAGATCGACCGCAAGATCTGCTCGGGCGGCCTCTTCAAGCGCTGCCCGCGGACAGAGCACTTCCACCGGGGCTGCGAGCACTGTGGGGCCGCCTGGCTCGAGGCGACGTTTGACGCGTCCGGGGACGAGGTCCAGGCCGCCCTCCGTGAGGCGTTCGACCGGGCGGCCGAGTCCGGAGTCGGCGAGGACGGGGTCGTCGAGGTCTGGAGGGACCAGGCCGTCCGGTCGGTCATGGACTCTTGACCCGGGCTTTCGGAGCCCGGCGCCCGATCTTCTCCTCGACCCTCTCGATCACGGGGATCTCCGGCATTTTGCCGACGGGCTTGTTCTTGATCCCCGTACAGATCATCCCTGACACTGCGAACTTCGACCTGTCGGATTTCGATATGAGAGTCAGGTTCCGGGGGCCGCAGTGATAGTCGTCGACCACGGCACCGTCGAGGTGTTCCCGGCCTCAGGACTCCGACCGTGAAAGCCGTGCACTCTGGAGGAACATGGAAACCATCGTCTGCGTAGCCATCGGCTCGTTCGTCCTCGGAATGGTCTTCGGCCACCGTTTTCTACCGAGGCGCTCCTAGTTCAGGTCCTTCCTGCCGAACACCCGGTCATAGCCGTCCCTGTACGCCCTGGTGACGACCTTGGACGGACCTCTCTTCATGTCGGCCACGGATCCCTCGACGTCGTACAGCTCGGATCCGTCATCGCGCCTCCTCACGAGGACGGCGTTCTCCGGAATCGGGACTCCGTCCTGCAGCGGGTACATGACTGCCGCCTCCAAGCTATGATCGGGCTTGTGATGGAGGGCCATCTTCCCGCCGCCGGGCAAGTCCGGGCCCGGGATGACGAAGTCTCCGGCGTGATCCGGCGCATCTTCCTCTTTGGACATCGTAAAGCCTACACCAAGGACAAAACCTCAACCGGTCCCACCAACGCCTAGGAGTCGTGTATCCCCTTCGCGTAAAGCTCGTCCACAAGACGGTGAAGCAGGTCGGGCGGTATGGCGTCCATCCCCTCGAGGGCCTTATGGACTATCCTCCGGACAGCGTCCTCCCAGCACCGCATGGCTTCGTGCTTGGCGGAGGGCCCGGACAGGAGGGCGACGGCCTCTGCCCTGAGTCTGTCCTCGGACTTGACGAGGTCCGAGTGAAGGGCCGCCCTCAGGTGCTCACGGACCTTGTCCTCGGGGGTCTTCCCCGCGTCGTCCGTGCGGGCCGGAGTCAGGCCGGAGTACTGGAGCGCCACGGACACGACATCCCTTACTATCCCGTCCACCGACTTGAGCTTCGTCAGCTTCAGTATCGACGGAAAAGAGCCCGGGCCCCATATGCCGTCCTTCATCACGTGAACCTGAAACCCGACGCTATCCTCGCCCACCTCCACCGTAAACTTTGCGTGGACCGATATGGACGGGCCGTCCTTCCTGTGCCCCATGGTCACGCCCGCCACCCGGGACTCGGATATGTCCCTCCTGAGGATCTCGGTCATGGGCCTGACGCGGGACGCGATGGCGCGATCCTCCCGAGGAACAACCGCCCCCTCTCCGATTCCGATTTCGGAGACGTTTGTGCGGGAGGATCTTAAGAACATGTCCGACGGCCCCGTAAAACGTACAATCCCGGTCGAGCTCAGGGAGAAGCTCCTCGAGATAGCCCTTCAGACCGACGTCGTGGCCGAGCACCGCGGCATAGAGACATGGCGGGTCGCTGCCGTCTCCGCGGCCAGGTGGCTCATACGGGTTGCTGCGGAGTCGGAGGACATACCGCGCGGGCTACAGGCTACGCTCAGGCAGGTGGCCGCGGCGGCGCACAAGATATCGGGGAGAGCCGATCATGTTGAGAGAAGGACCAAGTCCGGAGAGCTGCGGATAGAGCTCGCCAAGTTCCTGGACGAGGACGAAATCTAGCCTCCGTCGGCCCCCGACAGGACTGCGTCCACGAGCCTCGCCCTCTCTTGCATCCCGGGGGTGGCAACGAGGAAATACCGGAGCCCCCACATCTCGAGCATGAACTTGATCATGGCGTCGATGCGGAGCACCTCCTCCCAGTCGACCTGCTCGCGGACCCCGTCCTCCCTCATGGTCGCCCGCGACGGCCTGACGAAGAATATGAAGACGCTCGGAGAACGCATTCTCTCCACGTAGTCGGAGAGGCCGTCCATCTCGAGGATGTCCTTCAGGATGGTCGAGTGCTGCGCGGCGTAGGCCAGGTTGTCGAAGCACCTGTCGGACACGAAGGCCCGGACCTCCTTCTCCGTCGCCATCTGGCGGACGAATATTTCCTTCTGGAAGGAGTCGACGACGTCGAGGTCCATCCTGAGGGAGTCCATCGAGAGCTCCCTCTCGGCGAGTACCAGCCTCGCAACCTCAGGGAGGAGCGGGATCCCGTACTTCCTGGCGACGTACCTGGAGAGGGTGGTCTTGCCCGTGCTGTGCGCGCCGATGAAGTAGACTTTCAAGTTCCCGGACAGTACGCTCAGCCGGTCCTGGCCGATCCGTCACCCAGCGAGCTGCGCGCTCGGAGCTTCTTGAGCGCCTTCTCCTCGATCTGCCTTATCCGCTCCCGGGAAAGGCCGAGAATGTCCGCTATCTCCTGGAGCTTCATCGGACCCCTTTCGTCGATGCCGAACCTCCACCTGATTATCCTCGACTCGGACGGAGTGAGCCAGGCGAGCGCGGACCTGACCTCCACGGCCGTGGAGGAGTCCATCGCCGCAATGAGCGGGGACTTCGCGTCCGGATCCTCCATGAGGTCGGCCATGAGCATATCCCCGTCCCCGACGGCGGCGTCGATGGACACGGTGGGCCTGGACCTGCTTGCGAGGATCACGTGGATCTTGGAGACGCTCATCCCGGAGGCCTTCGCCAGGTCCTCGGCGTCAGGCGCTCTGCCCATCATCGAGACGAAGGACGACTCCATCTTCCTGACCTTCCGGATCTCGTCCGACAGGTGGACCGGGATTCGCACGACCGGCTCCCTTTCGACGATGGACCTCTGGATATGGTGCCTTATCCACCACATGGCGTACGTCGAGAACTTGAAGCCGCGGCCCAGGTCGAACCTCTCGACGGCCTTTATGAGCCCGATGTTCCCCTCCTGAATGAGGTCGTTGAGGGACTGGGACATGCTCGATCTGTGGAACTTCTTGGCTATCGACACGACGAGCCTCAGGTTCGCTGAGACGAACTTCCCCTTTTCGGACAGGGAGGCCGCAAGCGCCCTCCGGAGCCCCGAGGCCCACGCCCCGCGGCCGGACAGCGGGGCCTCGGATATGGCCGTGGACATCCACTCTCTTCCGGAGTCGGTGAGCCTGACGGCCTCGATGAACAGGTCTGCGCTCTCCCGTGACATGCGCCCGCCCACCGCGGCCCGCACTGCCGCAGCCCTGTCCTTGGACATCTCCTCGTCCTTGAGCATGTCCCGCATGGCGCCGGCTGCGAGCCTCGGGCGGTGCTCGAGGAGCCTCGAGGCCACGTCCGACTCGAGCCTCCCTATCCTCTCGAACGCGACTATCTCCTCAGGCCTGCTCAGCACGGGGTGCGCGGCGAGGCTCGAGAAGTAAACGCTGATCGAGTCAGCCCGCGCTTTGCTTTCTTCGGCCATCGTTCTCAGCAGCTGGATAGGAGCGCGACCAGGGCCAGCGCGGCCACGGCCACGACGAACAGGTCGTCCACGCCGGCGTCGTCCACGCCTTCGTTCCCGAGCGCAGAGTTGGCCGCGGACAGGGCGTAGTCGTCCCTCTCGCGAGTACGGGAGCTTTTTTGATCCTTGATCAAGAGTATGGCTGCTTCAATAAGACAGTTGGCGGCCTCCATGATCATACAGAGGATGCCGTCGTACTCGGGAGACCCCTGGCTCGAGGACGAGGTTTGCCAGGGCCGTCTTCTATACCGCGGGCATGACTCTGGGCCCGACCTATGCCATTGGATGCTGTGGGAGCTCGGGTGCAGGGACAGCAGGATAGTGTCCAGATCGGCCCCCGAGCTGAACATGAGTCCGGCCCTCGACCCGACGTCCAGAATGCTCTCCGGGGCGGAGAGGATGGCCGCCTGGAGGCCGTTCAGGCTCGGGCTAGACCCGTCGGTCGGCGACATAGTCTTGTGCGGGTCCGTTCAGAGGGGCGAAAAGAGAAGGATGTGCGTGTTTCTCTCCTCAGACGGGAATGAGTGGACCATGGCGACGGCCGGCGTCATGGACAAGTTCGGACTCCAGTGCGCCGAGGTGCTCATCGTCGAGCTGAGAGGCGAGACCCTACGGTGGCACGACGGCCCCTCGCGGGTCAACGGATGGGTGGACATAGACAAGGTCGACTACTGACCTGCCCCGGAGGTCGCCCTTTCCTCCTCCAGCATCGTGAGCCTTTCAGAGAACCTCCGGGATCCGTGGAGGTCCACCGCGGTCCTCAGCCGCTCCCAGTCCGACGGCTCCATCTGGGAGAACTCATGGCGCGACGGAGGGTGCCCCTCGCTCATGAGCAGGTATGCCTTGTTTTTGTCCTCCGTGTCCACGACGGCCTCGAGCGGGTCAGGGCCGGATCTTCGGACGCAGGAGAGCACCTCGCTCTCCATGTCCGAAAGGTCCCCGTTCGGCTTCACCGGGGCTGAACCCGGGACCATCTCGGCGGACATGATCCCGAACCCGAAAGACTTGAGCATGAGTCTCTTCTTCACGCGACACTGTACTGGTAGCGTTCGGGGAGGTGGCGAATGGGGAAGATTAAGGAAGTCAGCAGGGATAGGGATACGAAGGCGACCGTGGTGTCCACGCTCAGGGCTGCCCTGGACGGGATGCTCCCCAGAGGGTCGGCGGCCGACTCCGAGATCGACGCCATTGCGCAGATATGCGTTATGGGGATGATCCCGACCGGGGAGGAGGATCCGAAGGAGATACTCGGATCCGTCTCCGACGAGACGATCGCCAAGATGGCGAGCGGGATCAAGCTGTTCGGGAGGAACCCCGTCATAGGCAAGGTAGCCCAGTTCTTCATCGTCGAATGGGGCCTCAGGAACGGCCATGTCGAGGAGTGGCGCTGGACCTGGGACGGGCCGAGCGAGGGCAGGATGTCCTATAGGCCGTCCAAGTCCCTCAACGAGCTCATCGAGATGGCTTCGGCGACGAAGGCTCTGGCCTGACGCCCCTGCCGCAGTAGGCTTTCAGGAAGGCTACGAACTGCCTGTTGCTCAGGGCGCGCGGCCCTCTCGCCTTCCTCATCGCCGCAATCGAGTCCTCGACGGAGACCCTCTCTGGCCCGCAGCACATCGCGAGCGCGGCAACCAGGCCCGAACGGTTCAGCCCCATGTGGCAGGTAACGAGGACCCTCTTGCCGCGAGACAGCCAGGCCACGACCTTCCCGGCGGCCCTCACGGACGCGGCCATCTCGGCCGTGGACATCGGCTCCCCGTCGTCGTAGAGAGACAGGCCGTGGACGTCCATCCCTCCGAAGCAACCGGGGTCCGGCTGATACTCGGCCGCGGCGAGGATGAGGCAGTCGAAAATCCGTGCGGTCCTGGCCCCTATCGGGGGCGCGCTCCCGACCCAGAGCTCGCCGAGCACCCTCGAGGCGGTGGCCGGGTTCGCCTCCAGCAGCACGTGATCCCCGGGTCCGGACAGGACCGTCGCCCTTCTGTACATGGTGACTTTGTCCACGTGGTTCGCGTTCCAGAAAAGGGCTGACGGCGCTTTTATCGCCGGAAACTGTCAGAATGAGCCCCAAGCAAGAATGGTGGAAGTGCGCCACGTGCGGGAAGTCCTGGGACGCGTCCGCGGGAGTGATCTGCGCCACGTGCGGCTCCCAGGCCCCGCTCCCGGCCCAGGCCCCGCCCGTCCGAGCTAGTCTGGCGTCCTACTCTGGCGTCCTCGACACGAAGTCCTTCGTACTTCCCGTCAGGAGGAAGGCGATCTGGCTGTGGGTGGCCATCGGAGTGGGGCTCCCCCTGCTGATGTCGGGGGTCTACATGGTCATTAAGGCCCTTCTCAGGTAGAGCCGACGGACCCCATCTCCTTCAGGGAGAAGGCCCCCGCGGCCCACAGGACGCCGTGGACGAAGTCCATGTGCCTCCTCGCGGCGGACTCGTCGCCCTCGGACACCAGGCGGTCCACCTCGTCCAGCGCCCAGAGGACGTGGGCCGCCATGTCCTCGGCGGACGGCGTGGACCCGGGGGAGGGGAACCGCGACGCCGACTGTCCGGATCCGAGAAGGACTCTCCTGTAGACCGCCGCGGCCACGCTCATGTCGTCTCCAAGGCTTCTCCTGACGAAGCCAGGGCCGCACACTTCCTTCACCTTCTCTCGCAGATCCTCGAGGCTTGCGGGCTTCATGATCCATCCCGCGGCGCCGGACCTCTCCGCAGTCTCCCCGACGGAGTCCTCGCCCGACACCAGGATCACGGGGAGGCCCGGAAACTCCTCAGCGCAGGTCCGGACCAGGTCCTCCCCTCCCATCCCGGGCATGGAGATGTCGCTTACGACCGCGTCGGCCATGAACCCTCCCCTCAGCACGGATAGGGCCTCACCTCCGTCCTTGGCGGTGGCGACCTCGAACGACCCGCTGAACGCCATCGAGTATGCCGAGAGCGTCCCTCCGTCGTCGTCCACGAATAGGACTTTCTTCATGTTCGAACTCTCCTGCTGCCCGGAATCACCGGAAGGTGTGCGTATTCGACGGCCTCCCGCAGGAGGCATAGGGCGGTTATCAGGGAGCTCTGTACAGCCTTCTCCGAGGGCTCCTCCAGGGCGGCCAGGGCCTTCAGCTCCATGGCCGCCGCGATGAGACCTGCCCTCCTGGCGGCGCCGGAGTCACCCGCCGCCCGCGCGCTCAGGGCCGCTTCCCGCATTGCGGCAGACTCTGCAAGGAGCGTCCTGTGGAGTGCCGGACCCTCCGGCCTGGACTGTATGACGAGCCTCCTCTCAACCATATCCTCGACGACCGTCGCCCTCGTGACTCTCTTACCGGGGCTGCGAGTGCGGGCCGAGACTACCTCCGAGTCCAGGGCAGGTAGATGCTCTCGGAGCACTCGCACGATTATCTTGGCGTGGCGGGATGCTGCCATTGGTGGCACACCGTACGGGTTCGCGCCCGTCGGGAAGACTTATCCCACACGGTATGATGTCCGTAAATCCGACGGATCTGCTTGTAATATACACGGGTGTAAGGTAAATTGTGGGGTCCTTCCCGGACGGGAGTTTAGTCCGGGGGAGCAGAACCAGTAGATGTCCGGAACCGATTCGTCCCCAAGCATCATGCCCGCAACCGCCGCATGGGGCGGGAGCGCGGAGCTCCTCGAGACAGAGGTGTTTCCGTCTCTAGCCCACAAGCTAGTGAGGAGGGCGATAGCCTCCCAGTTCGTGGACGACGGGCACCCGGTCTTGTCGGAGGAAGACCGGCTGATCGGCGAGTCCGTCTCCGAAGTCAGGGACTACCTAGCCTCCACCGCCGGAAAATGGGGCTCCAGCATGGGCCTGGCGAAGCTAGGAGTCATGAAGCACGTCCGTGGGCTCGCCATAGAGAGGCTTCAGGCCCACGATCTGGACGACGCGGCGCGGACCGAGGCCATGGCGCGGATCTTCGCGACCGACCTCGGTCCGATCTTTCCGGACGGCTGGTCGGACTGCTAGTAGCGGTCTCCGCCGCCGTCGCGGCGCCCGCGACCCCCGCCACCACCTCTGCCCCGGTCGTCACCTCCGCCGCCCGTGTACCCTCCGGCGCTGTTGAACGAGCCTGCGGGCTTCTCCCTGGCCTCGTTCACCACGATACGGCGTCCTCCCAGGTCCGCCCCGTTCCAGGCGCCGATCGCCGCTGTCGCCTCCGCGTCCGTCGAGAAGGTCACGAAGCCGAAGCCGCGACCCTGTCCGGTCTCCCGATCCGTCATCACCCGAGCGTCCGTGACGCTCCCGCTCTGGGCGAACGCGTCCCTGAGGTCCTGGGTGGTTGTGCTGTACGAGAGGTTTCCGACGTAGACTCGATTTCCCATTGTCTCTCCGTAAGGCCCCTCAAGGGCCCATCTTCCTCACGAGTTCCTCATATCCCTTGTTGACCCTGTCGGTTGTACTGGCGAGGTCCGCCTCGAGCGCGGCCGTCTGCGCCTCGTTCAGCCGGGCCCTCCGGTGCGCGCGGAGGTGCTCCTCCTTCATGGTCAGCGACATCTGGAGCTCCGTGATCTGCCTCGCCATCTGGGCGTTCTGGTTCAGGATCCTGAGCAGCTCCGGCCTCTCCATGACGACCTGGCCGGCCGTGGCTCCGGCCCGTTCGCGCGCGAAGTCGCAAGTCTCGCACGGGAACTCCTGAACCTCCTCCCCGGACACGACAGGACAGTCGTCATGGCCGTACTTGCAGCCGTGCGCCTTGCAGCAGTGGGACCGACAGCATGGGTGCGTTTCGCTCATGTCTACCTTGAGGCCACGTGGGCCTTGCGCGGAATTGCGGCCAGGGTTAGGGCGACGTCCTCGTTCGCCCGCCTCACGTCCTCGGGGAGGCCGGCGGCCTGGGCAGCGTAGCGAGGATGCCCGAGCCACTCGGCGTACGGCAGGTTCCCCCTCGTCTTGTTGCACTTCTTGCAGGAAGACACCATGTTCGCCTCGGTGGAGGGGCCTCCGTCCTCCCAGGTGACGAGGTGGTCCACCGTGAGCGGGACGTCGGCCTTGCCGCAGTACCGGCAGGCGTATCCGTCGCGCCGGAAGACCGCCCAGCTGACGTGCTGGTCGACCTGCCGGGCGCTCTTCCTGAGCATCACCTTCGCCAGGGTCCCGTCCTTGGCTCGGCCGATGACCTCCGTCTCCATGACGTCGGTCTGGCGGAGGAACGTCTCCCACTCAGCCCGGTCCATCTCCAGCGGGTAGAAGTCGTCGAAGGACTCGAGCCCCTCGGCCTCTCCGGGAAAGAAGCATAGGAAGGTCTTCCCCTCCCCGGAGAAGATCGCCCCGGCCATCTGGATGGTGTTGCCGATCGAGAGAAGGTTCAGTTCCGAGAACTTCATGGGAGAGTCTACACCGAGAGTTTGTGGAGCTGTCGGGAGTCGAACCCGAGTCCTGAAGAGCGTCGCAAGGATCTTCGTTCACGTGCGTAGCCCGCTTGACTGACACTGCCGGGCGCAGGGTTCCTCGTCTTCGCCGTCCGGCTCTCAGAGGTGCCGGCTCGCCCTATCTCCCCAGGTTTTTCTCACCTCGGCCGCCTGGGAGAACCCCGGCACGAGGCCAGCCCTATGGGTTGATGCCCTTACCCGGTATCAGGACGACGTCCCGGGAGGACAGCACGTCAGCCCGTGAGGGCGAGCGGTGCGAATGCGTTGTCGTTCGCAGATATGACGGCTCGATTGGTCATGGCGGGTCGAGCGCCGCCTGCACGCAGATCCTCGTTCTTCTCCCCAGTCGAAACCAGTTCAGCCCCGTAGGGAACTACTTTACAGTCCGGCCCGACGACATCTTCGGGCGGACCTTCTTGCCGACCTTACCTGACTCCTCGAACTCGGCCATCATGATGTTGGACTCGAGGTCGTCGAGCATGGACGGGTCGTGGCGTTTGAAGTACTTCTTGACCGCGCCGAGGTCTACGATGCCCGCCTTGATCATCTCGATCACATCCGCGTGATCTTTCGCCCGGGGAGCGTGCATCTTCATGAGCATGAGGGCCTCCGGGCGGAGTACCGGGATACCCTCGATGTTCGGGCCGCCCTCGAGCGTCTCCTCGGGCATTTCGTCCGGCATGAAGATGAAGTCCACGTCCACATCCCCTATCTTGACCGTGACGCCGTCCACGGGCGGGGACAGAGGCCTTGTTTCGCCGAGTTCTTCGATGACGGAGATCGAGCTTTCGGGGACGAGGAAGTCCACGTCCTCAGTCATGCGCGGAGGCTGGTATGCGGACACCGCCATGCCGCCCACCACGGCGTGCGGTACGCCGTGGGAGTTCAGATGGTCGGAGACCTGCTTGGCCACGGACTTCACGCCCTCCGGAACCATCTTGAACGCGGCGACGTTGTACCTCATGTCGTTCCTCCTGCGGACAAAAGCCTAACGGTGTGTATCCCCGCGTACGAGCAGCTCCACGAGATCTACGTCGACGTCGTCCCTCGCGGGTCCGGGCCTGTACGACCAGCCGACGTGCGGCAGCCCCGGGCTCGAGCAGTGGACGAGGCGGACGACCGGGAGGCTCCCGACGCAGTATGGGTCGAGGACGTTCGGGAACCCGGTCCTGCCGACGATCCTCGCCGTGCTCATAGGGGACGTCCAGAGCCAAGAGTGGTCCGCGAACCCGTACTGGCCGTCCTGGACCTCGAGCCCCAGGATTCTGCCCACGGCCCTCGCCACCTCGTGGCACCGGAGCGGCCCCTCGGGGCCGGACTCCGGGAACCTGGCCACGATCTCCTCGGTCCGCTGAAGGAGTCTGAGATCCTGGGCCGAGAACACGCTGGTCTCGCTATAACCCCTCATACTGAGGCAGCCGGCTGAACCGTCGTACGAGCATACGTCGGAGTCTGGGTGTGGCAGTTCGGGCAGAGCCAGCGAAGATTCTCCTTCCGACAGTCTCTATGATTCCCGTTCTCGTGGTCGAGGTGCAAAGTCAGAGGCTTCCCGCAGTGCGTTCCAGGGTTCCCGCACAAAGCGCATGCATATGGTATGAACCCGAGCTTCAAGACTCGCTTCCGGAGCCTGGACCCTATCCAAGTCCCGTCCTTTCTGAAGGCCTCATCGTCCGATATGGCAACGCGAGCATGCCGCTTTCTGAGTGGCGCGATCATGTCGTCGTTGTTGAAGTGAGATGTGTCCAGGTTCATCCGGGCGATGTTCTTTTTGATCGATTCATAGTTCCCGCCCACAGGACGAAGCCCGAGTTTCCTGATAGCTTCGCAGAAGCTGTGGGACTGTCTTACGGCTTCCGTGAGATGCTCCTCGGTCCATGATCTTCTCATGGTTCAAGTTAGTAGCAAAAGTCTAGTTAATGACAGCGCCTTCGACAGGATTCGAACCCGCGTTTACCTGATTTAAAGTCAGGGGCCTGACCACTAGGCTACGAAGGCAAATGGTCGTCACGACTCCATCACCGATCGGGCTGTGGCCACGTCGCACTCCTCGACGTACCTCGCCCCTGACACGTTCGGGACTCCTGGGAGGACCTCGTCCGTGACGAGCCCGCACCTCCTGCACCTGTAGACGTGGCACTCGTCCTCCTCGGACCGACCCCTCCTCCAGTCGTGCTCTAGGTCCGCCACCCCCCATCTTACGCCCGGGGATCTGAGATCTACGGCCCTTGAGCTTCCTGTGCGAAGCCCGGTGCATGGCTGCGAAGATCAGCGTCCTGGATAGCGGCGTCGGGACGGGGGGAGGGGCGGGGGTAGCGCAGATACTCGCCTCCGTCACGTTCGAGACGGCCGTATGGAACCCGCTGCTCGTCTTCAACACGCCCGGGAACTTCAACCTTCTCCTGAAGCTCGCGGACCTCGACCCGTCGATCTATGACCTGTATGCCTCGAGCCTCGCCGACGGTTATGCGGCGGGCCTGACGCAGACGGTGTCGATACTCGTCACGTGCGTCCAGCACGGGGCCGTCGTGGACCCGTCCATCCTGGCGGCCGTCCAGGCCGGGAACGCGCTCCCGATACTGAAGTCCTTGGTGGGCCCCGCTGGTCCGACCGGACCCGTCGGGTCGACGGGGTCGACCGGCGTCCTAGGCCCGACCGGCCCGCAAGGGCCGCAGGGCGCCACGGGTCCCTTCGGGGGCCCCCCTGGGCCCACCGGATCCGTGGGGCCGCAGGGCCTCGTGGGGCCCACCGGAGTTCCGGGACCTCCCGGGCTTACGGGCGTCACGGGACCTGACGGGGCCACAGGTCCGCAGGGGGCGACGGGCCTTGCTGGCCCGACTGGGCTCAACGGACCGACCGGCCCTCAGGGGGCGACAGGGTCCCCCGGGCCGGTGCCGGCCGCCACCGAGGTATCTTTTTCCTCCGGGACATTCTCCGTCGGGGTGAACACGTACCTTCGGGTCGGATCGCGCAAGGTCGACATGAGCGCCTTCCCGCCGACGGTCAACGGCCTAAGCCGCACGGTGAAGTTCGTCGCGGACATCGACATGACAGCGGGGGCGACGTCGGCCGAGGTCCGGCTGTTCGACGCGACGAACGTGGTGGCCGTGACCGGCACTACGATGACGAGCTCGTCCCTGTCGAACGACGAGAAGACGTCCGCGGCCCTGACGGTCGGATCGTCCGCCGGCGACGTGAGGAACGACGTGGCCGCGAGCTACGAGGTCCAGCTACGGATGAACGGCGGCGTCCCGGGGACCGACCAGGTCTTCGCCACGAACGCTCGGCTCGTGATCGCGTATCTCTAGAAGGAAGGAACTGACAATGGCGTTCACGTTCGACGTAAACACGATCCCCGCGACCGGCGCGGTCACAATCTTCAAGCTGCGCACCGCTCTCCTGGTTCAGCTATGGACCAGCCAGAAAGACTCGGACGGGACGACCTTCTCCAACACCGGCGTGCAGCTTACGAGCGGCGGATCGGGCGCGAACGGGCTGGGGAATACGGACGCATGGTTCGTTGTCCGGGACCCGAACTCCACGCGGTCGGTCTGCTGGCAGCGAGGTACCAGCAACTCGCTATGGCGGGTCAAGTACAGCCGAAGCGCGGGCTTCGTCGGCGGCTCGCCCAGCGCCACGCAGGTGCCCAGCGCCACCGACGAGGCGATCATCTTTGGCGGCGGCACCGACGCTGCGCCCACGTTCCAGCAGCAGTGGCTGAACGGCACCGACAACACCTACCGCGTCAACATCATCGCAGGCGACGCGACCGTCGGGTACGCGTTCCTCATGGACAGCTTCGTCGCCGGGACTCCGGGCAGCACCCACGTCGCCATCATGCTGGACGTCATGGCTGCCGGAAGCTTCCCCGTCGCCGACACCGACCCCGCGGTCTTCTACACCACGCCGGTGAACGGCAGCGCAAACGCGCTGAGCAGCGATATGTACTCCAACATCACCCAGGCGAAAGCTCTGATGGGGGCCGGGGCGTTCGTCGGCATTAGCGCACTGTGCGTGATCGATCCGAGC
>Ga0315276_10001900_pt1 | contig 18884 bp, 17 predicted proteins | sample YL17G05_0_MG_FD_204542 | JGI IMG/M metagenome (GOLD analysis project Ga0315276, IMG submission 204542) | Sediment microbial communities from Yellowstone Lake, YNP, Wyoming, USA - YL17G05_0 | ecosystem: Environmental > Aquatic > Freshwater > Lake > Sediment | place: USA: Wyoming | collected... | reverse complement strand
TAAAATCTCAAATAAAGAATTCAAAATAGTTAAAATTAAAAGGAATGATTTTCATGGAGAATGGAACTATACGATTTGTTCCAAACAACATCAAAATGATTAAGTTATTTCATTACAATGCCTAAGTAGCACGTTAACCAGGTTGAAAAGCCGCATAAGAAAAACTGTTGGTGGGGAGATGCTCCATCGATGGATGATCGATCCTTTCCCCACTGCCGATGCGGAACGCAGAACATTTGGGGCTTTATTCGGCAATTTAACAGGGGACCGGAAAGAATTATTTAATTGCCTTTTCTCAGAAGAAGCAGAATATACTCCTATTCGAACCGGGATGTACGGTCGTCCGTCTATTGGGGCTACCAGTATTCGCTACAAACTACTTAAAAATGATGACGATTTAGTTGATATGAAAAATATGCTTCGTGGAGGTGAGAAGCATATAATACTTGTGGGTTCTTGCTTTGGAGGGACAGGATCAGGTGGGGTTCCCATGCTGGCAAATGAGTTTGCCAAACTTAACCAACAGGAAGGCTATTCTCTAACTGTTGATGCCATTACATTTTTACCCTGGTTCCGGTTAGTTCTACCCCCCGGTCAAATGGCAAGAGATGAAAAAAAATTGCATGAACGGTTAAATGATAACTTTGAACCCAATGCTGCAGCCGGGATATTCTACTTTAAAGATAAAATACGTGACTTTGTCAACACGTTTATTCTCATCGGGGTAAAAGATCCCGGGTTGATTCGGAGGGATAGCAATGAATCTCAACAGGAAGAGACAGTCCACATTTTAAATCTTTTAGCTGCCATACTTATTCAAAATCATTTCACAGGAAATTTAAAACCCCCAAAAGGTATTGCCGGTTATTGGTACGACGAAGAAACCGGGATCAATCCCAGGAGCCTAATAATACAACGCGATCCTTCTTCGGCGCCAATATCGTTAGCGGATGTTATTAGAAGAACCACTGTCAGAAAAGAATGGTTGGAAAAGCTTAAAATTTTTTTTGAAAATTATAAAAAAATATACAGGTTTAGTAAACCGGTATTTATCAAATTAGTTCTGGAGAAACTTATAGGTAACCTTAAGGCAGAAGAGCAGGCAATAAAAGAAATATCAGCGCACCTTAGCAAGGCCCAGGAGGTAGTAGAAGAAGGGGGGGGGTGGTTCGAAAAAATGAATGATGATATCTTTTTCAAGGTTAGTTCGGAAGAGAAAAGAGTATGGTCCGAAGATTATGAATATGCACTCAATGACCCCCTCTCTCTCATTAAAGAATGGTGCGATCAAAAAGAACTACCTGTGCGATTTGAAGATGCTGATTTTCTTACCTCAGAAGCCTTTTGCGATAAGTTTAATGATCTTTTTTTCGAGTATTTATTAACGAAAGAATTTAAGTTTTAGAAACAGTAAGGAGGATGTACAATGGAAATTATAGCTTTATTGCCAAAACCAAAAGGTGGGGCTTGGCCCCCGAAGGATAAAATTGGGATACACGAAATTTCTGACCTGGATTATCAACGAAATTTATGTGAAAATTATTATAAAGCCAGCGATTTCGGTACACCGTCGCCATTGGCAAAGGCCATTGTTTTTACACAGCGTCTGGAACGGTATTATGATGACGTAAAAAACAATAAAGAGAGCGATTTTGACGAAGACTTTCAACTCTGGGCCATGATTTTCAAAGGTATTTACTTTGGCCTGATTACCATTAGGTCTGTAAACCTCCAGGATCTCAGGGATATCGGGAAAATCGCAGCCGCAGAATTACCTGAAGGGTTCGATCTGCAACTGCTGAGCTATAATTTGAAAAATAAGGATGAAGAAAAAGTAATCGGCTTCACTTACCCGGGGATTGGCTTTGTTCCGAGTGTTCGCCTGGCGAGTTCAGTGATCAGAGAAATTAATGAAGAAATCCAAAGACGGGATATTGAAAAAGCGTCGGAGTATTTCGGCAGTTGGGTGCATACTTTTGATGAGAAAAATCAGGGAACTATATTGTTTTATATTTTGATGTATCACCTGGCCGAGAAATGGAACCCCAAAGCCCCGGCGACTCTCCCCCTAGAAATCGACAGGTTATTCGAAAAAGGGCCCCGATTGTGGTTGTCTAAGGATGAAGAAGATGAAGAAATTGCCCGTCCGCAATTATATATATATGCCGGCACCCCAATTATTTGCGATAAATGTGGATACCAGATAGGTATAAGGGAAGGGGTTATTGAAATTAAAAATCCGGACGACTGCCGTTGTCCTGAATGTATGAAACAACAAAATTGGCTGGAGAAATACAGCAGTTGGCTTCAATATAATGGCACACGGGGCAGCTATTTGTTTTATGCCTTTAACAATAGCCCGGTTCGCCAGCTCCCATTTTCCAATTGTGTAACCTTTGAAGATGATGGTGTGATCATTCAAAGTGGACCTATTCGATTGAAAATCGTCGGACTTGTATTATCGGAAGAAGCGCTAAAGTGTAAGCGATTGATATTTTTTAAAGATGGAGACCGAGAGAGAAGGCCTGATCTTCCCATAAGAGGTGAGTATTTCGGCCTGGTAAGCTTAGCCCGGCGTGCCCGTAACCCTTATTTAGACCCTATGAAAAAAACTTATACGGTGGCTCTGGATGTGGTGGGTTGGCCTGAACCAGTCACTATTCGATATGAAAGTACCCAATATGAATATGAAGAAGCACTACTGCTAAGTTGGCCCAATTTTAAATTAAAAGGCTGGAATACCTATTATTTCTTGCTGGCAACTACACCTCCAATGTATAAGGCTGGCATAGGCCTTCGGGTACTGGCTGAAAGCGGTAATCATCAGATCCTAGACTCATCACGCGGCAACCTGGATATGGATTTTGGTGCGTTTGAAATCGTTTTCACAAAGAGTGGAGGTCAGATTCAACAGCAATCCGGTATTTTCTTTGTACATAGGAATGAGATTATGCGCGGAGATACGAAATTGACTATGGCTGTCGATTTTGGTACTTCTGCCTCTTCCGTTACTTACCAGTTAGGAGATGGGCCCATTGAAATTTTGAGATATACCGATTTCACAGAAGAAGTCATTCCCAACGCCCTCCTGAGCGATCAAGTCCTCAACTCTTCCAGTTGGCTGCCCACCTATAAAATCGATAATACCCAAATCGCGTTAAAATATTATCAAAACCAACTTGATAATGTGGACAGTGTATTCATGGATGGCGAGAAGATTGTTAAAAATCTAAATTATTTCATCCCCTCAGAGGTCATTTGTTCGCAGCCGGTTTCTGCTGAAACTCTAAGCCATCCCCTGTCAGGGTTTCGCATTTGCCACGTATATGCCGCGAGACCCCAGGATGAAGTAATTTATGAAATTAAAATAATGGACGATAAAGGTGACCCCAAAGGCCGATATAGTTATGAACAAATAGTCTCTCGCTACCTGGAAATGTTTCTGATCCTCTCACTGGCTACGATTGTAAATAAAGAGCAAATTGCAGGGTATCTGCATATAAAAGCATCTTTTCCCCGAAACTTTAACAATGATAAGGTTAAACTTTATTTAAAATGCTTAAATACGCAATTGGATAATATACGTAAGCTAACTGGGTTTCAAACCAACAAGATACTTTACCTGGATGAATCGCGGGCTGCAGCTTATTCTGTATCTGCCGAAGGAAGTAGTCTGCGCGTGGTAATGGATATGGGGGGCGGCACCACTGATATCGGCATTTTTGAAAGGGTAGAGGGGCAGTTTGAGCCGTTATACATTGAGAGCCTATTATATGGCGCCAACAGCTATGTACGTATGTTGGCTGAGCATACAGAATTATTTCCCAAACCAAGTGTACAACTTGATAACCGCTTATTATGGCTTTTCCGGGAGATTCGACTCCGTTCCTTTGAAACAGTTGTCCAGAACAACTATCGCGGTAATAAACACAGCCAGGAAGTAGCCCTGGACTTATTACTGCGCTTTTACAAACCTATTGCCTTTTTCATTACCCGGCTTTTTGATGCCCTTAATATCCACCGGGGCAATGCATCAAATGAGAACCAGGGCAATGGAAAGGATTATAAAAAGGAGCCTATTACTTTGTACCTTGTAGGGAACGGTTGGTCATTGGCAGATGCACATGAACCGATTGAGGGGGGGGTTAAAAAAGGCCACAGAGAAGTACTCCGCTTTCTTTTAGAAAGGGACGGATTTAAAAATTTGACTGTCACCAACGAACCTGTAGCGGATGACACTTTATCCATTTGGCCGGGCCCTAAAGCCGCGATAGGGTTTGGTTTGATGAAGGCGCCGGAGAACATTTTCTATCAGACCATCGATGAAGCATGCAATAACGATAATGGAATTAAATCCATATTGGGGTTCGATATCCAATTCAACGACGGTTCGAACCGTTTCATAGATTTAAAATGGCACGAAGGGATTCCTTGCCGCCTAGATACTAATATACATAAACCGGTACTGGAAAATCTACAAATTCCGGCAGACTGGGATTTCATTGAATATGAAAAAGGTAAGCAAGTATCTCTCATGGAGGAAATCTGCGGAAAAGATGTGGCTCGAGCTGAGAGACCTATTCTTTCTAGAAGTGTATTAGCCCGGTTCCTTGAGAACATTTATTTAAAGCAGCTAGACCGCGATAGGAGAATGTAAACGATGGAACTTCAAATTTTTTCTTTGATAGTTTCAACTGTGGCATTTATCCTTGCATGTCTCATGTTCATATTATTTTTTCGAAAGTTAAAAGAGGCTAATAATAAAACCAACCAGCCGATTTATTCTGATCTCCACAGCGAATTGAATTTACTTGAATCCCGAATAAACAATCAAATCGATCTCATGATGAATACGATCAACTCTCAAAGTACATTGATATCATCTATTTCCAATCGAGTGGACAATATAATGGTAATTGAACCAGGCACCCAAAAGGATGTCGTAGAGAATACAGTGGATAATGAACATACAATTATTGCTGAACCCCCCGAGGAGACAACTGACAATCGAATACAATCCTGGGTAAGTACTGTAGACGTAGATAAAAAGTTGGATAGTCTACTTAATGGAACCGATTTTACAGAAACAATCTGGAAGCATTTCAGCGGACCTTTCGATTTTTGTGCAGAAAAGTTAGTGAAATACTTAGGTGAACATTGTATCCCATTACCAAGGATCGAACCATATCCTACTTTAAAAGATAATAACCCAAATTTCTGGACTTTTATAATCATACAGGCGCAGAATTGGAAAGATGAAGGACGAAGATTTGTCATCCCACGGAATTTTGATCGCTATGATCCCTTATGGCATAAACATCTATTTGAAGTCAGGGGCAACGTCAATAAACCGGATAGTTTTATTAAAGGCTTGGTCCGTTGTGCCATGTTGATGAATGGAAACTTATCAGGTAACATCGATAATAGGCTTGTCGAATTGAAAGGCATTATTACTGTGGACTGAGTATATAAGTATATAAGGACTGGAATTGAACTTGGCCCGCAAAAAACACAAAAAGGAGATTAAAAAATGAGAACTATTAGATTGTTCGGTTTTATCCTATTGTTTAGTATTATTTTTTGGGGATGTCCTTACAATGATGACATTGGGAAGGAAGATACCTTTAGTTCTCAAATCGATACGTTTTTGGACACATCAAAAGAAACAAGCAATAAAGCAAATGTGACTGAAGGTGCAATTTATTTGGATGCTTCGATAAGTATGCAAGGTTATATCAGTACACCCACCTATAATCGAATTCCTTTTACACTTTTACAGCATATGCTGCACAATGTCTTACAAACAACATTTCATCATGTGGGGATTTCAAAGCCGGTATTTAAAACTTTTGGGGCAACTATTATGAATCCCGAAGCGCCAATGGCAAATTATGCAGTCACTGTAGGGAGCATTTCTCCACGTTCACGATTTAATTGCAGTGAAACCAATATTGTGGGAGTTTTCCATGAGGTCTCAAAAAAAGAATCCAGTTTAAGCGTTATCTTAACTGATGGTTCACAAGATGTACACAGTGTTAATGGCGGATTGGCCGCGGGCTTTGACCGCCCCGAGTTTATCCAGGCCATCAGTAACGGATTAATCGAAAGGGGATTTGGCGTATGGCTTATTGGAATTATGAATGATTTTGACGGGTTCTATTATAATATTATTCCGGACAGGAATGGCGAAATTAACAACCCTCGCTATTTCAGAGGCAAACGGCCTGTTTACTGTTGGGTGGTCTCTAAAAACGTTAAACAAGGAAGGGAGTTTGTTCAATATTTGTATAATGACATTACCAGGTTATCAAGGACAAATTTAGAAGACAGAAATGGCAGCGTGGTTCAAGCGATTGAACTTGCCCCGGGAATTTACCCGGAAATCACCTTAATTGAACCGAGGCCCAATAATTATTTTAAATTTAATAATGAAATTTCAAATACATTAACATTTGTATTGGACTGGAGGGATTCCTCCAAGCATAAGCTTTTTAAAATTTCTAGAATCGATTTTCCTACAACTCCTGGTAATAATGTATTATTTGTTCTTCAAGCCAGACTTGAATTGAAATTGCAATATAAGTGGAACAGCTTTCCATCGACAATGTGGCAAGTGGAGACCGGTGATAAAAATTCATTAATAAAAGCTATCCCAAAGACTCCTGATATAAATACTTTAGATTCTGAAAACCTCCGTTTTGTTTTTATAAACTTTCCTTATGATCGTTTGATTGTACTGAACCCACGGGAGCGTAGTTTTGAATTACCAGTTTGTCTTCATGCAGACCTGGAGACGGGATTGGACAATAGTTGGATAAAAACCTGGAGTACTGTCATCGACACTGAAGAAAGACATATTCAGGGGAAAACGCTGTACTTATATGATGTGATTTCCGATCTTTTAAAACTCACAATTGGTAAGAAAAGGATTGGGACCTGTTTACGTTTAGTATTGGTAAACCGTAAGTAGAGTGGAAAAATGTCATTGACTATAATGGAATTAATCGTACTTTTAGCAAAGAAAATTATTTACGAAGGGATTATTGACTCCTTAAAAAAAGTCTATATCTTTTTTAAAACAAGAATCTTAGAAGGTAGTTTATTTGAAAAAATGCTGATTCTAACGACACTCGCTGTTATAAGTACATTTTCTATAATTCTTTTAGTTACTTTTTTAACTCAACAGAAACCATCTCAAAATCATATCAAAAACCCTATTAGTATAAATGGTAATTATACTACATCTATTAAAGACATATTTGGAAAATCAAAATGTGTGGCATTAAAAATTACTGAATTATCAGTTCATGATACCATCATAAATTTAAATTGCAGAATTTCAATTGCAGATCCTTTGGATATAAAAAATGTCCAAGGAAATTATGAAATGAATAAATCGATTATTTTTATAGTCGGATATGGTGTGGGAAAAGCTGAGAGAAATCAAAAAGGGAAGGTTGTTTTATGTTTTTATTGTGATGGGAACAAAATTGAGTTTACTCAAAATTAAGAATATTATGAAATCTATTTTAATTTTAACAATTTCACTTTTTTCAATATTTGCCTGTACTTCTTCGAGAGTTATTGATGAGATGAATAAACTGGACAAAGAAAATTCTGATTTAAAATCTGAAAAACAAATATTAGAGGAAAAGTTAGAAGAAAAAAGTAAATATATCGAAATATATACCGATTTTGTTGAAGAATTTGACAGAGAATTAAGTGCGATTGATTTAGGGTATATAGATATATACAGTAAGGATATCGAATTTCAAAAAAAAAATGCTTTAAGAGATCGCTTGCTAGATAAGGTTAGTAAAATTAAAGAAATGATTATTAAAAACAAAGAACTTGTTTTAGCATTAAAACTTACCATAGAGGAGGTTAATCGGTTTAAAAAAATTGTAAATATTTTAGAGAAGAAATTGGAAAATAAGAAAGCTGAAATAAATTATCTTACAGAATGTAATATGAATTTATTAGGAAAAAATATTGATTTAAAAAGGGAAAATCTTATATTGAGAGAAAATATTTTCAAACTGAGAATTGAGGCATTCTCATCGAAAGATGAAGTTGCGGAATTGAGTAATGCATTAAAAAGAGAACGAGATAGTTATAAAAGAGATGAAAACGATAGAGCAAAATATGTCATAAAAGTTACTAATAAAGATTATAGTTGCGAAAGATACAATAATTCGATTATACGTTTAAGAGGAAAAAATATTAAACTACTGTCAAAACACACTCAGGATTCATTTAAAGTAGATGAAGTAATAAATAATAGTTTGTGCACTTTAGAAATACTTGATCAAGAACAATTTTGGAACAAATGTAATTTTTTGGTGATTTATTATGACGATATTTAATATATAGAAATAAAGTGATTAGAATGGCTAAAGATATAGAAATCATAAAAAAGATAGAAAAAAAAATTGGTATTATGCTAAATATTCTAAGCAGTGAGAAGATCGTTTCTGCTCGTGGATATACCGTTGATAGAAATGATCATGTTATTGGATTAAATTTAAATTGGTCCAGATTATCGGACATTTCCATTCTAAAAGAGTTAAAATATTTAAAAATACTGGACCTGAGTGACATACAATTAGAGGACATCTCTGTCTTGAAGGAATTAAAGAGTTTGACTCACTTATATCTATGTCGTAATCATATTTCTGATATTTCTAGTTTAAAAGAATTAAACAATTTACGTGTATTGCATTTGGGAAGAAACAAATTGACTGATATCACCATCTTGAAGTATTTAACCAGTTTAACTAAATTATATTTATATGAAAATCAAATTTCTGATATTTCATTCATAGATGAATTGATAAATTTAAGAGTATTGGATTTAAAAAATAATAAAATAAATAAGATACCTCGTGAAATTTTAAACTTACATATGGAAATAAAATGGAGAAATGAAGTTGAAGGCGGAATAATTATAGAAGGTAATCCTCTAGAAAGCCCACCCATAGAGATAGTTATGAAGGGGAGAGAAGCGATAGATAGCTATTTCCGATCTTTAGAAGGGAGAGAAAAAGCATTAAATGAGGTAAAATTGATCCTTGTTGGGGATGGCGGAGCGGGTAAAACTTCTCTTGTAAAATGTCTTTTGGGAAAACCATTTGAAATGACCGAACCTCAAACCCATGGAATTTATATCGATCATTGGAAAATCAAATCGGAAAATGAGACTATAAAGGTCAACATATGGGACTTTGGAGGGCAAGATATAATGCTTGCTTCCCATCAATTTTTTTTATCTAAACGTAGCCTTTATGTGCTGGTTTTAAACTCAAGGGAAGACGATAAAACCGAATATTGGCTGAAACTTATTCAGAGCTTTGGAGGTGATTCGCCTGTGTTGATTGTAATAAATAAGATTGACGAGAATCCTGCATTTGATGTAAATCGACTTTTTTTAAAGGAAAAGTATTTAAACATTAAGGGCTTTTTCAGAGTTTCATGCCAGGAAGGTGACGGTATTAAAGATTTTTCCCAACATTTAGTGCTAGAATTGTCAAAAGTTGAATTAATACGTAACGTATGGGGGCCGAGTTGGTTTAATGTAAAAAAACGGCTGGAGAATATGAGAAAAGAGATGAAAAAGGATTTCATCAGTTACGAAGAATATCAAGCAATTTGCCTCGAAGAAAAGATTGATGATGAAGAAAGTCAAACTACTTTAGTGGAATTTCTCAATGATCTTGGTGTTGTCCTACATTTCAAGGATGTCAAACTTAAAGCGACTTATGTGGTAAATCCTGAATGGGTTACTAGAGCGGTTTATAAAATCATAAACTCTCCAGAGATTGCAACGGCCAAAGGAATTTTAAAATTAAATTGTTTAGAGAATATATTAAGAAAAGGAAGTCACGAAGATCGTAACTATCCTATGGAGAAATATTGGTTTATTATCGAATTAATGCAAAAATTTGAATTGTGTTACATGATTGACGAGGAATCTATTTTGATTCCAGATCTATTAGAGGTCCAGCAGCCAGTATTTGATTTTGACTTTAATGGGGCATTAAAATTCCAAGTTGATTATGATTTTTTCCCTCGTTCAATTATGCCTCGTTTTATAGTTAAAATGCATAAAGATATTAAAGAGTCCCTTCGATGGCGCACCGGATTAATTCTAGAAAATAAAGGATTTCATTCCATCGCAGTAGTCAAAGCTGATGAACGCGAACAGAAAATGTTTATCTATGTAAATGGGAATCAGAAAAGAGATTATTTTGGGGTATTGTTGGACACACTTCGATTTATTAACCACAGTTATGATCTTAAAACTATTGAGAAAATTCCTATGCCAGATGAGTTTGAGATAACAATTAGCTATAAACACCTTATCTACCTAGAACAAAAGGGAAGGAAGTTCTATGAACCGGATGGTTCTGAAAGGATTTATAGTATTAAAGAGTTATTAGGGACAGTTGATAAGCAAGTTTATTGTCAATTATTGGGACAATTAAAAAGAAAGTTTTCAGACCTATCAAAAATTAAACCTCAAAAACGGGGTTTGGAGTTTGAGAAATTCCTGAATAGTTTATTTAAGATATATGATTTAAATCCGAAGGAATCATTCCGCAATACTGGCGAACAAATAGATGGGAGTTTACAAATAGGTAATGAAACTTATTTATTAGAAGCAAAATGGCATAAAAAGAAGATTGGGCAAAAAGATTTATTATCATTTAATGAATTGGTCTCAGGCAAAGCAATGTGGGCTAGGGGCATTTTCATTAGTTTTTCAGGATTTACAGATATAGGGCTGAAAGCTTTTGCGAATGGGAGACGTACTTCAATTATTTGTATGGATGGAAAGGATATTGAATATCTTTTAAAAAGTGACTTGACATTATCTCAGGCAATATCATCGAAACTTAGACATGCTGTTGAGTCTAATGAGGCTTTTGGACGGTTGGAGCTTCTCAGAAAGAAATATCCTTTTTAAAGATAAATAATATGTTCTTTATCAATTATTTCAAAAGGAATGACTGCAATGGCGAGATTTGGATATGTAGTTTAGTTAAAAGTTATATGGGACCTACTATCAATCGCTATCTTTCTTTGATTCTGTTCAATGCTTTTTTTGGAGTAAACATACAATAATACATTAATAGATTATTGCATAGTAAAAGGAGGGAAAAATTGAATAAAACAAGAAAGGCAGCAAGTTTAAATATTTTATGCTTTTTGATACTTTTAGCAAGTGCGTGCTATAAGACAGATCAAAAAGATCAAATCGGGAACCAACAAAAGATAAAATCCTTGCCTGATCAAAAATACGTGGAGCCATTTGTAAAATGTATGGAATACTACCAGATGAATGATATTAGGAATATAAAAAACAGTGGTGAAATTTCGTCATACGAGTATAGAGAGTTCTATGACAACCTTATATGTCCCATATTGGATGAATCTCAAAAAACAAATATTTATGAATTGAACTCACTATACCCGGAGTTAGGGACCCAATTTTATACGAAATTTATTACATACTTGAAGATTATTCAAAATGTGAAAGATAAAACAAAATCCGACACAGAAATTTTAAAAGAACAAGGTGGTAGAGGTTTATTTGGCAATTTGATTATCGAATTGAATAAAGAAAAATTTGATGAGGATTCTAATAAACTGATAAAAAGGGCAGAAATACTTCTAAATAATTGGGATGATTGGTCGGATGAAAATGTCGATGATATTAATAAAGCATTAAAAGATAATTATAACTCAATTTACTTAATAAAATCATTAAAAAGTGCGGAAAGATATTACATTCGCGGATTGGACTATTATAACAAAGGAGAATATGATTTTGCAATTTCGACATTTGACAGGGCATTAACCATATCTCCGAATGATGATAGAATCTTTCAAAAAAGGGGGGATGCCTATTTTTATAAAGGAAATTATGTACAAGCTAAGGAGGATTATTCAAAAGCAATAATAATAAACATGAAAAGCGTTGATGCTTATACAGGGCGAGGTGCTTCCCATCTTAGAATGAATGACTATGAGGCAGCAGTCAATGATTGCAGCGAATCTATTAAATTGAACTCAGAGAACCCCCTTGCTTATAATTTTAGAGGACAAGCGTATTATAAAAAGAGAGATTTCAAATTAGCCTTTGCGGATTTGGAGAAATCGATATCTTTAGCACCCAATGACCCTGAATTCAATTTATATTTTGGGCTTGCATCTTTTTATATAAATAAATATGATTATACTATTATATATATTAGTAAATCATTAGAGATATTAAAGGCAGATATGTTTGATTTTATTTTTAGCAGAATGAAATATGTTGAGAAAAGAAAGAATACTTCTGAAGCATCAATGACAGATTTCAATTTTTATGACTTATTTTGTAATATTGGGGATGAATTGTTCGATAAAGGGAAATATACATGGGCGGAAGAATGTTATTTAATTGCAATTAAGAATTATAGTGATACTTATATATATAATATATATTATAAACTCGCTAGCATATATAGTATTAGAAATGAATTGAACACTTCACTTGAATATCTAAAAAAATGCCTCCAATTGCATCCTCAACACCTCAATGGTATTGAAAAGGATCCACTCCTGAATAATTTAAGAAAAGATTCCCGCTACCAAGAAATATTCATAGAATTCACTAACCAAAATAAATAAATAAGAAAAGGAGGAATGAAGCTATATGCCTTTAAATTGTTGAGAAAGAAAATATCTATTCAACCGGAGCGAAAAATGGGAAAATTATGTCACTTGAGTCTAATTCTAAGCCTTCTAATGGTTACGTATTGTGGTACTATCGGAGGGAACACCGATAAAATCGGGGATATTAATGAAAACCCAAAACAATATGAGGGTAAAAAGTGCGATGTAAAAGGATTTGTAACAACTGTCATCGATGTCCCTTTTACTTCCAAAGATTACTTCAAGATAAATGATGGATCAGGAGAAATCTGGATATTCGCAGATAAAGGCGTTCCTCCTGAAAACATTGAAGTTAAAGTGAAGGGAATTGTTAAGCATGTCGGCAAAATACCCATAGTAGGCACTGACCTGGGGTATTGCATTAAACCCCTGGAAATTGAATTTTTAAAGTGATTGATCCCAGGAAGTAACTGTAACCGATTCCCTTCTATTGCAAAAGATAAAAGGCAACAGAAACGGTCAATCGCGATAAAGGGACATAGATTCCCGGGATGGAGGATGTGTTATGGAAGATGAAAAACCAAAATCGAAGTGCCTTGCTCACAACCTGGGACTAAATCTAACTTTTTTGGGTTTTGTGAGTTATATCGCAGCCGCGTATTATTTGAGGGAGCAAATTTGGTTGACAAATTGGTATTTAAGACAAATGGATTTTTTAACATTCATTTTTAACGACGATATCCAGTGGATTGTAAAATTACTTTATCTTGGGAAATGGTATGGAATATATGTTGGTGTTATTGGGGTTATTCTGTGGATTATCGGATATTCCATTGACAAAAAATAATGCCTGTAATTATTAATGAGTTAATGGACAGGGTATAATTGGGAGATATTGTTTCCTATCGATACTAGGTGGCTCCACAAACTCTGGAAAGAATGGATATCTCATTGGTATATTAGAGGGTTTGCCCCCTGAAAAGGCCACTGAGTTTAGAAGAATGAAATGAAGATACAGGAGAGTGAAAGATGAATTCAGCCAATAAAGGTTCGAAGACTGACACGAAAAACCGGGAGCAAGAGTATCTCGAAGCCGAATTTACCTGGAAAAAAGGTGATATTATAAGTAAATTTATTCTCACCGCTCTTGGAATACTGATTACAATTGTTATTCAATCTCAGCAATGTAGTCAGGCGCGGGTTGCTGAGGATAATAAAATGAAGATCACCGATATGATTCAAGAGAATGAGAAGAAATTCAGGGAACTGAACCTCAAGCTTTCGGAAGGCCAACTTGCCAGCATGTTGATCGACAGAATTTTAAGTGGAGAATTAAAGGAACGGTCGGTTGCCCTTACTATTCTGGAGTCTACTGCGCCTGGATTGCACCTGCGTATAGTAGAAGCACTTGCGGTGTCTTCAGAAGATAAACAAACAAAAAAACTGATGACTGAAGAATTGGGAGATAAGGGAGATGCCAACAGCCTTAAATTACTAAGTAATGTAGCCCGCGGCGATATCCCTGATGAAGAACAATCATTAGCAAAGCAATCGATGAACAAAATAATACATCGAGTGTTGATAAATGCAAAAGGATTCTATGATGTAGATTATTACCCAGGAGCAGCAGAAGAGTTTCATAAAATCGCGAAGTATTCGACTCACCTCGATAATATCGATCAACAAAAATTGGCATTAGCGGAAACCCAATACATCCTGGGACATTATCGAGAAGCTGCTAAAAATTATATGGATGTATTTAAAAATCTTAATCTAACTTTTAAATAAAGGAGGTAGTAAAAAATGAGAAAATCTCTAATAGGCAATAATGCCTGTCTTAAAAGATGTGTGCTTTTTAGCGTTATTATCATTTTAATTATCCAGGGTACAATCCTCTGTGCCCAACAGCAGGAGCCCCTCCAACAAAGTTGCTTGACATTGGAACAAATATTTGGACTTCTTGAAAAGAAAGTAGAACAAAACATAATTATTGAAAATGTTGAGAAATATGGAGCCAATATTGAAATGGACTACAACACAGCTGTGAAGTTGGCACGGGTTGGGGCCAGTGATAAACTAATTGAAGCCATTAAAAATAATCCCTGTGTTGCTATTTCGATCACCTCCCCAAAAGGTGGTGCGGAATGTGGGGCTGTAGTAAAACTAGAGGGCAAGGGTAAGAATTTCCCCGGCAAATTTTTGTGGGCATTTACTCATGTAAAATATTTGAAAGACAAATGGTGGCCACAGGTGGGGACAATTGATGTTGATGAAGGTGGAAGTTGGCAAGGAATGGCATATCTAGGTGGTCCCCAGGATATCGGGTTCGATTTTGAAATTGTTGTTATGTGGGTTGATGGAAATGTACACCAAATGCTAAAGGAATATCTCAATAAAGGTGATCAAACGGGAAATTACCCATCGATGCCTTTACCTGATGGTTCACCTTCAGCAAAAGTTGTTGTAAAAAAAATAAAGCAATAATCTACCGGAATTCCCCTCAGAATAAGAAGTCATGGGTTCAACCCAGGGGGAAACGGTTGATTATTTGAAAAAACTACAAGGTGGTACAACATGCAAAAAAAAGGATCAAGGCATCCAAACGATTCTACCGAAAAAATGATTTTTTTGGGTATCATTGTTTTATCAATACTTTGCTTTAGAGTAGCCGGTTACTCGGAAGACAAAAAAGGTGTTCATATAGGGAAAGATTTTGCATTTCTTACCTTTGGAGACTGGTCATATCGACAAACTAACATTTTTCAGGAAGATTATAATTATACCGGGGGCTGGAGCTATGCCAGGTTGGCGTGGCGCAATAAAGTTGTTCCCCTGGGGATTTATGTCCTGGGAGTTATTGTCAACAGTAATAGTGATAAAACCTGGGAGAACAATTATGTCTTTGGTGTGGGCATTGAAAAATATGTCTTCGAAGATATAGACTCTGTATCAGGTTTTCCCAAAAATATCCGGTATTATTTTGAATATTTAAGAATCGGGTATACCAAAGAAAAAATCGCAGATTGGGTTCCTTCTTATGATATCCGTTTCGGAATCGATGTTTACAAAGATTATGGAATTGGCAGCGACAAGATAAATCGGTTATTTTGGGCGGAAATTTGGGGAAATTTGGGCTGGCAAAAGACGAATTTTTATATTGAGAATTACAATAGTATTGTTGTGGGACTGAATGTTAAAGCAGGTCTTAGGTTGCCCAGGAATTCACCTTTTGCTTTGATGCCTTATGGAGTGGCAGACATTTCCTGGGTAGGACGACATAATTTTTTCTGGCAGAACCGCGGTCTATTTGGGATTGGTTTACGGATAATGCCCTTTGCAAAAGCTCAATCGGAATTATTGAACCGGCTTAAAATTTTCGCGGAGTATTTCTTTACCGTCCAATATATTAAGGATAAGCCAGTCGTGGATATTCCTGGTTATGATTTTCGGGTTGGGGTGATCTATTCGCTGGGTTTCTGGAAATAGAACTGCTTAATCGCTTCGAGATCAAAAAAGAGGTATAATAAACAATTTGGAGGGCTTATGAACCTGTTTAAAAAAGTAAAAAGTACAGGTTTGTTTGAATATAGATTACTTTAGAAAGTGGTTTCACGCTTGCTAGGCCGCGAGAGGTTATCCCTGTATTCCCGCCTCGCTGTGAAATCTTCTTATCATGATCAAGCTATCCTGTCGGAACAGAAGACGTCAAAAAAATTAAAACCAGTGAATCTTCTGATATTGTAAGGAGTAAAAAATGATTGGTAAACGGATTACTATCTGTTGTAATTTATGGCTGATAGCTTTTATGGTATCTATTCTAACACCGGGCTGTGATGAATTTTCATGTAAAAATGGTACCCTGCTAGTAGTTCATGCCAAACCTAAAGATTGGAGTGATAATGTTTTAACAGCAACGTCCATTGAGATCGAAAAAGGTAGTACGCTATTCTTCTCTGCTTCAGGAATATGGGATATTGGATTGGGGAGTATCGGTCCAAATGGTAAGGAAGATTGGTGTGAATGCCCGGTTAGCAAAATAAGCGGCAGCGGTTTTAAAGGAAACCTGGGGGCTCTGATCGGCCGGATCGGAGTGCATGGAGAACCTTTTATAATAGGTGATAAAAAGACCATAACGGCCGGGGAAAGCGGAGTACTTTTTCTTGGCAGTAACGATAATATGGCTCCCTGCGATGGGCATAATAGAGGCTCTTGTTATAAAGACAATAAAGGATTCCTTATAGTCTGTATTAAGTTTACAAACTGAAACCTTCATCTCATAACTAATTAAAGAAACCTTAATCAGTTTATTATTAGGAAAATGAAAAATCAAAAATAGTGAGAAAGAAAGAAGAAAGAGTTGAAGCGATCAGTTGTGTTTAGAATGTGTAAAAGGATAGGAGAAGAAATATGGCTAATGAATGTCAACCCTATCATTCCGTGCGTAGTTATGTATATCATATCTACAGTGATTGTACCGTGGGGAATAACATCGAGACGGATAAAAGGAGGGACAGCAAGGGCGAGGGTGCAAAACTGCGGCTATGCAAAAATTGTGAGGCGATAAGACAAGGTCGGCGAAAACGATAAAAAGCAGGCAATAAGATATCAAATGCCAGGAGCAAAAAAATCCAAAAGAATTGACTCCACTATATTGGCGGCAATAATCGGGGCGGTAGCACTAATTATCACAGCGATTATCCCTGTGATTTTAAGCAAGAATGATCAACCCAAAACATCTGAAATTCCAGTAACCGAAGTGCGCCTCGAAAATACTTCTAAAAAACCTATATCTGTTCCGGAGGGGCAACAAAGAGGTATGCTGACAATCCAGGCTGATGATCCGATTGTCTTTAAAACAATTAAAGGGGATTGTTATCATAAGGAAGACTGTGGCTATTTAAGGGGAAAAGGCATTCCGATTAAATTGAGTGAAGCAAAAGCTCTAAAGCTAAAACCTTGCAGACGCTGTAAACCGCCGGAGTAGTATAAGAGGTTGCTGAGACCAAAACAATATCCACCGTTCCCGTTGGCAAGGTTTCGTAGGGGCGCACCGTGGCACCTCCGTGTTCGCCCTTTTACCAATCACCAATGACCAATGACCAATGACCAATGACCAATGACCAATGACCAAAACTGCCCACGAATGACACGAATTCCCACGAATTTTTTTTGTCCACAGATTACACAGATTTCCACTGATTGTTTTTCTTCTCTTCTACTCTTCTACCATTCGTCAGTGCCCGTCCGTGTCCGTCCGTGGCTTATACCGCTTAATTGAAGGCTGAAGCCAATTTTTGTACTTCTTCCTTTTTTAACCCTGTTGCCTTTGCAATTTTATCGATATCGATACTCATCTCCAAAAGGTTTCGCGCTGTTTCTTTGGCCTTTAATTCCATTCCTTCAAATTTTCCTTTTCTCCTGGCTGATCTTTCCCATGATGCTAAATACGGCATGTTATAAACCTCCTCTATTCTTACGATTTCTTCTTTTAACCATTTTTCGTTTTCTTTGGATATACGGATAACCCATTCGATAAATTTCATTACCGGGTAAATGTCGTCACTGGAATACCCAGCCCGGTAACACTCCCGGATCAACTCCTTTACCGCCTCATACCGCGTGTCTTCCCCCGCTTTCTTCAATTCTATACTCTTTATCTGCGCTTTGATAACCAATGCCATCGGACCGGTAGCTTTTTCCAGTCTTTCCCGGTGCTCTTTTTTCCACTTAAAATCCATGATCTTTACAACCGGGATTTTCATCCGCAATTCAAAACCACAAAAACTCACCCGATATTCATCGGGCCTGTAGTTTTCATCATCATCCGTTAATATGGCCAGGCTAATCACGGGTGTACCGATTTCCAACCGTTTATCAAAGTACCGGTAATTGTAGATATACATCCGTTCCATAAAATATTCCCGCGGTTTGGCTTGCACTTCTTTAACTTTTTTCCGGGACTCATCATATTCCAATTATAGACTATTTCTCATTATTTTTCAACGTTGAAAAAACAGGCCCACGAATTCCACGAATTTACACGAAAAAAATAGCCGCTAAGAACGCGAAGACACGCGAAGAAAAACATATTTCCACGGATTGTTTTTTCTGCTCTTCCGCTCTTCTTCTCTTCCTCGCTTCCCGGCTTCTTCGCTTCCTTGTTTTTCTCACCTTCTTACCTTCTTACCTTCTCAAATTCTCAACTTCCATCTTTTTCCGCTCTT
>Ga0315276_10001899_pt1 | contig 18889 bp, 16 predicted proteins | sample YL17G05_0_MG_FD_204542 | JGI IMG/M metagenome (GOLD analysis project Ga0315276, IMG submission 204542) | Sediment microbial communities from Yellowstone Lake, YNP, Wyoming, USA - YL17G05_0 | ecosystem: Environmental > Aquatic > Freshwater > Lake > Sediment | place: USA: Wyoming | collected... | reverse complement strand
GTTCTCCTTGACCTTGATTATACGGTCGATGACCCCTCGGTTGAGTATCTTCGGCACGAAACCGGCACCGATGCCCTGTATCCTGTGAGGCCCTGGCAGCCCTCCGGAAAGCACCGGCGATGCCTCGGGCTCCACGGCAATTATGAGCGTCTTCGGGTCTCTGGCCTTCAGCACTTCCCCGACGCCTGTGATCGTCCCGCCGGTCCCGACTCCCGCGACGAAAGCATCGACTTTCGGGAGGACGGAGATGATCTCCTGCGCGGTCGTCCTCCTGTGGACCTCGGGGTTCGCGAGATTCTCGAACTGGTTTGGCATGAAGCAGCCGCCCTCCGTCCCAGCGATCCTCGTGGCCTCTTCGATGGCGCCCCTCATCCCCTTCTTGCCTTCTGTAAGTACCAGTCGCGCTCCGAGCGCCGAGAGCAGCTTCCTCCTCTCGATGCTCATGGTCTCTGGCATCGTAAGAATGAGCTTGTACCCCTTCACCGCGCAGACCATGGCGAGGCCGATGCCGGTGTTGCCGGAGGTGGGCTCGACGATCGTCATCCCTTCGAGGAGCTTTCCGCTCCGTTCCGCCTCCTCGATCATCGCCAGCGATATCCTGTCCTTGACGGAGGCCATCGGGTTGAAGGATTCCAGCTTGGCGATTATCTCAGCGCTCGATCCATCGGTCATCCTCGACAGTCTGACCATCGGGGTGTTCCCGATGAGATCCAATACGCTGTCTCTCACCTTGTTCTCAGCCAATTCGAAGACCTCTGTGTATGTTCGATAGTGTAACTTCCTTCCTCATAGATAAACAAATATCGTCCCATCGGAAAATGGGGCGATCATTTCGGAAGCTTGATGCTCGGGCTCGTCCCGCACGCGGCGCAGCCCTCGTTCCTGCTGAAGCAGACCGTCTGGAAGTCCATCTCGAGCGCATCGACGAGCAGCAGCCTCCCTGAGAGGGTGACCCCTTTCTTGAGCAGGACCTTGATCGTCTCCGTCGCCTGGATCGTCCCGATTATGCCCGGGACCGACCCCAGGATGCCGGCTTCGGCCGTCGTCGGGACCGCTCCGTCCTTCACGTCCTTGAAAAGGCATCTGTAGCAGGGTCCCTTCCCCGGCAGATAGGTCGAGACCTGGCCATGGTACGACAGGCAGCTGCCGATGCTGAAGGGCCTGCCCTCCAGGACGCACGCGTCGTTCACGAGGAACTTCGTCGCGAAGTTGTCGCTCGCATCGACGACCATGTCGTGCTCGGCCACGAGCTTTCTGGCGTTGCTCTTCTGGAACCGGCCGTCGATGACCCTGACCTTGACATCCGGGTTGAGCGCCTCCAGCCTCTTCTTCGCCGTCTCCCCCTTGGGCTTCCCGAGGGAGACGGAATCGAGCACGATCTGGCGCTGCAGATTGCTCAGCTCGACCTTGTCGGATTCGACGATCGTGATGTTCCCGACGCCGTTCGCGGCGAGATATAGGGATATCGGGCTTCCCAGACCGCCCGCACCGATGATGAGGACTCTCGACCGGAGGAGCGTTTCCTGGTCTCCGCTGGAAAAGTCCTTCAGCTTCAGATTCCTGCTGTATCTCTCCAATTGCGGCTTGCTTAGGAGCGCCATCTTCCCTATCAGATATGCATCAGACTTCGCCCATATAATCATTATAATTAGGAAATTCCTGAATGCAATGCATTGGAAAAACAATATGTTAAAGTACTAGTAATTGAGAAAAGGCTTTTTCTCTGCCTTTTTAAATCTGCAAAATCGACCTCTATTCAGTATCTAAAGAAAGCAACGTCAATCTCTGCAATAACGGCAATTAATCCAATCAACTAAACATGGTTTCCTTAATATGTTTTATGAACATGATACTCAATATAGAAACCTATATAATAAATCACATACAATTGAAGCTTAATGAAGAAAGCAATTATTGTTGGATTGATTACCATAACCCTGCTGATCTCGGCGCTATCGCTGATCCCCACCGAAAAAACGGTTCCGACCCATGTGTTGTCGTCAGGAGACACGAACGCATTCATCGGCCAGGGAGGCAATAGGCACGGCTCTTTGGCATCCGATCCGACAAACTGGAACCTGGGTCATGTTCCGGTGACTGGAGAAGATATCCAGTATGATGCCCGCTCAGGAAAGGCAAATTGGGACATCGATGTTGACGTAGCGAATTTCATCACGCTTGAAAATGCAACCCAGCCTATCTTTCTGATTAACAATCACCTCCATATTATGGGGGATCTGATCATTCTGGGTGATTGCACAATAATATCGTCAGGCAACTTGAATGATAATTTCGTTGTCGATGGCGAAACCTGCATTCGGGGGAACAGCAGCAGCGCGGGAATATCGCTAGGCGCCAACAGTGGGTCCTTTTCATATTATTTCAATGGATTCTTCGATGTTCAGCTTCCAACCATCGGGACGGTTGGATTCTCCAATTGCGGCAATGTTGAGTTCAACGATACCGTGGTGATGAATGGCACCTGGCATGACTCGGACAATGGAGTCAATTACGGCGTCCAAGTGAAATGGGACACGGGCACATACATGCACTTCAAGAAGGACGTGGTCTTCCAGGGCATTCATGCCCTATCGATTGCTGGCGGAAGGGCGGATGCAAACATCACATTCAAGGACATCGGTGCCGGAGCAGATCCCACCGGGTTGCTTAACCCCGTTGGTTGGTTGTTGATGATGAACGATCCCAATTCTGCCCCCTTTACCTTTTACAAGATGCCTGTGTTCGATAATATCACGAAGTGCGCGTCGTGTGAGTATTCCGCCTATGCCGAGATAAGGTACAATGGGGAAGTGAATTTCGGCATCTGGGATGGCTGGTACACTGATTTCATACACAAGCTGGATGTCAACGTTACAGGCATGGTCAACCAATCGTATTCGGCACAATATGGCTCTGTTTCCTTGGCTCCGGGAGTGTTGAATATCTATGCCGGCATTTACAGGGTGAACGGCCCCTACCACCTCGTAATGTCCTATGGCAGTGGCACCGGCGGATCTGGGAAGGATTACAACAGCATCTTGAATGTTTATTCCACCTTCGAGCTCGATTCCGGTTTCTTGGCATCTGGATATGTCAATCTCTTCAACGGAGGGACATTCAAGGCAGAGAACGGAACCATGGAGATAGACAACCTCGACACAAGCAATGGGACATTCATAGCGGGTAACAGCACCCTCATCTTGAATTCCACCGGAATCATCAAGACCGATGGCACGCAGAGATGTGGGGTGAATAATCTTGTCATAATGCCCCATGTCACGATTACCCTCCGATCCGATGTCTATGTAAACGGAAAATACACCAATCTTGGCGGAACTGTGGTAGAGGGTGTTTACCACCTACATTACAATGGATCCTCAAACGATGCTATCGCAACATTCCTCCCCGACCATGCGAAACGGGACACGAATGCGTTCATAGGGGCGGGTATACGTATCGGTGCCTCTGCGTCAGATCCTGCGAACTGGTACCTCGGTCATGTCCCCGTCGATGGGGAAGATCTACTCTTTGATGCGAGGGCTGGCAACTGTAAATGGGATATAACCGTTGTCAAATTGCATGATGTCTTGTTGAAGGAAAATTTCACACATAACCTCAACATCGTCCAAGGGTCCATGCACATCACCGGGAATCTCACCATAAATGCCACTGATGCCGGCCTCCTCATTTTTGAGCTGTCCGGAGGTAACTTCGTAGTAGATGGATGGACCCATGTCGGTGATAGCTCCATTTTGGGAGGGACGGAGACTGCGTCCATCTTCGCTTCGTATTTCAACGGATCGGTGGACATGGAATTCCCTCACGGGGGGCAATTCACTTGGGGAGGAGCCTCATATGTTGTTTTCAATTCCACGGTCGCTCTGAACGGCACGACGATGCCGATGGATTATGTCACGAACATTGTACAGGCGATATGGCACACTGGAGCGTACTTGGTCTTTAAGGGTGACGTCATATTCAATGGCGTACATCAGCTCCTGATAGGCTCAGGACAATTTGAAGCGAATCTCACGGTGGCGAATATCTTGGATTGTCTTCTGATCCCAGATTATCCTGATAGCGGTACGACATTCATGTATCAGCCAATCCTCGTCAACATACCCGAATCCGCATGATTCGGCTGATCTGCTCGAGCTACGACAAGATACAGTGAAGAGATGGGAATCAATGAGAGATTTTTTGGAGCCAGGGAGGGGATTTGAACCCCTGTGTGCGGATTTCCGCCATATTGATGCGTGGCTGCAGTCCGCCACATGGCCACTCTGTCACCCCGGCCTCGATGCTGTCAATCAATGAGAGCGTATTTATGCCTTTGTCCGTCGCCTGGCGCGAGTCAGATATTTTTGAAAACGGCATTAACAAGCTTGAAAATGGAGTTCGTTGTTTCATGACCGAGCAGGGGGGCCGGGTTTGAGCGAAATTCCCAGAGGCAAGGTCACGATCTACGACTCGACGCTGCGCGAAGGCGAGCAGATGCCCGGCGTCAGGTTCACCCCTGAGCACAAGCTCGAGATCGCGAAGATGCTGATTGAGGCGGGCGTCCCGCAAATCGAAGCTGGATTCGCCGCCGTATCGGCCGAGGAATGCCAGGCCATCCGCTCGATCGCGTCGCTGAAGGGGGGAGCGGAGATTCTTTCGCTTTCTAGAGCGAAGAAGGAGGACATCGATGCGGCGATGAGTTGCGATGTCGACATGGTGCTGATCTTCATCGCCACATCGGATCTGCATATGAAGAAGAAGCTGAGGATGACCGAGGACCAGGTCATCGAGGCCATCTCGTCGTCGGTCCAGTACGCGAAGGACCATGGCCTGAAGGTCGGGCTCAGCACGGAGGATACGACGCGTAGCGAGCTTCCGTTTCTCAAGAGGGCTTATTCAGCGGCCTCCGATTCTGGCGCAGACCGTCTTGGCATCACCGATACCCTCGGATGCGCCACGCCGAAGATGATCTCCGACCTGGTGAGGTTCATAAAGGGCTTCTCTAAGAGGCCGGTGTCGGTGCACCTTCACAACGACTTCGGGCTGGCGTTGGCGAATGCCTTGGCCGCAGTCGATGCTGGAGCGGGGGCCGTCGCGACCACCGTATGCGGCTTCGGAGAGCGTGCTGGAAACGTGCCCCTCGAGCAGTTCGCAATGGCGATGAAACACCTGTACGGTAGGGATCTCGGGATCAGGACGGAGATGCTCACCCCGATAGCCGAGAAGGTCTCCGCTTGCGCAAAGATCCAGATGTCGCCCATTCAACCCTGGGTCGGGGCGCACGCGTTCGCGCACGAATCCGGAATACACGTGGCCGCGGTGCTCAACGACCCGCGGACTTACGAGTTCCTCCCGCCGGAGACCGTCGGGAACAAGCGGAACATCGTCATGGGGAAGCACTCTGGCAGGTCGCTGATGGCAGCGAAGCTTAAGGAGAAGAATATCTCCGCCCGGAAGGGGGAGCTCGATGAGATATTCTCGCGGGTGAAGAAGCTCGGGGAGAAGAATGGGAAGGTCTCCGAGGAAGAGTTCTGGACGATCGTAGACTCAGTACTGAAAACCGGTTGATCTCGGAAAGGGAGATCGACGGCATGAAATGCAAGGATGACCAGGGTGGCCTTAACGCAAGAGTCAAGACGTCGGCTTACTTGGCGAAGACTCTCTTCGTTGCCTTCTTCTCACTCACGAACCGCTGGCAGTTCGGGTACGTGCAGGGCGCGCAGTTGGCCTCATCGCAAGAAGTCCCTATGTCTTCGTAGTTCTTGTTCCATCCTTCGATTTTCTGGGGCATCCTTTATCCCTCCCTGGACAGGCAAGTCGTCGAATTCACTAATAAGGATTACGGATTTAGACGTTTTAGAGTCGGACCTATCACTGATAACCAAAATTTATCGTGATACTAATTGTCAAGGTTCGTTACTGCACTCGCCGAATTCGGAATGACGCGACCTTGTGGATAGGTTCGTCGACGTTTTATCGATAGTGCCGGTTGATGCCACATAGATATACGTCTCAAGAAAATGCTCAATTGATCCGCGGCCGTAATCTGCCAGATGCATCCCTGGTCATCTTCCCGAATTCGGGTAGCCGTAGGAGTTCGATGAAGTCGAATACCGGCCCGTCCCTGCACACCAATTTCTCGTTGATCGCGCAAGATCCGCAGGCTCCGATGCCGCATTTCATCAGCCTTTCGAGCGCCGCCTGCCCCCAAATGCTCCATTTTTCTGCTGTTTTTGCGACGGATTCTATCATCGGCTCGGGTCCGCAACAGTAGATTGCGTCGAAGTCGGCCCGATTGTCAAGTGTTTCACAGAGCAGTGCGCTGGCCGTCCCATGATATCCGATTGAACCATCGTCGGATGATATCAATATGTCAAGCCCCAGGTCTTTGAACTCGTCTATCAGCACGAGCTCCTTCTTTGTCTTCGCCCCGATTATTATTGTCGGGCGGGCGATCTCCTTTGCAAGTCTCTTCGCCAGCGGGAGCAGAGGGGCGGCTCCGACGCCGCCAGCGACTATGATGGGGTTCTTCCCGTTCAGATCGAAACCTCTCCCGAAAGGCCCTCTTATCCTGACGCGGTCCCCCTTCTTGAGCGAGCACAGCGCCTCCGTGGCCTCGCCCACGACCTTGACGGTGATCCCGATCTCATCCCCCTGGATGTGAGAAATGGACATGGGTATCTCGTCGAGCCCTGGGATCCAGACCATCGCGAACTGTCCGGGTTTGGCCGGGAGCGTTCCCTCGAAGAACAAGGAGAAGCAGTTCTCGCCGGAGTGCCTCTTCTGGGTGAGGGCGGTGGCCAGGCAGGCGCGCTCAACCTTCATGCGCGACACCTCTCATCTGCGAGATGCTCCTGAAACCCTCTCTTGACATGAACTCCTTCAGCTCCTCCGAGAGCTTCGAAAAGATCTCGATCCCCTTCTGCTGGACGACGGTCCCGATCTGGACTGCCGACGCTCCAGCCATTATGTACTCCGCGGCATCGACTGCCGTCGAGATCCCCCCGACCCCGATTATGGGGATCGAAAGCGCCTCGGAAAGTTCGAAGACGCATCTCACGCCGACCGGCTTGATCCCGGGTCCAGACAGGCCGCCGTATCTGTTCGCAAGCACGGGTTTCCTGATGTAAGGGTCGATTGCCATCGCCCTGAGCGTGTTGATCGCGACGACCGCCGACGCTCCCGCCTCTTCGGCGGCCAGGCCGAGGGAGCATATGTCCCTGGTGTTGGGAGTAAGCTTCGCGAAGACTGGAATATCCACTGCGTGTACGACGCTAGCTGTTATGCTTTTCACCGTCGCGGGGTTCGACCCGATCTCCGCGCCATATCCTTTGGCGTGCGGGCAGCTCAGATTCAGTTCGACAGCCGCCGCCCCATAGTCCTGCATCTTCTTCGCAAGCGAAGCGAAATCCTGCGTCTTCGCCCCAAAGATGCTGCCTATCACGACTGCGCGTGAGCCTTTCAGCACCCGCATCTCCTTCGAAAACTCCTCGATGCCAGGGTTCGGAAGCCCCATGGCGTTGAGCATCCCGGACTCGCATTGGTAGATGCAGGGATTCTTGTGTCCATCACGCGGCTCCGTTCCGATGGATTTCGTGACGACGGCGCCTGCGCCGGCTCTGTGCGCGGCGAGAAGGAGGTCTCCGGTCTCGCCAAGGATCCCCGAAGCGAGCATGAACGGATTCCTCAGCTCCAAGCCGGCCAGCTCGATACCGATGTCCGCCCCGGCCGGTGCAGTCTTCCGCATCCTAAGATCCCCTTATTGCTTCGCCGCCTTCCTCTTCTCGTAATCCTCGATTGCCGCCTTCAAGCCGTCGGACGCGAGGTTGGAGCAGTGCATCTTCTGCGGCGGCAGCCCGTCCAGCGCCTCCGCGACATCGCCCCTGCTGATCTTCTTGGCCTCTTCGAGCGTCTTGCCCCTCGCCATTTCGGTGATCATGCTGGATGTAGCGATCGCGGCGCCGCATCCCAATGTCTTGAATTTGATGTCGGTGATGATGTCGTCCTTGACCTTGATGTAGATGAACATCACATCGCCGCAGACCGGGTTTCCGACCTTGCCGATGCCGTCCGCGTCAGGAATCTCTCCGACATTCCTCGGGCTCTTGAAGTGGTCCAGTACCTTGTCGCTGTACATCTCATTCTCCTCCTTGACCGTGATCGTGCTCATCCTCTTTCGAGCACCATGGCTCGTCCAACTTCATCGGATTCTGCTCGTTGTAAGGGGACATCGCTCTGAGGTTCGACACAACCTTAGGCAGAGCCTCCAGGAAGGATTTGACATCCTCCTCTGTGTTGTCTTTCCCCATCGATATCCTCAGCGATCCGTGCGCTTCCTCCGGTTTCAGCCCTATCGCGAGAAGGACGTGCGACGGCTGTAACGATTTTGTGGAGCATGCGGAACCGGTCGATGCCTCGAACCCATACATATCCAGCTGTAGTATCAGGCTCTCCCCCTCGATGAAATCGAACCGGAAGTTCGCGTTGTTGGGGAGCCTCTTGGTCCGGTGCCCGTTGAGGTGCGAATGTGAGATGGTTTTGAGGACCTCCTCGATCATCAATTCCCTGAGTCCGACCATGCGCTTGGATTCCTCGGCCATATCCCGCTTGGCCATTTCCGCGGCCTTGCCCATGCCGACGATGCCGCAGACGTTCTCCGTCGAGGATCTTAGCCCGCGTTCGTGGCCGCCTCCGTGGAGCAACGGTTCGAGCCTTATCCCCTTGCGCACGTAGAGCGCGCCCACGCCTTTCGGGCCGTAGAACTTGTGAGCAGAGAGCGACAGCATCCCCACGTTATCGGCTTTGACATCCGTCGGAAGATGACCGGCGGCCTGGACCGCATCGGTATGGAAGGCGATTCCTTTGCGCGACGCGACCTCGGCGAGGTCCTTGATCGGCTGGATCGTCCCGACCTCGTTGTTGGCATACATCATCGAAATAAGGATCGTGTCCGGCCTTATCGCCTTCTCGAGGGCGTTCACATCCACCAGGCCGTCGCGGTCGACCGGGAGGTAGGTGACCTCGTATCCGTTCTTCTGCAGGTATTCGCAGGTCGTAAGGACGGCATGGTGCTCGATCGAGGAGGCGATTATGTGCTTCCCCTTCGACTTGTTCGCCCAGGCGAACCCTTTGATCGCCAGGTTGTCGGATTCCGTGCCGCCAGAGGTAAAAATGATTTCGTTCGGATCCGCGCCGAGGAGCTTCGCCACATTCTCCCTGGCATTGTCCATCCCAGCTTTCGCCTCTCTGCCGAAGCTGTGGAGAGACGAAGGGTTGCCGTAATGATCGATCGTGAACGGGATCATCGCATTGAGGACCTCTTTATCGGTCCGAGTCGTCGCGCTGTTGTCGAAGTAGACCATTTTCACAATCATCCCTCGCTTGGGTGGACTCTTTCCCGTGGGTCTATCGTGCCTATACCACCCACTCCATTTATTGTTTTTCTTTCCACACCCCTGCGACAGGCAAATGGATAATACCCACTACGTGTTTTCACCAATCGACCCAGATGGATGTTGAAAAGATCAGGAGAGATTTCCCGATATTGGCCAAGCCGGTGGAGGGCAGGCCGCTGATTTACCTCGACAGCGCATGCCAGACCCTGAGACCCGCCGCAGTGATCGACGCCGTTTCCCGATATTACAATGAGTTCCCGGCATGCGCAGGCAGGAGCGTGCACAAGCTCGCGACGAGCGTGTCGATCGAGGTCGATGCGGCGAGGGAGCGCCTCGCCAAGTTCGTGAACGCTGGAAGGGTCGAAGAGATCTGCTTCCAGAGGAACTGCACAGAAGCTCTCAACACGGTCATTTTCGGGCTCGGCCTGAAGAAGGGCGACGCCGTCCTGGCCACCGACAGGGAGCATAACTCGATACATGTCCCGCTACTGACGCTCAGGGATGAGAGGGGGATCGATTACCAGCGCATCCCCTCTAAAAGAGATGAGTCGTTCGATCTCGAGCTCTACGGCGAGATGGTCCGGGAGAAGAAGCCGAAGCTGGTCGCCATGTGCCATACCTCTAACGTCAACGGGTCAACGATTCCTGCCAGGGACATCTGCAGGATTGCGCATGAACACGGGGCGCTGGTCTTGCTCGACGGGGCTCAATACGCACCCTACGGCGGCATCGATATGGAGAAGATAGAGGCTGATTTTTATGCATTTTCTTGCCACAAGATGTGCGGGCCCTCCGGGGTCGGCGTGCTGGCAGGAAAGTACGATTTGCTGTCAAAGCTGCGGCCCCTGATATACGGCGGCCATGGGGTGAACTCCGTCACGAAAGACAGCGCGGAATTGATGCCCCCTCCCGAGAGGTTCGAGCCGGGACTGCAGAACTACGCGGGGATGATAGGTGCCGGAGTCGCCGCCGATTACATCATATCGATCGGGCGAGAGGCGATCGAGAGGCATGTGGCAGGGTTGAACTCGCTGGCTTCAGGCATATTGAGAGAACATCGCGCAGTAAAGATCCTCATCCCGGATGATCCTGCGGAGCGAGGCGGGATCCTGTCGTTCAACATCGAGGGAAGGAACCCTCACGACATCGCGATGATGCTCGACCACACCGACAACATCATGATCAGATCGGGCTCGCATTGCGCGCACTCATGGTTCGATCATCGCAACATCCAGGGGTCCGCCCGTGCCTCGTTCTACATCTACAACACGGCGGCCGAGGCAGAGAGGTTCTCCCAGGCGGTAATCGGGCTCGTTAAGTGAACCCGGGTTGGATAAGCACCTCGATCGTGATTTCGTTAAATCGCTCGAAGATTTTATCAGTAGCCTCGATCTTGAGAATTGACCCGGAGGTTGCGGCCAGACTCTCGCAAGGTTTTCCTGCTGACATCAGAATTACAGGGGTCTCGAATCCCTTTGAGCATTCGAATCCCCCATTCTGGACGACCAAGTGCGTGCGATTGAGGAAGACGGTCAGGTCGTGATGCGTCCCATCTTCATCGATGATGATCCTCTGCTCGAAGGATTGGATTTGCATCCTGCTGGCCACCTCTATAAGCTGGCTTATGTCGTAGGCAACGCTCTCCGCGCAGTTCTTTTCGGTCTGTTGAATCGCACCGAATGATGCCGAGACCACGACCGCAACTAGAGCGATGCTAGCAATCGTCGCAATCATCCTCGAGTACATGTATTCGATCATAGCCCCTCCAGCACGATGATGTCTTCGAATTGCGATCCTCTATGAGCAACTGCGATATCACTTGAGCCAGAGCCAATGACCACGGGGAGATAACGTGAGGAACATACCCCGTCGATGTTACTCGGTAGGGCTATCTGCAACATCTTAGACCAGCCCGTGGCGTCAGAGCACCGGATGGCGGAAAAGTTCCTGCCACCGAGGAAGTCTCCGACTTCGATCGATGTCCCAGGACCGATCAACCGAAGGTCATCCTCGATCCTCAAGACCCTCGATTCGCCAAACGGGCGGGAGGACACTTCGGATATCACCTTCGCAAGATCGTCCGCAATGTCGACCGCGGCGTTCCTGGACAGTTCAGCATTCCCGTCCGTGAGCGATTTCATGCATATCGGCAGCGCAATTGCGACGACGAGCATCGATATCGCAAGCCTGAACGGGAGAGACAGCACCCCTTCCTCGGAGATCACTCTGACACCCCTATTCAGGTAGGACCATGACCTCGGTCCAATACTCACTGGCAATGCCTTGGCCTGATACCGACATCTTCAGCGCGGAGACATGGTCCCCCATGACCTTCAACGATACGCTCTTGAATGAGAGCAGGCCGTCGGCATCGGTCGTTCCGAAGAGCCGATGGTGATCGTTGCTAAGCGCGGAACCTTCTATCAGAACCTGCGCATCGCCTATGGGGTTGCCGCTGGTGTCCGTAATCCTGATGGTCAACTCCTTGAGATCGGCGTCGAATATGCCATTCTCATCCGAATCATGCACCAATATCTCTTGGGGCGTGATCTCCACCTTCCCGATGTAGATCGGCGTCTGGATGGACGATATCCATCCCACGATAACGGCCGTCCCCAGGCTCGCGATGATTCCCATTATCATGAGCTGGAGTGGCAGCCCCTCGATGCTCCCGTTCTCATCCTTCCTTATCTTTATCCTCGACATCCGGTTGCTTTCCGACATGCTGAGGCTACTCACCCAAGGCATATTCTGAGATTCGACTGCAGTCCCGCTACCTGCAATCGGGGACGGCGACGGACGTCGAGAACCGGGTGCAAAAGATAAAATCATTAATCCGTATTAAGAGAAACGCTTATTATTGCCTGATTCAGTCAGCGGGTGAGACCTCATGAGCAAAGGAGTCAAGAAAAGGAGCGAAGAGGCATCGAAGTGCCCGAAGTGCGAGTCAGACCTCCATCTCGTGGACAAGCTCGGGCAACATTACTGCTTCTCTTGCGAGAGTTATGTCACCCCCGTCGAGGCGAAGACGAGTACCGAAGTCCAGGAGCAGGTCCCGGCCCCTGCGGCAGCGCCGGAACCAGTGAAGGAAGAGAAACCTAAGAAGGAGGAGGCGGTCCCCTGCCCTGGCTGCGGTGACCAGACTTCTCCGGTCAAGGACTCTGACAAGTTCTACTGTTACGCGTGCGAGCAATATGTGAGCGGCAGCGGCGAGGCTATCGAGGGGCCGAAGAAACCCGAGGAGATGCCGCTGGTAGAACCGAAGCCCGAGCGCGCGGAGGAAGAGCTTCCAGAGGCTCCGAAGGCGGAAGCGGCGAGCAAGATCGAAGAGCCGAAACCGGAGCCCGCTCCTGCGCCAGCACCTGCGGAGACTGTAGAACCCACCGCCGAGAAGATTGCGCTCCCAGAGGAGGAAAAAGCGCCGGAGAAAGCCTCCGAGGAAGAGAAAAAATCCTGCCCTTACTGCGAATGCGAATTGACCTATGTGCCGAAATATGACCGATGGTACTGTTACAAGTGTAGGAAGTACGCCCCCAAGGAGCAGCCGAAGCCGGCTGCGAAGGGGGCAAAGAAATGCCCTATCTGCGGCAACGATTCCCAGTACATCGAAAAATATCAGAGATGGTACTGTTGGTCATGCCAGAAGTACTTGCCCAAGGATTCTGTCGTCGCAGTAGCCGCAGCAGCCAAGCCCCAGGCGGACCAGGGTCCGATGTGCGCCCAATGCGGCAGACCGACCGTCTGGATACAGAATTACGAGCGTCATTACTGCTACCCGTGCAAGAAGTACGCCCCGAAGACGGAAGGAAAGAAGGGGTCTTCACCGGCTCCTCCGGCGGCGAAGGTCGAAGAGATGAAACCCGCGGCGCCGGCGTGCCCCCGCTGCGGCAAGACGACGACCTGGATCGCGAAATACGAGCGCTACTACTGTTACCCGTGCCAGAAATACGCGTCGAAGGAGCAGCCGAAGAAGGAAGAGGAGAAGACCTCCGGCCAGAAGTCCGCTCCTCTTTGCACGAAATGCGGAAAGCCGACAACCTGGATCGCGAAATACGAGCGCTACTACTGTTACCCGTGCAACAAATATGCGCCGAAGTGATGCTAGGCTGTGATTTTATTTTCGCCCCTGGCTAGATTGAATCATCTTGATTTCCAATCAGGATTAAATACACCTTCCGCTCATTGAAGACCCCTCCTGGAGATTCTCTGGATGAGCGCAAGTGCCCGAAAGTGCCAGCTGTACGACACCACCCTAAGGGATGGTGCTCAGGGAGAGGGGATAAGCTTCTCCATCGACGACAAGGTGAAGGTAGCTAGGGCGCTGGCGGACATCGGCGTCGATTACATCGAAGCCGGATACGCCTCATCCTCACCGGATGACATGGAGGTCTTCAAGAAGCTATCAACAATGCCGCTGGGGAAGACCAAGGTGGTCGCCTTCGGGAGCACGCGCAAGAAGGGCGTCAGCGCCGAGAACGACGCCGGGCTCAGGGCGATGGTCGACACAGGAGCCAAAGTGGCGACGATCTTCGGCAAGTCCTGGACGCTGCACGTCGACAGCGTCCTTGGAACGACTCCGGAGAAGAATCTAGAGATGATCAGCGATTCCATAGGCTACCTCAGGCAGAACAAGCTCCAGGTCTTTTTCGACGCCGAACATTTCTTCGACGGATATTCGGAGGACCGCAGGTACGCGATCGAGGTCCTGGAATGCGCGAAGGACGCCGGGGCATCGGTCCTGGTGCTATGCGACACGAACGGCGGCTCATTCCCGAAGCATGTCGAGACCGTCACGGCAGACGTGGTCAAGAGATTCGGTAAATGTGTCGGGATCCATGCTCACAACGACACCGAATGCGCGGTGGCGAACACTCTGGCGGCGGTGCATGCCGGAGCGGTACACGCCCAGGGGACGATAAACGGCTACGGCGAGAGGGTCGGGAACGCCAACCTGATCTCGATCATCCCGGGGCTCCACAAGCTCGGATACATGACAATCCCCCCATCCAAGTTGAAGAAGCTGACAGAGCTGTCAAGATATGTTGCCAGGATCGTGAACGAGAGGCACAACCCGAGGCTCCCTTACGTCGGGGAGAGGGCCTTCGCCCACAAGGCAGGCACCCATATAGATGCCGTCCTGAAGAACCCGAGGGCGTACGAGCACATCCCGCCGGAGACGGTGGGCAACCGGAGGCGGGCGCTAGCATCGAAGCATTCCGGGAAGGCGGCGATCCTCAACAAGACGAGGGAATTCGGCCTGAAGGCGGACGAGGGCCAGGTGGAATCGCTCACGAGGATGGTGAAGGAGCTCGAACGCCAGGGATACGAGTTCGAGAACGCCGACGCGACACTCTACATGCGCATGGCGGAACACCTGGGAATCTATACCCCTCCCTTCGCCGTCACCAACTACGTGGCCACCGACAACTCCAACAAATACCAATCGGTCGGAATGGAAGTGCAGATAGGGGGCGAGGTCGTCCTCACGACGGCAGAGTCGAGGAAGGGTCTGGTCGACGCCGTGCGGAAGGCTCTCGACAAGGCGCTCGTCGGCAGATTCTCGGACGTATCGAAGATTGTCCTGGAGGACTTCAGGGTGATGGACCTCGATACCGAGAGGAGCACTGAGGCGCGCGTGGGAGTCTGGATCAGGTCCAGATGTGACTCGCGGACCTTCGGCACGCTCGGAGTGTCCTCCAACATGCTCAGAGCCAGTCTGGACGCGATCGAGGACAGCAAGAAATACGGCTTGCTTGTGCTCTCGAAGAAGGTCTGATCAATCAAGAAGGATAAGCCCCGTCCAGCGAACCGGTTCCTTCGATGAGAGGCTGACTTTCAGGCTGGCATTCTCGCATGTCCTGAGGACGTCGATGCTCATAGCCTCCATCGACGGCCTGGCCTCGAACGGATGCCTGCAGGATTTCCCGCTCCGGGGGGAGACGCACTCTGGACAGAGCATACACTCCCCGCCGATCAGACCAGTTGCGAAGTAGAACCCACTCTTGAAAGCGAGCGCCTCCATCCGGTTGACTAGCCCGTGCAGCTTCCTCATCAGCTCGTTCGGCTCGACGATCTCGTCTTCCAACTCCTTTGACAGGCTCTTTTTCTTAGACCTATCAGAGGAATTGTAATCAGCTTCGATCTGAACTATCAGCGCTTTTTTATAAGACGATAGGATCTCCTTGAACTCATCTACCGGCATCAGATTAGGCGGGCACATCAGGTGCCTGCCATAGCTGCTGCAGACCGGGATCGCGCATTTCAATCGCACTCTCCTGTCAACGACGATGTCCTTCGCCGAAATGATCTTCGCATTGGTAGCGCCATACCTCTCGGCCTCAGCTACTAGATACTTCAGATCCTTCTCCGTCGATTTTGATCCTGACACCTTTTCCACTCCCCCCACCAATTGCCGGAAAGGGATTTCAATGTTGGCAGGTCCCCCCCATAAAGCCAGATACTTTATTTGTACAGGCTTTCAGATTATGTGGTGTAGAAGTCGCAATATCGAATCCGGTTCGGACAGCCTATGCCGGCCTCCGACTGGTCTTTGTGGAGATCCACGGGATGAGGATAGGGGTCGACAGCACCAAGGCGACCGATCTTCTAAATGAGACTTCGGAGAGTATCCCGAAATCCATCACACTCGAAGCTGTCAAAGATAGACCTGATTTCAGAGCTTACCGCGACTTCTTCTGGCGGCTGGGTGTGGACCCCACCAAGACAAGACCTGCGTCAGAGGCCCTGATCAGAAGGATTCTGAAAGGTTCCTCCATTCCGAGAATAAACGATTTCGTCGATGCGTACAACATCGCATCTATTGAGACCGGCGTCCCGATAGCGGCTTTCGACCTGGGCACCATCGACGCAGATGCGACTCTGAGATTCTCCGACTCCGGGGAGGAGTTCCTCGGCATCGGAATGTCTTCGAGCAGGGTGCTCGAGCAAGGAATCCTGATCATGTCTTCCGGCGAGGATGTGATCGCGGCCTATCCTTACAGGGACGCTGAGGAGAGCAGGATCCGTCTCGAGACCGTTGACGCTGTTCTAATTTCCTGCGGAGTCCCTGGAATCTCAGTGGAGACCCTGACAGAAGCCGCTGGCAGAGCAAGGGACTCCGTGATCTCCATCTGCGGCGGTCACCCGTCAAAGATGAGAACCGTATGATCCCGTCGAGGACCGTCGGCACCTCCCGAAAGGGTGCCCTCTCAGTTCTTGAGAAAAATGAAAAGGGAGGAAAAGTGTTTGTTAAGGGGTTTGTGCGGTCCGCCTATTCTCCACGCTTCTTCTTCCTGCTACGGAAGATGAAGAGCATCGCCATCATCCCGACGATCGGAATCAGGATCGCCGCGAACTCTGGGACTGACACTTTGAATGGACCTATGCTATTCGAAGTGCTACCGGTCTGCGTCTCGGCCGCGATGTAAGTGAACATCCCGTCTGTCACGTTGACGTAGGAGTTATGTCCTGCGTCGTTCGCGGTTGCGAACCTCACGACCGTCCATCTGCTCCCGTTTGTCTTGGCGAAGGTTACGCTCGACGTGTTACCAATAGCAGGCGCCGGCAGGCCTGTCGGCCAGGTAGATCCGACGTTGTTCGTCGAGAACTGGACCGTATAGTTGACTATCAGCGCACCAGCCCCGTAGGCCAGAGATGAACAGTTCCTCGGTATCCAACCAGTCGCGTTCAGCGGGGTCACCTTGACCCAGTAGTTCGTGTTAGTCACGTGGGGTCCCGGCTGTATCTCGACCTTGTAGCTGCTGACAGCCGCGACGTCGATCTGGATCCCCGGATACCCCAGGTGCGTGTATAGCACCGAGTTCTGTCCCGTAAGTGCGTGGCCGGGTCCTCCCCAGTAGTCCGTGCCGAAGACAAGAGGCATCGTCATGCCGGTCGTCCCTCCGGACAGGTTGAGGATCTTCGTCGCCGCGTTGTACCCTGCAAGGGTCGCCGCCGTCGGATAGCTGACCTTCCCGAGCTTAACAGTGCCCCAGTAGAGGTTCATGTTGAACTCGGCTGTCTTGGCAGCATTTATGGTCATGGATGCGCTCGCGTACGGCCCCATGGCCATCGTCTGCCCTCCGTACTTGTCCTTGACATTGCTCAGCCAAGGCGAGGACAGGATGTTCAGGTCGACGATTATCGCCTCGTACTTCGTCAGGTTCCTGACTAAAGGCGCCACAAGGCAGACGGATGCGTTCGTGTTGAACAGCACCGCGCCGGGCCCGTTCCAGTTGTACGACCTCGTCTGGTCGAGCGTGTACAGGTCGTTCGGACCAGCGCCGCCGAGCTGGTATTTGTTCATCGGCGACGGATAGGTGTCCGACGTCCCGACTATGTTCGGGATGTAGTCGGCGTGCGCGCCGAGCGGGATCATGTATCCGCCGGTCCAGACATCGTTGGCCTCGTCCTCCCAGCCGATCATGGTGTATGTGACGACCTCCCTCCAAGTGGAGTTGGCCATCCTCTCCCTGATCGAGCAGTTGACGTAGACATCCTCGCCGTAGTTGGCGAAGCCGCCCCTGTTGGAGAATTGGTTGTTGTAGAAGCCGGGAGTCCCGATGCTGCCGCTCTTGCCGATCGAACCGGTGATGTTGGCCTGCTCGAGCATCCTTATCAGCGCGGCGTCAGGGCCCCAGCCCATCATGTACACCCTCAGCGCGAGCGAGTTTCTGGTCGTGCCGTTCGTGGACTGCGGGTCCATCCTCATGCTGACGTACAGGCCGGCCGAGCCGACCATGTCGAACTCGTAGTCGGTGTAGATGTTGCCGTTCTGGAGGGAATTGTTGGACCAGTAGGGTTGGCCGCTGCCGCCTCCTCCGCCCTTAGCGGGTGTCTGGCTGTAGTTCTCCCAGAGCCAGTCCCTCCACTCCTTCTGGATGCCGGAGACCTGCGCGACGCCCTTGCTCGCGTTCCACCAGGTCCTCGCGTCGCCGGTGCCGGACCAGTTCAGGAAGGTTATCAGTGCGTCCCTGCTGAATTGGTAAGTCCCGTGAAGCTCGAAATAGTACCCGTCGTTCGTGCTGGCCAGCGGGGTGGTCGTGGTCGGCATCCCGTAGAACCAGTTCCCGTAGTGAAGGTTGTTTCTCAGAGCGTTGACTTCGTTGTATGTCATGTATGTCCCGTAGAGGGAGACGTTGATGTAGCCGCCCCTTTGAAGACGCGAATTGAAAGGCAACCCATTCAAACTCTTGTTCCAGTAAGGCACGAACGGTACGTTCCTACCGTCGGCTGAGGCATTCATAGCCGGCGTCCATAACTTACCGTCGCCAAGTTTGTCAGTCATCCCGGTCCTGAACGCCGTGTCGTTCTTGACGACAGCGGTGATCCTGAACGGGGCCCAGGTCGCAAGTCCAAGCGGAAGCGTCGGTAAGAGCTTCCCGGACGGAACCGGGTTCCAGTAGAATATGTACGGGTAGTTGTTCCTCAGGGTCATCTCGCTGTAGAGGGTCTGCCTGTAGGATGCGGCGGTCGAGGTGTTGAGCCAGTCGTTG
>Ga0315276_10001898_pt1 | contig 18891 bp, 14 predicted proteins | sample YL17G05_0_MG_FD_204542 | JGI IMG/M metagenome (GOLD analysis project Ga0315276, IMG submission 204542) | Sediment microbial communities from Yellowstone Lake, YNP, Wyoming, USA - YL17G05_0 | ecosystem: Environmental > Aquatic > Freshwater > Lake > Sediment | place: USA: Wyoming | collected... | reverse complement strand
AAAGAAATGGCTCAATTGGTGCGCAAAGGTCGCCGTATCGTGAAAAATGAAATGCCGCAGGTACGTTGGGTAGAGTTCGGTATTAAAGCGATCCGGTAATTTATGAAGCCGGGGTTTGCGGAGTCGCACACTCACATAAAGCGGCAACGCAGGCCCCGGTTTCTTTTTATAAACTTCTTTTTTCTAACCGCTAACTGTTGACTTATCCCGTGAAATGTATTATTAATTACCTGGAAGGAAGATAAAAATGAGTTATGAACGGAAATTAATCAGTTTTGATTGGGCGCTTAAACGCATATTAAGACAGAAAGCCAATTTCACCATTCTTGAGGGATTCTTAAGCGAACTATTGCATGAAGACATCAAGATCAAACAGATACTGGAAAGTGAAAGTAACCGCCTGTATAAGGAAAATAAAGCCAACCGTGTGGATATGATGGTGGAGAACTCAAAAAATGAATTGATCATCGTAGAAATCCAGCACGAAACCGAGTACGATTACCTGCAGCGGATTCTTTTCGGCGCTTCCATGTTGTTGGTTGAACATATGGAAAAAGCCATGCCTTATTCTAAAATAAGGAAAATCATTTCCATCAGTCTTGTTTATTTTGATTTAGGGCAAGGGGCGGATTATGTTTACCGGGGGACCACGGAATTTATCGGATTAAACAAGAATGATGTTTTGAAACTGAATACCACCCAGCAGGAGCTTTACAAGACCGAGAAGATATCCGATATTTACCCGGAGTATTACATATTGAAGATCAACCGGTTTGATGATGTAGCCCGGAACACCATCGATCAATGGATTTATTTTTTGAAGAATGAGAAGATCAAAGATGATTTTACAGCCAGGGGTTTAAAAGAGGCGAAGGAGGAGCTTGATATTATGAAGTTATCGGACCAGGAGCGCCGGGAATACGAAGATTATCTTGAGAGTCTGCATTATCAATCCAGTATGTATGAATCCAGTTATAAAGTGGGAGAGATGAAGGGCGAAAAAAAAGGCAGGATTGAAGGCAAGGAGGAAGGGTGGCAGGAAGGTAAAATAGAAGAAAAGCGCGAGGTGGCGCGGAAATCGCTTAAAGAGGGTTTATCTATCGAGGTGGTAGCCAAAATCACTGGACTTTCGGCAAAAGAGGTAGAGACGTTAGCCGTAGGCGTATAAAATTTGTCCGCAGGACGCCCCTTCAGCAATCCACCAATCACAAAGCTACCAATCACCAATAACCATGAAAACTTTGCCACCAAGATGCGGCGCACCAAGGCGCCAAGTTTTTTTCTTCGTGTGTCTTCGCGTTCTTCGCGGCTATGTTTTTTTATTTTGTCCGAAGGACACCCCTTCACCAATCCACCAATCTACCAATCACTACTCTACCAATCACCAATCACCACTCACCACTTATCACCTCCTTGAAACAATGGTATAGAGGTGAGAAATAAAGATGCCCAGGTGGAAGAAACCGAGGAGAAGGGGTATAATCGATAGAACGGATAAAATGGGGCAATCGGATAAGTTACTTTCTATGGTAATCTGGGTGGCAAAAAAGGCATTGATAGAGCCGCTGAAAAACCATTACCAAATCACATTTGAATAAAAGTCCCTGATAATGCTGTCTTTAGAAACAAAGTTCTCCCCATTCTTCAGTTTCGGGTTTTAAAAGATCATCGGAATATTTTACAGTCCCCCGGATATCGGCAAAGAGATCATTGACAGAGTATTTTCTCACGACCAGTTCTTCCCCGGTTTGCTCTGCTTTTTGGAAATACTCCTGCATCCTTGTTTTTAGTCGTCCTTGAGACACTGTAATCATTGTCACACCTCATCTATCAAAATTATTTTCAAAGATAGTATACACCAGTAAAAAGAAGAAAACAAGAAAAATCCCTATAAAATCCGTCCGAAGGACACCCTTCACCAATCACAAATCTACCAATAACCAATCACCAATAACCATGAAAACTTTGCCACCAAGATGCGGCGCGCCAAGGCAGTAAAATATTTTCCTGAAAATGTTGAAATGGATTACCCATCGGGTTCAATTTTTATTTTTACAGGGTGGTGTTTTTTTATTATCTTGATTTTTCCAGTAATCATCAAAAAACTGTTTATCCCATCTCGCGGGGTTAATAGGGCATTCTGCCGGTTCTTTTTTGCAAGCTAACTTTTTTTCATCATCATCAGTACTTTTCACATTATCTTTCTTCTCATTCTTATCCCGCTTTTTCCCGGGGGTTAAGGGATTAAAATATCTCGGATATAAAGCGAACCATTCCTTGATGGAAAAATCATCCTTTTGGGTGATTGAATCGTTATCCCACTGATAATCTCGCCATATTACCGGTATTGTATTTCCCTGGGCATTGGCGTAAGTTGCAATCAAACCCCCGTTTTCTTTCCATCCCAATGGTTCAAAATCACAGGGATGATCTTCATCCCGGAATTTCCTGATGACAGAATATTTACTTAAGGTTTTTTTCACATCCATTAAAAAGTTTTGATTATCTTTGAAAATTTCCTGGATGCTCCGGGTGTAGTGGGCCACATGAATCTTGACAGGTATGGATAATCCTTCAGTTTTTAAATTATAGATTCCATTAATCCAATGGGGGTCATCATTACTACTTTCAGAATCCTCGATAAAGCTTTCGAAATCTTTATTTTGAGCTCCCAATGCAAAAAGAGCCATTATTTCAATGTTTTGAGCATGGCCATCTTGTCCTTCATTAAAGGCACGTTTGACTTTTCCCCAGGTTCCACCCCTGGAGCGCGGTTTAACGAATAACTTCTCACAAAAGGTTTTTAGATCCCTGTCGATAAATTTTTTTAAGTAGTCCTGTATTTGACCGCCTGAACCGATAAAATCATCGATAAGCATCAGGCACACATGCTCATCTTTATCATCTTTAGTTAATATGTCTTCGACAAGACAGTGAAGCAAATCTTCATAACTTAAAAATTTTGGAAGCTCTTCCAAATGGTGCTTTTCAGCATCTTTTCTCAATTCCCTGAGCCATTTGGTCTTGGAAAGAAGCGCCATGGTTGTGGGGCCGGATTTATTGGGATGCCCCAGGTATGATATGAAAAATCGATCGGGCTTGCGGGGCCTGGAATTCAAAATGCTGACAGCGTTACCTTCCCACCTGGTATGTTTTTCCCCGGTACTTTTTTCTAAAGTTAAATAGGAATCGAGTAATTTCATAATGTTGAGTGCCGGGAAATATTTGAAGTGCTTCATCAAGTGTAAAATCAACGGTCGGTCGCAGGGATCGAATTGACGCAACCATCTGTTAAAATGCAGCCGCGACGGTATATCCGTCATCCCCCCTACCTGGTAAACGGTCTCTTTGAGGGCAGATATAACGGCATTACGAAAAGAAGAATAGTACCCACACTTGTGTTCCTCAGCACCTGTAACCTTAAAAAAATAATCCGCCGCATTCAACTCTTTAAACATGGTTCGAACAGTTACACCGTGATTATCCCTGGAAAATACAATGATCTGCGGCATGGGTTGGGGGATACTTTTCTCTATATGACATTTACGGATATCATTTAAGATTTCTATGAATTGCCATAAGGGATATTTCATATTGGTGACTTGTATCGCCTTTTTATGATCCTCGTTGTTTCTATCTGACCTGGGACGATCCGCACTGGAAATGGAAGAATAAAGATCAAGGAGAATTAAATCAATATCTTTTAAATCAAATTTTTTGGTTTCATAATCATGGAGGGCTTCGCTCACATTTTCGTATATAAAAAGTTGCCTTGATACGCATTGATTTAAAGACCGTTCAGGAGAAAGCAAAATTGCCGGTAAAACAGCGCTCCAACCTTCTTCTTCCCAGCAATCATCAATGATAAGGATTTTTCTATTTTTCAAGTATTTCCACAAAGGATTTTTAAAGCGAGGATGAACCAGCCGATTTAAATCCTCAACCTCATTGTTTAAACTTTCCAACGATTTATCATGCCTGTCGGAGAATTCTCCCAATGCTTTTCCCAGGATTTCCCGATCAATATCGCCTGCCAAGTATGCACCAAATATCAAACGTATAACGCCTTGTTTGATTTTGACATCTTCTTTGTTTTGATTTCCTTCATCCGTTACCAATTTATCGAACATATTGTGGAATAGCACAGGATCGCGCAGGAGAAATTCCCGCATCTCTTCCACACCGGTGGCAAAACACGTTTCCTCGATGCAATTCCTTATTCTTAGCTCGCCTTCGGTTTCAGTTTTATGCTCGGAGCTGTCTTCAACCCATTTTATAAACTCTGGGGAAAAAAGAGTGAGAAGTTTATCCATATCGACCTTACGGCCAATTTTTGCATGCTTAAATATCGATCCCATGACATGAAAGAATCGATCGGACTGACTTTCCCTTTTCGAATCGATAAAAAGAAATCTTTGATTACTCAAATCCATCGTTTCTTTGCCATATGCCCCAAGTAGTAGATTCCTAAAATATTCTTCCAGGGTCTTTGTGCTGTAAGGTGTAAGAATTAACAGCCGTATCTCTTGTTGCCCTGTTCTGAAAAGAGGAATGGAGTTTCCTTTTGCATTGGTTTTTAATCCTAAAAGGGTAAAAAATCTTGCTAAAGCATCACTCGCCAGGTTCGTGGGAAAGTCGCCTTGCTTTCCCTCTACTTCCCCGGCGATTTCAATGGTCCAATCAGATATGGAAGGATTCAATTTATACCTGCCTTTTTAAGATCTTCTTTCAACTTATCATCCCCATAGAGTTCAATGGCTTCTTTTAAAATCGTCTCTGTTTCCACCAATTCTTTAATGGCGCCGGGTGAGATTTTAAATAAATTGTTTAACAGCCGTTTGGCTGGTGTGGCTTTCATATCAAAATCATTGGCGATTAATTTCATGGCCGGGTGATAAGAGATTTCCCCTCCCGGCTTTTTGCTGGTATAGGTTAAGGTGGCTTTAAGGGCAGCAATAAGATACCTTGCCAGGAAAAGGGCATAAGCGTCCTGGGCCTGGGGCAGTTTCCCTTTTAAGTCTTCCTTTTTAAAATGTTCGAAATCATAGGTTTTAAGGGTATCGATCAGGGATTTAAAATCGTTGCTTTTTGCCTCCGATGCCGAGGTTACCGGCGCTTCGGTTTCTCGTGGTACAGCAATTGAAACCGGTTCTTTTGGCAGGCCGCGTTCCAATTTGAGATGATTGGCGGATAAGGTCCGAAGTTCTTTATAGTTGTAGACTGCGTTTTCAATAACGGTTTCCAGTTCCCGGATATTTCCCGGCCAATGATATGTTAAAAGCGCCTCCCTGGCCTCGGGAGAAATGCTCCGCTGCAATGCATTAAAATCCTTTTCAAACTTCCCGGTAAAGAATTCGGTCAGCAGTAAAATGTCTTCTTTCCGGTCCCGAAGCGGCGGAAGCAAAATAGGATTAGCGGCATTAACCCGGAATAATAAATCTTTCCTGAAATCATCGCTGTTTAATATATCCAGTTTATTGGTGGCCATTACCGTCAGCAAATCTAATTTTCTCGGCTGCTGACTACCCAACCGCTGTACCTCACGGTTTCTTTTATCAAGGAGGCGCAAGAGCTTGGGTTGAATGGAAGCGGGTATGTTGCCGAACTCATCGATAAACAAGGTTCCTTTATCGGCCAATTCGGCGGCGCCGGCCTGGTCTAATTTGGCATCGGTAAAGGCCCCTTTCACATGACCGAATAACAGGTCTTCAATGAGGTTTTCCGGGACGCCCTGGGTAAAAAGGGATTTATATTCGCCGGTTCTTTCGGACTGCCAATGAATATATTCGGCCAGTAGTTCCTTTCCCGTTCCGTTTTCGCCCAGGACCAGGATATTGCCGTCCTTTATGCGCGCCCGCGTCCGGGCTTCTCTCAAACATTTCAGGAATGCGATGGATCGTCCGATAAAAGTTTCATCCGGCGGTTGTACCAGGCCGTGATGGAAAAGTAGTTCCTGCAATTTGGCCTTATTTAATTTTGATTTGTCCACAAAACCCAGCGCCCCATGTTCGGAAAAAATTGTTTCAATGGGTGAACGTTCCATGGCCGAGAGGATAATTACCGGGAGGTCCCGGAATTCAGTTGAATGATGCAATGCTTTTAATATGGTGAGACCAAAATACTTTTCCGGGTCCCGGTCATACGTGTAGTTCCCGGTATCGAAATGGAGGTCCAGGAGAACCAATGCCCAGCGGGGATATTGGTCCCAGCCGGCGCGGATAAATTTTAATGTCCCTTCCAGGTCGTTTTTGACCTGGCCGTTGGTTTCCACCTGGCCGCGGCAAAATACGGCTTCGGCAATGGGTTCCTCGACTTCCAGCTTGCCAAATGAATTTTTAAGTCCCAGGCGGAGACAGAAATTATCTCTTTCCCATTCGTCTTTGCCATATATATCATCGACGATTAATACTCGCGGCAATTGGTTCATACCGTTACCTCAGATGGAAGCTTGCTGATGCTTTCGGAAAAGGCCTGGCATATATCCCTGAAGGCCTTAAACTCGGGCAACAGGTTTTTCAATTGTTCCATATTACGTCCTATTTCATTAAGCATGCTGTTCATTTTATCATATTGGGCATTCACTTTTAATAGCCATTCTTCACAGTTGGATATTTTATTCTTTATATCATGACGGTTAAGCCACATGTGGTGGGTTAATGGTTTTACCCATTCGCGGATTTCTGGATTCACGTCCTTCAATAGCCCTGTTTCAAAAAGTACAGCCGGGGACATTTCCGTTTCAACTGAATCGATGAGTTGCGCGGCTTCTTCCCGGTGGATTTTCCATTGGTTCCAATATTCCTGCAGGAATATCACTAAACGGGTTTCATCCGGTTTTTTCATTTCCAGGTTGGCGATAAAGCCATCCAGGTTGTTCAGGTACCGGTTCTTCAACCAGTCGTGGTTAAACTCGCTTCTTCGCCGCTGCCAATCTACAATCATTTCTTCTTCCCCATCTCAACCAACTCTTCAAAGGCTTCTTTTATGACTTTATAATCTTCGATATCATTGCCTTTCGCTATATACCCTATCAATTTTTTCACATTGGAGTATGGATGCTCACCCAAATCTCTATTAGCGTATTCTTTTAGATACTTAATCTGTTCCTCAGAAAACCACCATTTCGGATTTTTTGCCTTTTCCCAACCGAACTCCAATAAGGCCGGGAATGTATCTTTTACCTGATCGTTCCAACCGATGAGTAATTTAACATCCTCCTCGTCCTTTTTATCTATCTTTCCTACGGCTACGCCAGCCATTAAATAGCCCTGGCAGAAAATGGATATTGCTGAGAGAACTTCTTTAGCCGGTTTTGGTTTGCATACAGCGGGGATTTCCTTTCTCTTGCCTGAAGAGTAATCCACCACCTCGATAACATCTTTAACTGTAATGTCAAAATCGGCTGAGGTTATCCGCATGATGGGTAAACCATCCGCTGTATTGTAGATACCGGGGCCACTAAACCGGAAGAGTTTATTAAATTGGAGATTATAGTCTTTTTTTAGATTATCCCAGAGGATAGAATCGCCCTGGTGTACCATGACGCAGACAAAGGTTTGCGGGAAGTCTTTGATTTCAATAGTTCTGCAGTCATCAATATTATGCCTGTAAAGAATGATTTCGCCACTGTTTTTGGCAACGTAGACCTCGGAGACTTCGGTATTGAGAAATAATTCAGCCCACTTTTTACCCCGCCCATCACTGCCGCTGTCACTGCACACAATTAAAGCCCTTGCCGGAGAATTGGCGGAGGCAATATATAAATCTTTATCTTCCATCCAGATGGTTCCCGGGCTGCCAAAACCCATTGATGATCCAGTCATATTCATTAATAGACATTGGATTGCGCCTCTCAACGTTGCCGAATCTTTCTCTTGTTGATCACTTAATTGTTTTTCCTTTAATTTTTTTGACAGTCCATCTTTTTGGGAGGCAGACCACTCGAACGTGAACTGTAATTTTTTACCTTCACTCATTATTGAAAATTGCTTTAACCCTTTATTCCCATGTCGGTCCTCTTTTCGAAAAGAATTATAAAATACAGCATAAAGAGCTTTAGCCGTATTTTTTGCTTCGTCCTCGGATTGCAATGGCAGAAATTTGCTCGTAAGTTTCTGGTAATCCTTCAATTGAAAGGTTATTCCCTGATCGTTTGTAGTTAGGTTACAATACTTACCCGCATCCCTCATCGCCAGGATTGCGATCAAATAAACGGCTCCAATATATAGATTGCGTTGGTCCTGTCTGCTAAGTGTCCCGCAGTAAGTGGAGCCACATAGGGATTTCAAGCTTTCGTGTAAAATCATAAATGATGTTTTATCTTCAAACCATTCAACCGGGAATTCCAACCCAAATACCTTTCTTATATTATCTTTATAAGAGTCTTTATTTTCGAACACTCCAGTCACAAAAGGATGACAATGCGTGGGATTTTGAGTATCTCTAACATTATTGTCTTTAAACCATTCGATAGTATTTCTCCAGATATCGTCTAAAGTGGGATCCCAAAATAGCTTTGCCCATTCATTCAGCATTATAATAACTGAATCCAATGCATCTAAATAACTTCGTGCTGTGGATCCGCATACGGTTGCGTCATTTGTATAGCCCGATGGCTGAGCAACAGTTGTAAAGCAGATTATTCTTTTTTCCATAAATGAGGGTTCAAAGAGTGAAGAGAAATAATATCCGCCATCCAATTTATCGTATGTACTCTTCTTCCATTTACTTCCTTGAGGTAATTGGCTATATAATTTGGAAAGATATGTAGATGCATCATCAAATTCATTTAAAAAATCAATAAAAGCCACTGCGGCTGTTTTACTTTTTTTGATATTTTCAATAAACAATTCAGCTTCAACAGCATTTTGGGATGTCTTTATGACTTTTTTTACGACTTTTTCCTTAAAATGGTATCTGTCAGTTTTAAAGAAGCTTTTTATTCGGTTATCGATATTTTCAATTTTTTTTCTTATTTCTTTTTCATCAAAGTTCAATTGTATTTTCAGATCGGCATCATCTTGAGATTCTTTCCACTCATGGAAATCTTCTATCCAAAATAAATCCGTTAAATAGATAATTATCCTCTCGGCATTGGCATTGTAATCGTCAAGAACTAGAATTTTTTCCGGTAAGACCATTATTTCTCCTTTTTGCAAAAATATCACCTTCTAATTTTATAGAAGTTTCCCATTCTTCTTTATTATTCTTATTAAAGTCGAATGTAAAATCTCTTTTTTTGACCGGTAAACTTTCACTTATTACCTCAAGTACTCTTCGAGTACCATCAGATTTTTCATTTTCCTCTACGTCTATGTAATGGTATTTATTTAAAATGGCTACTGTGACTGATTGTTCTTCCTTATCCTGGGATATTTTAACTCTAATACTTTTAAAGGCAGTAGATTTTTTGCCTAGCCAATGTTCTAAATTATTCACTCCTTTAATTTGCCCACTCCACTTTATACTATTTGAAAGGCCGGCCAGAAACCACCTGGAAAATGTCGGCCTAAAATTCGGATACTTCTTTTCAATATCTTCACACGGCTTGAAAAATAAATCATCAGCGATTTCAAACTTAATCCCAGGCATATTTCGTTCTATCAGTTCCTCAAGTTTATTCAGAAGGCCCGCATTAATACCTTCATCTCTAATTTCCCTGGCCAAAGCTATTTGCCAGGATAGCTTTGCTATTTTTTCTACCCATACTTTTAGGGATTCGTCATCATTGATATAGAAGTCTCTTATTTCAGAGGTGCCGGGATTATCTGCTAAGTAAAGGTGTACATAATTCATCGATCCATATATCAGCTTAAGAGCAGATTCACGTAGATTAATATCAGCTAAATATGGCATGAGGTTTCTCATCGATGCAAGTTGAGCTCCTGCTTCATGACCGGATATTGTTGCACTTAATTTGGCTCCTTCTTTTCTCCCTTCTAATAATGAAATATATCTTATAGAACTGACAGTTCGGATGTTATACAGATGGAAGATCATTTTTCTTATAAGATCAAATGCATAGTCTCTAATCTTTTTTTCACTGTCGCCTCCTATTCCAATAAAAATTTGAGCTAAAGGATGATAAAAAATCTTTCCAGGTTTTTCCTCAAAAATCCACTGGGCCAAAGGAACAGCGATAACGTATTTTAAGGGATGCCTCTCCGAGTTTAATAAATCATTCTGATATTTTTTTAATATTTCTAGATATATACCCCAACTATCTTGAATTGAATATGAACTTGAAGTATAAAGGGCTTCATCATATTCCTTTTCGTCTTTATATCCAATAGCTGCATTTGTTATGATATTTATGTAAAAATCCTTATCTTTCTTTTGCTTCCTTTTTATCAAATTTAAAGAATTGGTCTCAAAAAAATGCTCAAAAAAAAGGTTAGCACATAATTTTATATTGCCATTTCTTAACTTTTTCATAACTTGACTAAGTTCTTCTTGGTTTTTAGGAAATATCTCGTTATCATTAATATCCTTAAATTTAGGTAGACCTGCAATAAAAACCTTGTGGGAGCCAACAGTCCTGCAAATTTCTTTGTTTTTCTCTAAATCCATATAATTATTTAGTTCTCTTACTATATTATAATAGAAAGTAAATTGATTCTCTTCAGGAGTAATAATGAATCCCCCAAGCTCTGTTGCCATCAAATTGGTAATAGTTACATCGACAAAGCAGAAATATTTTTTATTGCTCCCCATAGCCTTGATTATCCATTTTTTATAATTTTCTCTTAAATCAGTATTCCCGATGGTGAACTTTCCAGTTTCTTCCCATGGCTCAAAATACTCTGGGGAGCATCCGATAATTTCCTCTATTGAACATACGCTGTTACCAGATGTAGACTGTTTATTTTTCATAATTTTTATCATATTACAAATTTTTTGTAACTGTTCAGGCTGTAGTCTTTTTTTATATTTTTAACCTCGAAACACAGTAAAAGGTAAATTCTTTCCTTTTCAAGTATTTCGTGATTAAATATCCTTTTTTTACGCTGCATCATTCGTCTACGCTCACCGCACTTGACAATCTTCGCCTATGACCTGAACAGTTACAATTTTGCTCAGTCACTTTTATACATCCAATTTTTCTATTGAGTGGCTTTTTGAAATATAACCTATTGTCAGGGTAGATACTAAATCACCGTCCGCATCCAAGTTAATTTCTCCAATAATTCCTTGTCGTGGTAAAATGCTTCGAATATTATCTTTATTCAAATTTTTATCTTTTTTGTATGCAGCAACAATCGTTCTTGCGGTTTCATAAGCGTAAGCTTCCACGTACGTAGGGGTTCTGTTATACATTTTTTGATACAATAATTTCCACTCCTCAAAAGCATTTATAGCTTTTGGCATTTCAATTATTGGAGTTATAAAAGCAACTTCCGAGAGTTCTGATCTTGGTGTATCATTATGCAACAAATCAACAAAATCCATGTTACACAAAACAGAACCTTCTTTAATGAGATCAAAAGTCCTCAAAGCTCCCAATATGGGATAAATATGAAAGGAGAATCCACTTACAAAAATTATATCAGGTTTAAACTCTGAGACCTTTAGTGCTATAGTATTATAATCTCTTGTGTTAAAATCAAAGAATTCCTCTTTATATTCAATTCCTTCTTTATCTAAACCTGGCTCCACTATCTTTTTATGTTCTTCAACAATAGATGAGATATTTAACGCAATTATAAATATTCTCTTCGCATTCTTTTTTTTTGCATATTTAACGAATAAAGGGCCTTCAATTTTGAAGTGAGGCAATATTCTTAACTTGTTGATATTTTCCTTACATAAATATGCATCAAATGCTGCTAAAAAATGAGGGATACCTAGTTTATTAATTTCAGGTGATATTGCGGTTGACATATCAGAAGTTCCTGAAATATAAATGTCTACATCCTTTAATAATTGCTTTTGTACGATGGAAGATGCTTGCGAAGGTTTCCCTGCATTGTCCTGAAAATCCATAACAAATCTTTCCTCAGGTATTCCATTTTCTTGACAAGCATCCTTAATGCCCATATTGAATCCATTCGGATATTGACCACTCCAGGCTGAAATCGGACCAGATAATGGTAAATTCCCAGCTATACGTATAGTCTCACTTTTTTCCTGTCCACAGTTGACTAAAATAAACATTAAAGTTAAAACAAGAAAAAAGTTTAAAATAATTTTTGATAGTTTCATGCTATCCTCCTTTTATCATTTTTGATATATGGTAATGCGATAAAAAAAACCGCATCCCTTAATTTTGTTTTTATATTGTCTAAGAACAATTGTATCCCATCTTTATCCAAAGCAGAAAACGGCTCATCCAACAATCCGAGCCGCAAATTCCTATCTTTCAGCAAGCTTAACGCAGACAGTTTCTGCCTCTCACCGCCACTTAAATCCGAACCTTTTTTATGGGCGATTTCGGGAAATGAGCTTATCAACGCTTCATCCTTTGTAAGTCGAAGCATCTCTTTAACCGTTAAGCCGGGAAAAATGTTTTTCCTTGCCTGCAAGAAACGGATTCCTTTTCTCACTCTTTCCCATGAAGGCATGGCTTCGATATCTTGATCATAAAAATGGATCACCCCTTGATCGATTGGAATCAATCCTGCCAGCGCCTCAAAAAGAGTTGTTTTCCCCCAACCGTTGGGCGCCTCCAATAAAGCCAATTCACCCTCACACAATTTAAAGCTCACACCTTTAATATCCCCACCCGGTAATTTTTCCCCGATAACCAGCCGCTTTCCTCGATGAACCACCAGGTCTTTAACCTCCAATACTATTGGCCCGGCGGTTTTCCCGGAAAGGGCGAATTTCTTGAGAATTGCTCCACCGGGTAATCTTTCTTCGACGGCGACCGGGTTATCTTCGCACCCGCCAACCTGCTTTATCCATTCCAGCATCCTAAAACCATTGGTTAGTTGAATTTCTTCCTTCACCTGTGCGGGTGTCTCAATGGTTATTTTTCCATTTTTCAATGTCCAGACTTTGGTGGCGATTTCAAGAATAGCCGGCATATTGAAGATGTGTTCCACGATCACAAGGGTAATTTGTTTTTCACTGGCGATCAGTTTAAGTTGTTCAATGATATCTCTAATCCCGGCTTCATCCAACCCGGCCAGTGGTTCATCGAGAAACAATATTTTGGCTCCGGCTTGAAGCGCCATCCCAATGGCGGTTCTTTTGGACTGCCCAAGAGAAATCATATCCGCCGATGATTTTTCCCGCCCTTTCAATCCAAGTTTCTCCAGTCGCTCACGTGAAATATTCAAGTTGCGCTTCTCTTGTTCTTTAAAGGAGCGAATTAAGGCGCAGAAAGGACCTTCTCCTTTTTGCCCTGGGTATGACAATGCAATATTATCCTGGAGATTCAGCGTTGGAAACAGCCTGACTTCTTGCCAGGTTCTGCCGATTCCTTCACGGGAAACCCTTTCGGGAGTGAAATGGTCAAAGGGATTGAGGTTGTGATACCATTTCCTGGGAAAACGGAAATGTTCGTCAGTGCCATTGGCATAAATATTTATCGTACCTGCGTCCGGTTCTAAATTGCCGGTTAGAGTGTTCAACAATGTTGTCTTGCCGGAACCGTTATCGCCCCTCAATAATACGATTTCTCCTCTTTGCAGGTCTATATTAACATCTTTGAGTACTTCCTGCCCATCAAAAGATTTTTTTAAGCCTTCGGTTGATAAAACGGTCGCTGCGTTTATATAACTGCTGGAATTTATAAAAATGCCTTCGGCGACCAGGGGCTCTTTTGAAAAACGTGAACCATGCCCCATGGACCCCACAAAACTTTTTACATGAACATAATTAAGTTTATTCATCATTTATTCTACCCTATATTCGCCTGCAATACCCTGTGGTCTCAACCGGACCACCAGGACCAGCAGCAATCCATAAAGCAATAAGCGCACATTGGCGGCGATCGAATCCGGGATACTTAAAAATCTTAGCATCTCAGGAATGAGGAGTAGTACCGCTGCCCCAACAATAGGTCCTCTAAAATTTCCAACGCCGCCCACCAACACCATACAAAGAAACAGTATGCTGTCATCCAAAGATGCGGAACTGGGGTCTATATAAGAAATATATGAAGCATAGACCGTTCCCGCGGCGGAGGCCATGCCGCAGGCAATCGCAATAACCTGGATTTTTGCCAGCCTGACATTTTTCCCGATGTTCCTGGCCAACAATTCATCATCGCGAATTCCTTTAAGCAATCTTCCCCAGGGAGATTTCAATAGATTCCACGAAATAACCAAACAAATCCCCAGGAGAACGCTGGAAAGAATAAAAATCATCCCGATGGAATCGAATTTAATCGATAAGATCGAGGGTTTAGGAATCCCCGGTATCCCATAAGGGCCATTGGTTAGATTTTTCAACGTACCGATGGTATCGATCCCCGAATCGGAGCTGACCCAATTGTAAAACAAGCTGTAAAGAAAAACCTGGACGGATAACGAAACTAAGACAAAGAAGTCGCCTTTAAACCTCCAGGCCGGTAAAGAGATGGCCAGGCTCATCAAAGCGGCAATGAAAACCGCCAACACTAAAGCGGGTAAAAATCCCATATTTAATTTTATGGTGACCAGGGCATACGTATAGCAGCCGATGGCATAATACCCGGCATGGGCCAGGCTCAATAAGTTAGTATATCCCACTACCATATTAAGACTTATGGCGATAATGGCGTAAATGTTAAAATAAATGAGTAAATGCAGGATATAGTTCATTATCGACTCTCCAACCGGGCTTTACTGCCGGCAATGCCATAAGGGCGCAAATACAGGAAGATAACCAGTATCAAAAAAGTAAAGGCATCCTGCCACCTGGCTGAGAAATGCCAGACCACCTGGGACCGGATCATACCGATCAAAATACCGCCTATAATAGGCCCTATAAACGTTTTCTGACCGCCGACAATAGTGGCGACAACCGCCAGTAAAAAAGCACTCATCCCCACGTATGGATCAAAACCGGTTTCATATGCGGTAAACAAAGAGGCAATGGCGGTCAGAAATCCCGATAAACCAAAGGCAAATAAACGCAGCGTTTTTATATTATAGCCCCTCAAAGCCAATTCCGTGGGGTTGTCGGACAACGCTTTGAACAGTATACCCAGTTTATTATTTTTGAGCCATGTCAAAAATGCGGCGATTAAAAAAAACGACATGATCCCGGAAATCGCCTGGGACTTTGTAATAATAAGGGTCCCAACTTTGAATATCCCATCGATACCCTCCCGGAGTACTTTTGTCTCACTTCCCCAAACAATGGCAATAACCTGGATGACGATAATATAAATCCCCAGTGACGATATGAGATGGGCACCTGGAGAAACTTTTTTATTCTTTTTCTCTAATGGAGAGTGAATGAAGAATTCATTCGCCATTGAAAGAACCATTGCCGCCAGGACGGCCACAAGGAGGGCAACACCCAATGGCAGCTTATATTGAAGGCAAGCCCAGGCGACAAAAGGGGTAATGGCATAAATCCCGCCCAGGGCGATAAAAAAAATGCGTGAGGGTAGGTATACCGCATTGAACCCCAGGGCCAACACGCTTATGACCATGCCTGATATAAGTCCATTTATAATAACTTGCATTCGTTTACCTTCTTTTTTTCTTCGAATTTATATACAGCAATATGGTTGCCAACATTACGGCCTTTAAGAAAATAAAACCCGCTAAAGGCATTTTACATTGAACAAGCGATAAATTCATATTCAATTTATTCCTCATTTTTTTTCGTACTCCGACTGTATTATATCACAATATCGTCATCGGTAGTATCATATTTGTCACCTGTGGTGACTTTATTTTTTGATGGTGCCAGGCAGGGTAATCCCTGATTTATCCCGATATAATAAAGCACGAAATTCGAAATCGCGTTGCGTGAAACCCGAAACAAATCCAAATGACCAGGCCCGAAGGGCAAATCACAAATTACAAACCACAAATCACAAACAAAAGCAAGCCCACGAATTCCACGAATTAACACGAATTAAAAACACTCGTCCACTGATTACACGTTATAACGATTAACACAGATTTTTTTCTCACCTTCTCACCTTCTTTTTAACCCTACCCCCTGTTTTTTTCTTCATCATTCATCATTCATCATTCAGCGTTCATCATTCTATATATAAAGCCCTTGTGTCTGCCCCCAAGGTTGCTCGTTGCACTTTGCAATTAAATATGGTATAAAAGGGGCATGAACAATCACGATGACATGAAAACCCTCTTAGTCTTGAATCCCGCGGCAGGCAAAGGAAAAGGTAAAAGAAATTTCCAGGCCATACACGATCGCCTGAAAGAAAAATTCCCCCACCTGACCACACGGGTCTCGGAATACCCCGGCCACCTAACGGAAATCGGCAAAGAAGCCGCCAATGAAAACTGCCAACGCATCATCTCCATCGGCGGCGACGGCACCCCCTTCGAACTGATCAACGGCCTCTATGCCAACGGAAAACCTCAACAAAAAATCCAACTGGCCATGATCCCGGCCGGGACAGGAAACTCGTTTCTCCGGGATTTCGGCGATATTTCCCAACAGCGCTGGATCGACGCCGCCCTGGACGGAACCCCCCAACCCGTAGACTTAGTCGAATTTCAATACGTGAAAGACGGCAAAGAAATCAAAAAATACTTTATCAATATCATGGGCGTCGGCCTGATCGCCGATATATTGAAACTCACCAATGAACGTCTAAAATTCCTGGGCGCCTTCGGCTACAGCATGGCTGTTTTGATCCGGCTGTTTAAAGGCATGAACAACCGCATGAATATCACCGTAGACGGTCAACCCTTTGAAATTAAAAACAGCGCCCTGGTGATCTCTAATTCGAAATTCACCGGCGGCCAGATGAAAATCGCCCCCATGGCCGATACCGGCGACGGCAAAGTGGATATGGTGGTGTTCCACGAAGTCAACCGCCGCGAAATCATCGATATTTTTAGCAAAGTCTTTAAAGGAACCCACGTCCTCCACCCCAAAGTAAAGGTGTTCAGCGGCTCTGAATTCGAAATCAATGCCGAACCTACCCAACTCCTCATGGCCGACGGCGAACTGCTGGGCGAAACCCCCATGAAACTGAAAGTCCTGCCCAGTGAGTTGTCGATCCTGGTATAAACTCGGATAAAAATAATTTTTCCCCTTGACGAAATTTTCATTTTAAATCATAATATACCTTTGTTGCCATAATTTAATGTTCAATCAAATGGACAAAAATTTAGCAAAGGAGAAACCAGGATGGTTTTTGGTTCCAGTAAAAAAAACGATAAGAAGATGAAGGATTTCACGGGCTTTCAATATGAAGGGGCGCAGGCAGTGGCGGAAGATACTTTAACCTCATTTATCGGCAAAAAAATGAAACTCGAGGGTGAAATTTTTTCCGAAGACGACCTTATTATCGAAGGCCAGGTAAAGGGTACGATCGAAGCGAATAAAACGTTAACCATCGGACGGGATGGGGACGTTATCGCGGATATTCATGCCTGCGTGGTGAAAATCAGCGGTAGGGTAAGGGGAAATATTACCGCCTCGGATAAAGTGGTCATTCTTGCCGAAGGCAGATTCAACGGGAATATTAAAACCCCAAAACTGGTGGTGGCCGAAGGCGCTATTTTAATCGGCGATATCAACAAAGAAGAAGAACCTGAAAAAGAAACCAAACCGGAACCCGGTAAAAAACACACCCCCAAACCTACGAATAAAAAGAAATCTCACACACCCCCAGAAAAACCTGAACCCACTGCTGAAAAAGTTGAAACCGAAATTATCGACGCCGAAATCGAAGAACCTAAAGAAACCTAGCCACCAAGACACAAAGGCACGAAGGTTCACCAAGGGGTTTATTTTTAAAAAAATCCTGGCGCCCTGGTGGTAAAAATTATTGACTAATCGGGAAATCGAACAAGGATTTCTGAATTTCGTGTGGTTCCGCTTCTTCGCCCGGTTCGTCCGTCGCCGTTGCTTCCACTTCTATAGGTTCTTCCTTTATAATCGGTTCCAGCAATTCAATCGATTCGATGGGCGTGGTAGATAACCTTCTTCCCCGCGCTTTACAACCTTTGACGGCAATAAACTCCGCCGCCTCCACTACCTCTTCCGCATTTTTCTTGCGGGTACTGTTGTATGTGATCTTTACCCGGGGGAAATCATCCCCGGAGATTGCCACTAACCGCGACTCGGGATGATCGCCGATAATGGAAATCAATTTCTCGGTGGGCTCGATATTAAACCGTTTTAAATAATAATACCCTTGCTCGCCGTCAAAATACACGGCGGAATAAACTTTTTCCGGGTCGAATTTTTCTACTTGCAGGACGTCCGCTTCGAAATGGGTGGTGAGGTCGAAGCCGTGCAGCCTGAAAGCCCCGGACCGGGTAATGGCGGCGATTTTATCGTCGCCGGAGAATTCGCCCAGGTAAATGCCCCGCCCATCGGCGTTCAAACGGGTCACATCCGCGTCGAACCAGATGTTCCGTCCACCCAGGGTGGAAATTCCATCCTCCTTTAATACCACTTTGGAAACGGTGTGCCTGCTCAATATATTACCTATGGAACCCCGACCTTTAATGGCCAATTTACTGAAATCCTCTTCAAATTGTAGTTTTCTCAGCCGGGGTTGTGGTTTAAGCGTGACCCTTACGATTTCCGCCTCGCCGTTGGGATTGGCCGTGAAGTACAACACCCGCGAATCGGAAGCACCCTTGCCCACACTATACTCTTTGTCCCGCGTTACCCCGGTTACGGCAAAACGTTTGATCATGGCATTGCCGTTTTTCCCGTCCTGGTAGATGACATTATATATGGTACGTTCGTCATTCTTCTTAAAAATCCTCACATGGATAATATCCGGGCCCACAAATA
>Ga0315276_10001897_pt1 | contig 18894 bp, 4 predicted proteins | sample YL17G05_0_MG_FD_204542 | JGI IMG/M metagenome (GOLD analysis project Ga0315276, IMG submission 204542) | Sediment microbial communities from Yellowstone Lake, YNP, Wyoming, USA - YL17G05_0 | ecosystem: Environmental > Aquatic > Freshwater > Lake > Sediment | place: USA: Wyoming | collected... | reverse complement strand
CTCATAAACAATCCTCCCAATGAAACTAAGATTGCAACTACCATCATTATTGCCAATGTCCTGTTTGATATGTCTGCCATTTTTTATCCTCCTTGATTAGTATTAGGTTGTGCTATTGAAAGCGATACATAACCAGTTGTGCTTACTGGTTTTGGAACTGTCTTTTGCACAGGCCCTATTGTCACAGCTATGATTCCCTGCGCTGAAGTAATGCCTTGAGTTGGCATCTCTTTAAGAGTCTGAATCTGTATTTGCGGCAGTCCCTGCTCCGTTGCCCTGAGAATTACCCATGTTCCAAATGCTGAAACAAAAATTGTCAGAACCAATAAAACCAGAATTGTATTTTTAGGAACATCTCCAGCATCCTGTGATGGCAAAGGCTGAGCCGGAATCAGCGGCGGAGAAACAGGCATAGCTGGCTGAGAAACTGGTTGAACTATCTGCTCATTATCCATTAATTTTCCCTATGAATTAAGATTTATTTAAATATTTCCCTTTCCTATATATAAATATTTTTCTATTGTGAAGTAAATAATTGTAAATATTCGTTAACTACATAATTAATTTCTTACTTGCTCTATTATAAATAGTCCAGATTGTTCTCTCATCCCTGTGCAATAGAGCGCCTATATTATGGTAATTCAGGTTCATATTTTCTTTCAAATGCTTCACAAGCGACTCAAAGATGCTCAGCTTTCTGTTATAAAATATGTCCAGGGGTATGAGAATTTCAGCTTTAGAGACAATATTCATGTTTTCCATTATTTTCTTCTCATTTTCTGTGGCAGGATATTCTACCTTGGGCTTTTTTGCCACAAGCCTGTATGTCGTCCATATTGTCTGGTAATGCCTTAATAGCTTGCGGGCAATCTTTTCTATGGGCTGTTTTTTATGGTGGTGCAGATAAAAGACAAGGCTTTCCAAAGGACCCAAGTCCTGGTCAAATTGCGAAAGGGGTATTGTTTCCAACTGCCCAGAAGGCACTGCTCCTGGCTTTATTTTTCTTTTTTTCAATTCCTCAAACAAGACTGCCAATTCCAGCAATGCACTGTCTTTTAGCAGCCGATTCATTTTTTGCTCCTTCTCATGTAGATAAACCATCCTATATTGACTATTATGAGGATAAATACGAGAACCATGAGCCAGGTGTCCCTGCCTATTTGCTGAGCCGCTTCCTTTTGAACAGCCCTTGCTGTGCCGCCTGGCAGGAATGCATCTATCCTGTCCAGCGCAACCGCAAGTTTAATCTGCTTTTCAGTGGTTTTGTCTGCATAATGAATGATTAATTTGGCATTATAACTTCCCTCAACCATGCCCTCTGTGTCCCAGAATGCTGAAAGCTCGCCCTTTGACAGCGCCTTTATGCTTGTTGAGGCGCTCTTAATTTGCGCCACCTGGTCTCCCTTGTCATTTTCTATTATTATCTCGGCAAATATATTGTCAACATTCTGGTTCCATTTGTTTTCCATGAGAATGTTGAACTTGGCTATTCCTCCCAGTTTGAAGTCTTTTACTGTTACGTTCAGAATATCTATCATTAAATTTCCTACAAAGAAGTTCTTTTCTGCCTGGGCGAATTTGCCGTCATAATCCACTTTAAGAGAGGCATGATAAACGCCTGGGCTTACAGCTGCAAGCCATGATGTCTTCAATTCTTCAGTGCTTTTTGCCTTTACTGCCCTTTCATCGGTTTCTAATTTTGCAAGCTCCTCGTTTGTAGGACCCAGAACAGAAATACTTCCTTTTGCCTTTGCAATGTTCTCTTCCCCAAGATTAATGACAGGGACAATGAAAGAAACGGTTTCATTAACATTTGCCTCGGAAACCTCAAGCTTTGTTTCAGCATATTTTCCAGGATATGGAACCCTGACTATTATTTCAGAAACAACCGCTATTGTAGTTCCTACAAAGGCTCCTCCCGCCTCTGCCCCCAGCGGAATCTCCATGATAACTATTTCGCCTGTATGTGCTCCTGGCTTGTCAAAAGAGGCTGGCAGATTCAAATCATAAGCGAAGCTTTTTTGGCTTTCCTCTTGTTTGAACGTGACTATGGAATCGTGCAGGGTAACATATTGCGCTACCTCTCCCCTTACAGAAATAAATACTCGCAAATCTTTGCCCTCATCGTTCAAAACTATGAAGGAGCCCTGCATTTTTGCACTGGGCTCAAAGTCAAAAGTCTTTCTTGTTGTGGCTACGCCCAAAGAATATACATTGTTCGATAAGAGTATTGCAAGTATAAGTATTAAAATTACAATACCTGTTTGTTTATGATTTTTCATTTTTCCTTTGCTACAACAACTGTGTTGTTTTTATTTGGCAGGAGAATGGTTTTGCCCTGCTCCAGTATCATGGCTCCAGTTATCTTTGCCAGGGAATTGATTGTGTTTTCCAGGCTTAATTCCAAATCAACATTGCCTATGTTTTTTATTCTGAGTTGGGATTCTGTTCTCTCTACTTCTAGAATTGCTGTCCCGTCTATGGTGAATTCACCAGAAATATTTCCGCCCTGACCAATTAATTTCCAGTAGTAAGTTTCCGTATCCAGCTTATCAGTTATGTAGGTTCTTGCCTTTAATTTGATTTTTTCAGGACTTGAGAATTCTGGATTTTTGTCAAGCCATAATTCGTCTGCCCTGCCCTGCCACATCAATGTAGGTGTTCTGTCTGTGATGTGAGTGCTGTTTTGCGGGTAGATTATTTTCAGTTCTGATTTTATTGATATTGAGAACAATATTGCTACAATTAGGAACAATGCAGCAATAATTAAAATTTTAATTTTCATATTATATCATCTATCAATATACGACCTCTTTGCTTCCAGTGTTATATGTGAGCTTTTATTGCCTGGATACTCTGCTGAAGGCACTGTCACTTCCAATTCCAATTCAGCAGTATCTGTTGCATCGCTATAGTTCAAATCTGCAATACCAACAATTGCTGCCGTGATTAAGGGCATGTTTGTGAATGTGTTAACTGATTTAGAATAATTAAACGAGTGCACTTCAGAAGTATTGCCTGCCATGAATTTGTAGAATGAGGATGTCCCTATCTGGGTAAGCCATAGTGGAGTTGCATTCACAGAAATGTTCAGGAACACGTTCCCATTATTTTCCATCAGGAGTGGATATGGGTTATTTGTGGTTGTATTTTTTTCATTGTTTATTTGAAGCTCTCCGAATACAACGGTGTCATTTATTAGCCGCATGCTAACATATTCTGCAACTGAGATATTCCTCCAGACTATGGAGCTGTAATTTTCCCCGTCATATGCAGTCACAGTCCAATTGTAATAATAACCCTCTGTAATGAGGCATTGTATTTCCTCATTAACCGCCAATGTGTAATTGTTATTGGTAGTTGAAAAATTCTTTATATCCGCCTGTGCGCATGTTCCGTCTCCTGCGCTTGCCTTGGTGATATTCAAGATATAAATTATTGTGTCATTATCCAAGTCATAGCTCGCATTCCAGATAAATGTAGGTGTTCTGTTCAATGTAATGTTATTATTGTCAGGAGAGACTAAAACTGGCGCTGTTGGAGGGGTGTTTATTATTTTGAAGGTGAATATTGGCGTCGAATTCAGATTGCCTGCACTGTCATTAAAGAAAAACATCCACCCGATAGTGGGCCTTCTGGTTATATTAACAGTTTTGTTGAGACTGATTGTTACATTTATCCCTGAAATTGCAGCAGGACTCTCATTAACAAACTGCCCGCTGTTATTCCATGAGAAAATATAGTAAGCTAAGCCGAAATTATCAGTCAGAGTAATATTGAGTTGTATTGTTTCATTGAATTTTGGTGTTGCTGCCGTCGCGTTGGTCTGGTTGTTCCACCACTGGGGATACGTTGTATCCACGACAAGTGTGTAATTGCTGGAATACCATGCTCCATTTTTTGCAGTATCATTGCAGTAGACATTCCATGTATAATTTCCGTCTGTGAGGTTTATGACTGAAAAGTTCTTTGCAATTCCAGACTGATAGACTGTTGTTTGATTTGCCTGCCATGTTCCTGTTGCATTATGGTATAAAGTGCAGTTTGCAGGATTAGCATCTGTTGCTGTGAAGCCGAATGTTAAGTTGTTATGGTTTACATAAGCCCCGTTTGGATAATTATTCAATGAATTAACAACAGGAATTCCTTCATCAACACCTAAAATTCTTGTTTCAGTGTAATTATAATGCCCCACTGAATCATTCGCCCATGCGTAATAGGTATAGTTGCCGAAAGGAAGGTAGGTGAAATTTGCACGATATCTTCCAAATTCTGCTTGATAACCCGCCTTGATTTCCACAGCAGACTTGGAATAGTTCCAGATGCGGACTTCATCCAGTATCCCATACCAGTAATAGTTAGTGCCCCAGTCATTAGTTGACTGCCCTATGAATAAATCAGAGGGTTCCAGTCTGTGTCCTGTAAAGTTAGTAGAGTTTTCAAAAATCCCATTAACATAGATTGACAGATTAGTTCCATTTAGAACGCCTGCCACATAATACCATTGATTCGAATTAGGAATAGTTGTGCTCGTTACATTAACTAACACTGTTGAATTGTGGATTGAAAAAAAGAATTTGCCATTAGCATATAAGCCCAATGTTGTGTACATCGGAATGCTGCCATAAATCGCTTGGTTGAAACTAACATCATATGAATAGGCCCATGCCTCAATTGTCGTATCATTTAGACACTTTAAGGCTTCAGTATTTGCACCAATATCGACATAGTCATCCTGAGCGTCAAATTCATCACCCATTCCGAAATGCCCTGCTTTGGCTCCACTGCTGGAATCTTGTCCGTCCCTGTGATACATAGAATCATCAAGTGCATTGCCCTCCAAATGATATAAACCCAGCAACCGCTTCCCATAAACAGTAATATTAGTCCCATTCCAGTTTATTCCAAAAGTGTCAATTGGAGATGCATCCTGAACTGAGACATTTACATAAGTCCAGTTCCTGCCTACAACAGAATTATTGGCGTCAGTCGGGGGAACAAATATCAGTGTGGGCTTTGTTGTGTCTATTTGCAGTAATCTCGTTCCAGTATAATTATAATGCCCCACAGAATCATTTACCCATGCGTAATATGTGTAATTCCCGTCTGCGAGATTAGTGAAGTTTGCATAGTATCTTCCAATCTCTGCGTTGTAAGAAGCTTTGATTTCTGCTGCAGATTTGGAATAGTTCCAGACTCTAAGCTCGTCTATTGTGCCGTTGAAGTAAGCCTCGGTTATGGCAGTATTAGCATGGCCTATGGTATAGGGAGAGTTACTTTCATGAGGATTATCCGAACATGAATCCTGACTCGCATAAGTTCCATTTTGATACATCATAAGAACGTATGTGCTAGCGTCAAATGTTATTGCAACATGCGTCCACTCATTTACTTTTACAGTTCCAAAACCAGCAGTACAACCAAGACCAGTGGCAGATTTTATCCACGCAACTTGCAACCCACCCCCCCGACTCTCTAATTGAACTCCCTGATCAGTGTAGGCATTCCTTCCAAAAATCCCTCCATCAGCGGTAGATGCGGGATTTACCCATGCCTCTATTGTAAAGCTTTGAGAAAGGTTTATGCTTGACACATTAACATAACCTGAACCATTAAAATAACAAGCTGAGCCAAAATACCCTGTTACATTTGAGCAGTTTACTCCCCGAGAAGCATTCCCATCATTCCTATATATCGATGAATCATTCGTATTATTGTTGTTGAAATGCCATAAGCCAAGAAGGCCCTTTCCATAAATTGTAACATTAGTTCCGTTCCAAGCTATCGCTACAGTATCCAAATTGGTATCATTAACTGACAAATTGACATATGTCCAATTCCTGCTTAACCAGGAATTATTTTCATCTGTTGGAGGAACGAAGCTGATTTGTGGATAAAGCGTATCTACAATTATAGTATAGTTGCTTTGATAATATGCTATATTTCCTGCAGAATCGTTGCAGTAGACATTCCACGAATATCTTCCGTCTGTGAGGTTGATGACAGAGAAGTTCTTTGCCACTCCTGATTGATAGCTCGTTGTTTGATTCACCTGCCATGTTCCTGATGCATTATGATACAATATGCAGTAAGCGGGATTAGCATCCGTTGCTGTGAAGCCGAATGTTAAGTTGGTATAGTTTACATAGACCCCGGTAGGATAATTATTGAGAGTTATGACAGGAAGCATACCATCAATAGTTAAAGTTCTGGTTTCAGTCTGATTGACATTTCCAATTGTGTCATTTGCCCATGCATAATAAGTGTAATTGCCATCATTCAGATGCGTGAAGTTTGCATAATATCTTCCTAATTCTGCCCGATAGCTTGCTTTGATTTCTGCTTCAGATTTGGAGTAATTCCAGATTCTAAGTTCATCTATTGTGCCGTTCCAGTACCATGCAGGAAGGGCGCCAGCATTAGGATTAGCACCAATAACTACTGGAACTGTGGGCTGTTCATATACGCCAATGTAAGATCCTATGGCACTCGAATTTTCAAGAATTCCATTTATAAAAATGGAACTATTGCTTCCGTTGAATTTAGCTGCCAAATGATACCAATTTCCTGCGGTTGCTGTTGTTTGTGAACGAGCAATATATATTATGCCGGTTGTATCATAAGGCATTACTGCAAATTGAAATCTATTATTAGCTAAACGCAAAATAAAGGAAGTATGTGCACCAGCATCAGCTGACTTTGTAACAATAGTATGGACCGCCCCATCTGTTGTATCAGGCTTTACCCATGCCTCAATCGTGAAGGAACTATTGATGTTCAGGGGACCGCTTCCGGAAATATTTATGTAGCCTGAGCCGTTGAAGTAGCAGGCAGAGCCGAGATATCCTGCTACGTTTGAGGAGCAGTTCACTCCAGGAGACCAGTTTCCATCATTATCATACTGCGAGGAATCATTTGTGTTGTTGTTTAAATGCCACAATCCAAGCAGACTCCTTCCATAAATTGTTACATTAGTCCCATTCCAAGCTATTCCCGCAGTATCTACAGGAAGCCATTGAGAGGTGATTGAAAGATTTACATAAGTCCAGTTCCTGTTAAGAAAGGAATTATCCGCATCAGTTCTAGGAACTAATGATACGTTAAACAGATTTACCTGGTACAATCTTGTTTCAGTATTGTTTGTCCATCCGAGTGTGTCATTTGCCCATGCGTAATAAGTGTAAATTCCGTTTTGTAAATTAGTGAAGTTTGCGTAGTATCTTCCAAATTCTGCCTGATAAGAAGCCAAGATTTCTGCTGCGGATTTAGAATAATTCCATATTCTCAGTTCATCGATAGTGCCGTTGAAGTTATAGTAAACACCATCATCGTCATTGCTGGCACCTCCTATACTGTATGGGGCAGAACCATTGTTTAGGAAAGAACCGTAACCCGCACATTCTGTAGAGCTAGTTTCTACACCATTTAAATATCCTGTAAGTATACTCTGTCCATCATACGTTATGGCAATATGCTCCCAAGTATCTTTTTGCGTGCCTGTGATTTGACCTGCACCTAAGGCACAGGGGGTACCACAATTAGAAGCTTTGCATATATAGAAGTCATAGTAACTGTCAGTTTCTACTGACAATTGTGTGCCCTTCTGGCTAGCCAAACCAAAATTCCCGAGTTTTCCAAAAATTCCTTGTATTTTATTGGCTCCACCTAGCGTAGTACTATGATACATAACCCATGCTTCTATTGTGAAGCTGCTGCTGAAGTTAAGGCTTCCTCCTCCTGAAACATTAATGTAGCCTGTGCCGTTGAAAGAACATGCAGAGCCGAGATATCCTGCTACGTTTGAGGAGCAGTTCACTCCAGGAGACCAGTTTCCATCATTATCATACTGCGAGGAATCATTCGTGTTGTTGTTGAAGTGCCATAAACCAAGCAGACTCTTTCCGTAAACGCTAATATTTGTTCCATTCCAGCTAATGCCAAAAGTATCTACGCCGTTGGGTTCAATAATTGAGACATTCACATATGTCCAGTTTTTGTTTAACAAGGAATTGTTTGCATCTGTTGGAGGAACAAAACTTATTGCGGGAGGGATTGTGTCCACAATTATTGTGTAGTTGTTTTGATACCATGCGGCATTTCCCGCTGAATCATTGCAGTAGACATTCCACAAATATCTTCCGTCTGTTAGGTTAATAAGAGAAAAGTTCTTTGCAACACCCGAATCATAGCCGGTTGTTACATTCGCCTGCCAGGTTCCTGTTGCATTATGGTATAAAGTGCAGTTTGCGGCATAAACGGCTGTTGCTGTAAAGCCGAATGTTAGGTTTCTTTGCCCAATTAATGTATTGTTGAGGTAATTATTCAGGGAATTCACAACAACAGCTATTCCGCTAATGATTAATATTCTGGTTTCAGTCTGATTGACATTTCCAATTGTGTCATTCGCCCATGCATAATAAGTGTAATTGCCATCTGCCAAATGTGTGAAGTTTGCATAATATCTTCCGACTTCTGCCTGATAGCCTGCTTTGATTTCTGCTGCGGATTTGCTGTAGTTCCATATTCTAAGTTCGTCGAGAGAGCCGTTCCAGTAGCCCGCATTGTTATTATAGCTGCCTATTTGGAGATATATATTGGGCAGCATGGACATGTTTGATGAATAGTTTACGCTTCTATTGAACTCTCCATTTATGAACAGGGTTATGTTTGTGAGATTATATACCGCTGCAACATGAACCCATTGCTGAAGAGGCGCATTTGCTGTGCTAGTAACATTAACAGCACTAGCACAAGCTGAATCAGGGCACATCAACAAGCTATAGTTATTATTCCAAACATGGAAAATAAAAGCTCTGCTACCGCTAGTATAATATTTAGACACAATCGTAGGATTATTTAAAGATGAGTTCAAATAAGTCCATGCCTCTATTGTAAAGCTTGTATTGAAATTAAGGCTTCCACTGCCTGAAACATTGATGTAGCCTGAGCCGTTGAAAGAACAGGCTGAGCCGAGATATCCTGCTACGTTTGAGGAGCAGCTCACACCAGGAGAAGCATTCCCATCATTTCTGTACTGCGAGGAATCATTTGTGTTGTTGTTGAAGTGCCATAAACCAAGCAGAGCCGGAGAAAATATTGTCATATTAGTCCCGTTCCAATTTATTCCAACAGTATCCAATGCCAAGTTATCTTGTGCAGAGAGATTGATGTATGTCCAGTTATAATTTTGGAAAGTAAAATTAGCCGGCGTGGGAGGAACAAAACTTAGGTTAGGGATTATGTTTGCAATGCCGTACACCTGATAGGACATTGTGTAATTAATGTTGTTTGCCGTATCGTTTACATAGAATTTCCAGTAAAACCCCTGGCCCTCTTTAATTGTTACGAAGAGCGAGGCATTGGAAGTGTTCACGGCCCCTGAAAGGCTAAATTTGGATGAATTTGTCTTAGTCCCTGACATGTTTTGCTCGAAGATATAACTTGAAAGATTGCTGTCTCCTATGTCTGTCCATGTGGTGTTGAACTGAACCACTTGAGAGGTCTGATTGACAGGATAAGTCAAAGAATTGGAATACCCTGGAGCAAGCTTGTCCACTTTGAACTCAACATAACCATAATACCATGTAAAACCGGCATTGGTCACATTGTCCTTTGCAGCTCCGCAAACATATTGGTGGCTGCTTATATTCACATCACCATTAGCGGTTGTCGGTGTGTATAGGCTATAATCATAGGGGCAGTAGCTGTCTGTTGTGCTCATGAAATAATAAGCCCTCGTGGATAAATTGCAGCCTGAAAAAGCATCTGAACAATTTATTGTGGCTGTCTGGTTGGTGTTATTCCATCCGGGAGGCGCGCCGCTGATTGATATTGTGGGGCCATATGGATCTACACCAAAAGTATAATTGCTGGGATACCATGCGCCACCTCCTCCTGAATCATTGCAGTAGACATTCCAGAGTATGGCCTGTTGCCACCCGCAAAATACAGCGCTGAAATTAGTGTTCATGCTGGAATTATAGGCTGTGGTTGCAGTAGCGTTCCATGGTCCCATGTTTGAGATATTAGTGTATAAAACACAATATCCAGGGTTTAAATCAGTTGCATTAAAGCCAAATGTTAATGATGTGTAATTAGTCCATGAATTATTAATGTAATTGTTCAATGAATTTACAACAGGGGGTGTTGCGTCAAGTCTAAGGAATCTTGTTTCTGTGTAATTGAACAATCCAGTGGTGTCATTCGCCCATGCGGAATACGTATAATTACCATCCACTAAATGAGTGAAGTTTGCATAATATCTTCCGATTTCTGCATTATAACCTGCTTTGATTTCTGCTGGGGATTTGGAGTAATTCCAGATTCTAAGCTCGTCTATTGTGCCGTTCCAGAAACTCGCCGGAGGAACCCCTGATGCGCCTATTACAACTGGAAAATCAGATGTATTAATGCCTGTCCCAACCTGTGCCATTCCAACATTAAAAGCCCCATTTATGTAAAGTGAAACATTAGTGCCGTTATAGACTGCAGCAACATGATACCAAGTGCCTGCTGTTGGCACCAATACAGAAGTTAGTTCAGTATCCGGAGTTCCTCCTGCAAGTCCGCCACTTGAATTCCACAGCGCCACATAAAATCTTGATGAGCGAATGCCAAGCCAATAAGAGCCTTTTGTGATTGCCCCTGATGCTCTGGCAACTATTGCCCTGTTGCCTGCAGTGGCACTATCCTTGACCCATGCCTCAATTGTAAAACGGCCACTTATGTTTAGAGAACCGCTTCCTGAGACATTAATGAAACTGTCGGAGCCGTTAAAGTAGCAGGCCGAGCCGAAATATCCTGGAACTTCTGTGGAGCAGTTCACACCTGGAGACATGTTTCCATTATTGGCATACTGTGATGAATCATTCGTGTTATTGTTGAAATGCCACATGCCCAGCAGATTCTTTCCATAAATTGTAACATTAGTCCCGTTCCAGTTTATGGCTACTGTATTTAGGGGATAGAAAAATCTGGGCGTCAGATTGACATAGCTCCAGTTCCTGTGTACAAAGGAATTGTTTGCATCTGTTGGAGGGACAAAGTAGATATCTCCAGGGTTTATGATTATGTTTCTTGTTTCGGTGTAATTGTAATTTCCCGCAGAATCATTGGCCCAGGCATAATAGGTATAGTTGCCTACAGACAGATGGGTGAAATCCGCGTAATATCTTCCTAATTCTGCATTATAGCCTGCTCTAATTTCTCCTGCAGATTTGGGATAGTTCCATAGGCGGACTTCGTCAAGATAGCCTCTCCAATAGTTTTGGTAGTTCGTGCATCCTATGGGGCACCCATAATACAGCGCTCCGCCTATTCTTAGCGTAAGATTTGATGCCCAGTACATTGGATTGGCCCCAACTGATGCACTATTGTCGAACTCTCCATTAATAAATAGGGCTATATATGACCCATTGTAAACTGCTGCAATATGAACCCACTGATCAGTTACTACCTGGCTGACACTTTTGACCTCTTTGATTCCAGACTTAAAATAAAGATCGCATAAGCCGTCCGGGCACATAAATAGGTCATAGTAACTGGGTTCATATCCATAGTTGTCGCCTTCCCAGCCGAATGCATATAATATAAATGAATCCTTCTGTACATACGCATCACCTTCACCTTCATAAAAGTCAGATTTGGAGGCAATAGGATGATAGTATTCTGCTGGTGAAGTCAGCCAGGTCCATGCCTCAATTGTAAAGCTCCTGTTGAAATAAATGCTTCCCGAAGCGTTAATATATCCTGAGCCGTTGAAGTAACAGGCAGAGCCAAGATAACCTGTTACGGTTGTGGAGCAGTTCACACCTGGAGACATGTTTCCATTATTGGCATACTGTGATGAATCATTCGTGTCGTTGTTGAAGTGCCAGAGCCCAAGCAGATTTTCACTGTAGGCTGTTGCATTAACCCCATTCAATGCAATGCCGAAACTGTCTATTCCCTCTGTTTCAGCAATTGAAACGTTAACGTATGTCCAGTCCCTTCTGACATCTGCATTATTGCTGTCTGTTGGCGGAACAAAAGTCAAAGTCGGCTTCGTGGTGTGAACTTTAAAGAGTCTTGTTTCTGTGTAATTTGATATTCCAGTGGTGTCATTTGCCCATGCGTAATACGTATAATTGCCATCTCCTAAATTAGTGAAGTTTGCATAATATCTTCCAACTTCCGTCTTGTAGCTTGCTTTGATTTCTGCCGAGGATTTCGAATAGTTCCAGATACGTAATTCGTCTATTGTTCCGTTGAAGTTATAATAAATGCCATCCTGACGATTATTGGCGCCTCCTATCGTATATGGATAATTATCCCTCGTGAAAGAGCCAGAACACAAGCTAGACTCGGTCTGCACTCCATTTAAATATCCTATAATATTTTGTCCATCATATGTTGCGGCAACATGTTCCCATCTGTTTTTTTGTGTAGTGCCAACATTAAAAAATAAAAAACAGTCGGATAAACAATCAGAACTTTTGCAAACATGAAGTAGCCAAAAAGGGTTCGTTGATACTGATACTGACAACTCTATGCCTTTCTTGCCAGTATCCCAACTCCCAGTTTTTCCAAAAAGTCCATTAAAATAATAATCTCCACCTTTCGTATTATTATAATACATAACCCATCCTTCTATCGTAAAGCTTGTATTGAAATTAAGGCTTCCTAAGCCTGAAACATTAACATACCCTGAGCCGTTAAAGGCGCAGGCCGAGCCAAGATATCCTGGAACTTGTATGGAGCAGTTTACGCCTGGGGAGGCATTTCCGTTGTTGCCATACTGCGATGAATCATTCGTGTTGTTGTTGAAATGCCACAGTCCAAGTAGATTCTTTCCATAAATTGTAACATTAGTCCCGTTCCAGGCAATTGCTGCAGTATCAATCGTGTTAAGGGTGGTAATTGACACATTCACATAAGTCCAGTTCCTGCTAAGAAAAGAATTGTTCACGTCTGTTGGAGGAACGAAAGTCAAGACAAAAGGATTTGCTGTGATTGTCCTTGTTTCGGTGTAATTGTAATTTCCAGCAGAATCATTGGCCCATGCATAGAAAACATAATTGGAATTGACTAAGTGCGTGAAGTTTGCATAATATCTTCCAACTTCTGCCTTATAACCTGCCCTGATTTCCGCTGCGGATTTTCCATAATCCCACACGCGAACTTCATCTATGGAGCCGTTCCATGCGTCTAACCCACATGCCCACTGAGCATCACCTAAACCAAAAGCATATCGTTCTGCCCTGGTGCCGTTGTATAGGGTTGAATTTTCAAAAATTCCATTAACGTAGATTGACAGGTTAGTCCCGTTTAGAACGCCTGCCACATGATACCATTGGTTTAGAGAAGAGACAGTCGTACTTGTTACCGGGATTGGAAGAAGAGTGTAATCAGAACCATTATCCACGCTGAAATAGAACTTGTTCTCGGAATTTACGGACAAAAAGGTTCTAGTCTTCTGCCCGTTATCTTCCTCGGCATACATCATTGGTAATCCAGGTGACGGAGCTGCTACCGTGACCCATGCTTCAATCGTTGTATCATTAGTAGGCAGCGAACCACCATAGCCATAAATGTAACGGTCAGGGCAGTTTTCAAAAGAGGATTTTGTCCCATAAAAGACAGCACTCTGACCAAAATATCCTTCCCCCCAACCGGAATCTCCACCTACAGAATTAGAATAGGGTGAGGAATCCCCTTCATTGCCGTTCATGTGTAATAATAAACGTAGGCTGTTCCCGTAAACTGTTAAATTAGTCCCGTTGAATGCTATTCCAAACCTATCAATGGGCTCGTCTATAGATACATTAATGTACATCCAATCTACGTCTGTTCTCTGATTATTTGCTGGTGTTGGCGGAACAAAAGTCAAAGTCGGCTTCACGGCGTCAAGTCTAAGAACTCTTGTTTCAGTGTAATTGATCGATCCAGTGGTGTCATTCGCCCATGCGTAATACGTATAATTACCATCCACTAAATGAGTGAAGTTTGCATAATATCTACCAACTTCTGCCTGATAGCCTGCTTTGATTTCTGCTGCCGACTTGGAGTAGTTCCAGATGCGAACTTCGTCAATGGAGCCGTTGAAGTTATAATAAACGCCATTCCCATTATTACTAGCGCCTCCTATCGTATACGGATAATTAGTGTTTTGGAAAGAACCCTCACAAGATACTGAATCAGCCGGCACTCCATTTAGATATCCTTGAAGGGTTACGTTATCATATGTGACTGCAACATGCTCCCATCTATTTTTTTGTGTATTGCCAGCACCAAAAATTAGGTCACAATTGCTAAGACAATCACTTCCATAGCAAAAATAAGCGTCATAGTACGAATTCGTTGCTACTGACAACTGTACGCCTTTGCGACTAGCAGGACCAAAATTTCCCGTTTTTCCAAGAATTCCATTCCAGCGTGTGATTCCACTTCCACCGTTCGTATTATTATAATACATAACCCATACTTCTATCGTAAAGCTTGTATTGAAGTTTAGGCTGCCTGTACCTGAAACATTAATGTAGTTTGAGCCGTTAAAGGCGCAGGCTGAGCCGAGATAGCCTGGAATTTCAGAGGAGCAGTTAACACCTTGAGACATGTTTCCATTATTAATATATTGCGAGGAATCATTTGTGCCGTTGTTGAAGTGCCAGAGCCCCAGAAGTGCTGGAGAATCTAATGTAACATTAGTCCCGTTCCAATTTATCAACACAGTATCCGTAGGATAGATTTGAGTAATGGAGAGATTTACATAGCTCCAGTTTATTCTCACATAAGAGTTGTTTGCATACGTGGGGGAAATAAAAATCATATTAAACATGCCTTTAATTCGCAGTGTTCTTATTCCGCCAGTTCCGGCATTTCCGCTTGAATCTGTGCAATTGATGCTCCAGTTATAAAATCCTGTTCTATTAGTCCCCAGCCATGTGAAATTCATTGGGAAATAATCCTCACCATTGACAAAACGATTGGTTTGATTTATTTGATTATTGATAATGAAAGTGCAGTTACTCGTAACATTTCCCTCGGAAAAAGTGTAATTAAATTCAATATTTTGAGGAAGCTGGCCATTCGAGGTAAGGTTATAAACTGAATTATCTGGGATGCCTATGATAGTGACGACAGGCGGCACAGTATCATTGCCCTGAAAATAAGTAACGTTCAATTCGAGATAGTTAACAGATATGGTGTTGTGGACTGAAGGCACCCACGTCTTTTTATCACCGGAATTACCTCCAAAGGACCCTTCATAAAAAGTGAAATTATTTTCATCTGTTCGCGCAGGCTTATAATTTTTGTATGCCTTTTTTACAACGTATTCTGGAATGTATTCATATTTTGCAAATTCGATATTGGCCAATATGACTTGGAGCCAGGAAGGGGTGTAATTCCTCCAATTTATTTTGTAATAGCCTGTTATCTCTGTGACAATGCTTACTTTATTTGAAGAATTTATAGCCGAATACTGCAAATCAACATACTCCCCTTTTTTCAGTTTTAGATAGTCCTTGTCTTTTTTTGTTAAAGAAGAAACAGTATATTTCATTTCCAATTTTTTAACTGTAAATTTTTCGTCCTCTGAATTATCTGCATAAACATCTTTTACATAGGAGAAATTTGCGTGCATTCTAAATCTGATTTTAGAGGCTTCTTCAGGCAAAAACACTAATTTTCTCTCCCACCAATATCCGCCTGCATTAACAGACCCTGCATCAACCCACTTTTTTTCATTCCAATACTCCACATGTGCAGCTATATCCCTGTCAATAAGCAGCTTAACTCCGTAATTTAGAAAAGGCAGGAATTTGTGCGTTATTTCAGATGTCCAGAATTTATTCCCCAAAACATTAACAATCAAATTCCTCCAAATCGAGTTGCTTATTCCAGAATCCCTGATTTTAAAAACTAATTTATCGACGGACTCATTGAACTCAAGAGTGTAGTACTGCCACGTGCCTTTATAGCTCCATTCTTCGGTTTCAGGATTTATTTTATTTTTGATGGTGTGAATATTTCCATTCGCATCTGCAAGAACCTGCGTATCGCTGCTGTGCTCTATGGCATAAACATTAAATTGGTCTATGTAAGAAGTTTCATCTAATTCTTCAGCCACTTTAATTAAATAAGTGTTGTTAACAGGTTTTAAGTTATCCAAAGTTTGGTAAGTCGTTCCCTGATAATAATTGGCTATGTAATGCGACAATGCCTCTGATTCCATTACATAATCAGAGCCATTATAAGAATAAATAAATGGACATGACACAAAATAAGTCCTAGAAACAACTTTCAGCCATACACCCGATGTGCTATTGACACTGCTATTGATGAAATTTGGATCTGTTGTTGAAAAAAAGGTGACATTCTCGTTAAGGGAGTCATTATAAGACACGTTTACCCAATTATTGCTGGTGTGGTTGTACAGGTATAGAAAACCGCCACCAAGGCTAGACATGCCTATCCATGTGATTTTTAATAGCGTTATATTGGAGGCATTTTGCGAAACATTGAATTTGTACATTGAATTTTCATATTGCGTGTTGCCACAACTAAAACTGTATCTATAACTATCGTTGTGCAGCAAAGAAAAATAATCTGTTACTTCTGTATATCCTGTAGGCGATTGTGGTGTTGTTTCACCTTCAAGCATGGTTTCTGTGCACTTGTACCACATCCTATTGCTATTGTTGCCCCATATCTTGTAAATTTTGGAGACTCTGGGGCCGGGATCATAAGCAAAAGCGCTCTGCCCGTCAAATGTGAACTGTAATGTTGCATATCCTGCCTTGTGCATGTAATTTGAGAAATAGCTTATCTGGTTGCAGCTGTAATTTTCTACAAAAAAACTCTTTATTTTTATTGAGGAATTGGCAGACAACGAATTATAATAATATCTATTATCATTAATGTCGGTAATCTGCAATAAATTATTATTTAAGCTGTCATTCCCGCAAGATAAATCAATAAACTGCATCTCATCAGAAGTTTCAGCATTGTCATTCAATACTTCATCCCAGAAGGCATTTGTGGAATTGATTGTGAGATTTGCTGTTCCTGCTGTTGTGAACTGGACAACCCACCTGTCGCCGTCTTTTAAATAGGTTACTGGATTTAGAATAATAATTTCAATTTCATATGTCGCATCACTCAGGGAGGGAACAATCCATTCTATTCTGTCAATTAAAGAGTTATTGTTTGTGTCTATCAAATTCGCTTCATTGGTAACATCAATTTTTGAGTCATTTGTTACTCTGTATAGCTTGATTAATTCCTTGCGATATTCATTGACATCAGTATATGCAAGGATATTTGTATAATGTGTTGGGGAGCTAATTGTTATTTTTTTATTGAAGGAAGAAATAACCTCCTCCTTGGCAGCAGGGGCTTCTGTCTGGTATGTTATCTTATATTCTTGAGCAGTCTCATTTATTATCAATTCTGTTTTGTTATTGTTATAAACATATTCTACTGGCTCCTGAGATAGCTGTCTTGTTTTATCCAGTATTGAAGTTGAAACATCAACAAGTTCCTGGGAATTTTTGGCTGACTGCCCTGATTGAATTTCAGAATATATGCCGCTTAATGCCTCAATCTGCGCTTCCAATTCATAGTTTTCAAGGCTTTTTTTCTCATTGTATTTGATTACAGCGACATTATTACCAGATATATTCTGCTCCAAACCATTTTCAATTTTTGAAATAGCTATGTTCTGGGCGCCATCTTCAATGAGAACAGACGATTCATTCGAATAAATTGTCCACGTTACAGGTTCACCTATTCTTGCAATTCCCTGTGTTTTGTTTGGAGGAATTATATTCTCAATTTCCTCAGAAATTTCCATGGCATAGCTAATATTGCTAAGGTACAAATTCAGGTTGTCTAATTCTATCAGCAAAGAATAACTTTCATTAAGATTTAATGCGCAGGTTTCAACACACTCATCAAAGAAATAAGATATTGGAGTTGGGGGAACATATTCAATAAATCTGCCCTCCAATGAAGCCCATTCAGAATAAAATACGTCTGACTTGAGATTTTCCGGCTCAAAGCTTATATCGGCATAAATGACTTGGGCGCTTACTGTATTATTTTCCATGGCCCCGCTTTGGGTGTAAACAATGATAAAGCTCTGGTTCCAAACATCAGAAAGCGGCTCTAGATTGAGAAATTTGCAGCACTCTGTGTTTCCAAAGCAGAATAGATTCGTTTCATCATTCTCAACCTTCCATCTTGTGCAAAGCTTTGAGTAATCCGCATCCCAGGAAAAACTTGGCTTGACATCATAATCAATGCCTTCAGAATAGATGGCAATGCCATTATTATCAGAATCAAAAGTTGGATTATTGCCATAATCGAGTTTTGCTGTTATTGCGTTTTTAGTTTGATTTATTTCTGCTTCCTTGCTTAAATTTTCAATTATTTCAGAGGTTTCGTATCCAGTCACCAAATTAGTGCTAGAAATTTCTGAATAGTCCTTTTCTAAAATTAAATAATTTTTTTGCGGTGTTTTCAGATAAATTTTAACAGAGCCGTTGCCAATTGCATATCCGGAAAGCCTTAGAGAGTTTAATGTTCCACTATGAGACAGTATAATGGGTATTTCAGTGGATTGCGTGAGATTCAAATTAAGTTTTTCTGTGTAACTCTCCAAATTCGGCTGCCCTGCAAAAAAGCCAGTAAGGTTAATTTCTTTATAGACAAAAAAACTGCCAAGAGAAAGCATAATGACGAGAAAAATTACTGCCAGTGCCTTAACCGGAATTTCAGTCTTTGGCGTAATTTCCCTTAAGGCATATGATTTTGGAGGATAAATCGGCTCAGAGGAGACTTCAGAAATCCTTTTTTCAAAGCGCTCCTGCTCGGTTTTCAAATAGGATAAATCCTGGTCTATTTTATTCAATA
>Ga0315276_10001896_pt1 | contig 18895 bp, 19 predicted proteins | sample YL17G05_0_MG_FD_204542 | JGI IMG/M metagenome (GOLD analysis project Ga0315276, IMG submission 204542) | Sediment microbial communities from Yellowstone Lake, YNP, Wyoming, USA - YL17G05_0 | ecosystem: Environmental > Aquatic > Freshwater > Lake > Sediment | place: USA: Wyoming | collected... | reverse complement strand
TATCTTTCCTCAATTCCTTTACAAATTTCTTTCATAAATTCAAACATTTCATTAGTAATTAATTTCTTTCTGTATTTCAAAACAAAAACCATATGATACCTTATTCTGTAAGTACAATGACAAGCATACATTACTTCCATTAACAAGAATAAGTTTAGTTATTATTAAAGTTGCCGTAGCAAGCTACGGGGTAAGCCCCAGAACTGGAATCTATTTTGTTTAGCTTTTATCTTCAATTGTACAACTTCATGACATTTACTTGCTAAATCTCCTAGCTCTTTAGCTTCTTTTAGTAGAATACACAATTCACTATCAGTTAAATTAGCAGAATCTTCCTCCAAAAGAAGTTTTGTTTCAATTGCTCCGCGGGTATCTCGTAATAAATTATAAATTTGTATACAACTTAAAGCAGAAAGTTGCTCGTACATTTGTTTATAAGCTTCTAGAGTATCTTTTTTCTCAGCGTCTGAACAAATTCCCATGCTTTAATTGTATAAATCCTCATTTAAAAGCATTTTTATTCTAAACAATATTAGTTTTCTATAACAACAATCCTTATAAGCAAAAAAGCAACTTGTTTAAATAATTTTAGCTCAGAATTATTAAATAAACATGCCCCCAACAACTACAAAAAAAGGTAAGAGAAAAAAGAAAACAGGAAGTATTGGCAAGAATTTTCCGGCTGTCTTAAGCCGGGCTTTAGTTAAAAATTGGTACCCCGCTATAAGCGAATTTGTTTATAATGCTTATGATGAAAATGCGGAAAATGTGTTTATAGAGGTAGGAGAAGGATTAGAAAGTTTAGTTATCAGAGATGATGGGTTGGGAATGAATAAAAAAGGGCTGGCTAATTTCTTTAGATTAGGTGATAGTGAAAAATTAAGGCACCCTTATTCTCCAAAACCAAAAGGCAGGAGAAGAATCGGAAAATTTGGAATTGCAAAAGTTTTATTGCAGTATTTAGGCGGCTCTTTTAAAATAGAGAGCATAAAAGATAGGTGGTTATATTGTATTGAAGAGGGGGTTTCTGCAGAAAAAAGAGTTAAGGGCAAGAAATTTAAAGTTAAAAAAAGAACTCCAAATGGAACAACAATAACTGTTCGTGATTTAAAATTTAAAGTTGGAACTAAACCTTGGGAATTAGATGTTAAAAAATTGTATCAAAGATTGCAATGGGATATTCCTAATAAACCTGATTTCGATGTTTATGTTAATGGAGAGTTAGTCAAGCAAAGGGGAGTAATAGAATACGCAAGAACTTATAATATCTATGAAAAAATTGGAAGAAATACTTTAACAGGAAGAATTTGGTGGAGCCGCGCATACAAAAGAGAGCTGGAAGGAGTCAGGATTTATGTTAATGGAAGAGCTGTTGGATGCCCTGAGATGTTTGATCTAGCAAAGATTAACAAAAGACTGCCTAAAAAAACAGAAGGAGAAATTCACGCTGATTTTCTAGCAGATATTGTAACATTAGATAGAGAAGATTTTCAAGAAGACCCAAGATTAGAAGAAGTTAAAAAAATTATCATCAGAGTTTTAAGGAATATTAAAGAAGATTTAGATGCTGGAAGAGGCAGAAGAGATTTTTTTAAGCATAAACAGAATTTTGAGCATGTTAAAACAGCTTTAGCTTTAGCTGAAGAAGAATTAAATAGAAAACTAGTTCGAGAAGAACATTTTCTGCTTGAATTAGCTTCCCCAGAGGCAAGCGGCCGGGTTTCTTATTTAGACAGAAATAATAAAACTATTTACTTAAATCCCAAAAATAAGATGTTTAGTTTTGTTAAACTAGGCAAAGATTCAACAGATAGAAAAGTTTCTGAAATTTATTTAAAAAGAGCTTTTCTAATTGCAGCAGCTCATGCATTAATTAAAGATGGAGATAAACAAGAGGGGCTTGATAGATTAATAGAAGAAAATGCAGCTGAATTATTTAAAGGTTATTCAGGCATTGCTAATACTGTTGGCAGGTTTATAGAAGGAAATTTTTTAACACCTTTAAAAGAGCTTTATTTTAATAAATACAGGCTATATGACCATACAGAACTTGCTGAAATGACTGGGAGGCCTTCAGTTGTTATTAGATTGCTGCATAATTCCAGAGCTTTAAAAGGAACGCGGGATCATTTGTTCAGCAAGAATAATGTTTTAGCAGCATTAAATCCCTTAGAAGGATATGTTTGCTGTATTGAAACTGTTGATAAGATATATCAAGGAACTGGAATGGATATTGCAAAGGGGAGTATCAAGATTCGTTATGATAACCCTGAACCAACTTCTCTTGATGCTGTTTTGGCAGAAAAAACAGGAGAAAGAAAAAATCTTGAAAAATTAGGTGTTATTAATGTTGGAAGTAAAAAGCATCCATTGCATTTTGTTCCTCTGAAAAGAGCTGAGGAATTTAAACTTTATGTAAAACAAAAGGAGATGTATGATGAAAAGTGAAAATTTTGAAATAGAACAAGAAACAGGAGAAAACTTACAGCAAATTACTTCAGAAGTTTTAGTTAAAGATGCTGTTGAAGCAGTAAAAGAACTTGGCTCAAATTCCTACGATGCTGATGCTGAAAAATTTGTTTTAAATATAAATCTTGCAAAGAGAGAAATTTTAGCAGAAGATGACGGAAGCGGCATGAGTGAGGATGGTTTAGATGATTTTTTAAGAGCGGGAGACAGTGTTAAAATTGCAAATCCAATTAGCCCAAAAGGCAGGAAAAGAATTGGGAAATTTGGAATTGCAAAAGTTTTGTTAGAGTTTTTAGGAGGGATGTATGAATTAAATACTTGGTGCGGGAATACACACATTATTGGCGAGGAAAGATTTGGGAAAAGAGGAACTAAAGGATTAGAATATGATGTATCTAAAAATTCTGCAGGGAAAACCGGAACCTCTATTTTTATAAGAGGTGCCTATCCAATAAGATTAGAGCAGTTATCTACTCAAAGATTAAAAAATGCACTTACCTGGGAAATGCCTAATGAGCCTGATTTTAAAATATGGCTAAATGGAAATCAACTTGTTAGAATAAATGGAAAACCAGACAAAAAATTTGCTTTTAAAGATAATTTGCCGTTGGCAGGAGGAATTGATATGGAAGTTCAATATTTTTCCAGCCCTCCTAGAACTTCAGGCGTTTTTGTATATGTTAATAAGCGCGCAGTAGGTGGAAGTCAAGGGTTAACTTTAGAATGCATAAGCAAGGATTTTTTAGAGCGAATATTTGTCAGTGTCAATGCTGACAGCTTGCAAGATAGCATCTCGTTTAATAGAGCGCAGCTAAAACAGGACAATGAAATTTATTCAGATATAAAGTCCTGGGTTTATGGTAACTTATTACAAGTTAGAAGTGCTGTTGGAGTGATAACTGGAAGAGTTAGAAAAGGCCCGATAGCTCCAATTGACCAGAGAGTGAGAGAAGTTTTAGAAGAGCTCCATGCAGAAGCAAGGCCAAGTTCAAAAGGAGGAGATTATAAAATAGATAGAGTAAGAAAAATTGTAGGAGTTCCATCTATAACACTGGTTGCCAGAAAAGGAGTTTTAAAGCCTCAAGCAGAGATAGATACATCCACAGGGGAATTTCAAATTAATGTAGACAATCCCTGGTTTAATTCTCCTGAAACCTCAAACCGCGAAGTATTAAAAATGCACACTATTTTAGCACAAGTTTTTGAATTAGCCTGGAGAAAGGAGATTAAAGAAAATATAGGGGGTATTGATAAAAGGGAAAGATTTTATAATTTATGTACAAGGCTTTTGAGAACACCAGATTATATAGGAGATATAAGCGCGAGAGCTGTTCAAGATAGAGAAACCGGTGTTTTTGTTCCATTTAGAAGATATGATATCGCAGAAATCACTGGAAATCATATAAGTTTGGTATGTTTAAATGCTCTCGCTAATGCAGGAGTTGTAGAAGTTCATAATAATACAATCTTAGGTTCTGAATTAAATGAATATATGAAAATAGCTATTGACCATACCCCTGCTTTAGAGCTTGTTAAACAATGTGAAGAAAGGAGAATAAATAGGTTTACTGGAAAACCAATAACTAGAGAAAGAGCTAGACAAAAATATAGTGGAATTGATGATATTTTAGAAAAATTTGGTGACAGAATTCCTTTTGTTTGCAATATTGGAAAAACACACCCTTTTTTCTTAGTTAGAAATGAAAATGTTCCAAGTTTTTTGGGATTGTATTCTCAAGGGGCGCTTAGAAGGAACATAAACCATGTTGTCTATGTTGAAAAAATTAAGCCATTATTTGATAAATTATGTAAGGAAGATGGAGATAAAAAGCAAGAGTATGTTGGAGTAGAAACATTATGTGATATAGCAAATAGGTCTCCATGTGGAGTATTTGAAATTATTAGTTATGCCCAAAGAAAAGGCATAAGCCTGCTTTTTGAAGAACAGGGGGGAGTTGTTAGATATTCTAGAGCAGGGTTTAGAAAAGCCCAAGAAGCTTTTTTAATCGGGAGAGAAAATGAATAAAAATATTGTGGAATCTTCTAAAGAACAGAGAAGTTATGGAAAAGAGCTTGTTTCAATAGTTGAAAGCCCTTTAGAGTGGTATGGAAAAAATAGATTTTCAAATATCGGGGCCATTTTTGCAAAAATGATTGAAGATACAAACCATTTGATGAAAGTTGATACTGGAGACGAAAAATATTTTTTAGGCGGGTATATTTTAGCTTATGCATTAAACCAAAGTATGAGAAGCAGAGATGAAATTCAAAGCAGGCCATTTAATCATCAGTATATAGACCCTTTAAGATTTGCGCAAGTAATGCATATCCCCCCGAATATGATACCAGAAACTTATGTTTCCAGAAAAAGCAACGTTAATACAATTGAAAGAGTCCAGAATGATGGAAAATTAGTTTACAGAATTCCTATTGGGGCTCTTGCTCATTTTTCTTTGCCCGCGGTTAAAGAAAAAAAGCTTGGTGAAATGGTTCCTGAAGACTTGGCTTTGGAATATAGAGTTTCAGGTGAAGAAAAATATTTATTAGAGTTTTTAGGAAGAATTGACGGAGATATTAAAGCCGCAGCTAAAAATCAGTTTGCAAAATATTCCTCAATACTTGGAGAAGAAATTGTGGTTTCATTAGCAAAAGCTGGCGCAGAAGAAGCTTTTCGCAATTTTGATTTTACTAAAACATTTAAACTAAAAAGTTTTATGCAAAAACATGTAAGAGGCAGAATTATGGATTTTTGCAGAGAACAAGACCATGTTCCAAGAATAATAAGGGAAACACAAACTGATATTGAAGGAGTATTAGAAGAAGCTGAAGAAGAAGGAAGAGATGTTGAATTAAGCTCTTTATATGAAATGTTTCCTAAATATTCCAGAGAGACTATAGACAGAGCATATGAACTTGCAACTGGAAGAGGCAAAATGACGCATTTAGAAGATACAAACCAAGATTCAAAAAGAAAAGATGCAATAGACCGCCCCTGGCAAGAACTCCTTGAAGATAATCATCCTTTAGTAAGAAGCCCTTTTGAAGAAGTTTCTGCAAAAGATTCTATTGAAGTTTTATTAAAATGCTTAAATCCAGACGAAAGAGAGATGGTTGTTAGATATTATCTCATAGGGGGTACAATGTTAGAAGTTGGGGCTGAGATGGAGCTTTCAGAAAGCAGAGTATCTCAAAAAATAACAAGCATCTTAGAAAGATTAAGAATTCATGCAATAAGACTGCAAGAAAAAGGAGTAGAATTAGTTTAATAAATCGTTACATTTTTATATTCTCTTTTCCTGATTAAGTCATGAAACCAATTACAAAATTAGGTTTATGGGTATTAATTTTAGGGTCAGCAGCAAATATCTCTGGAAAAGTTTTATCAAGGCATTACAATGCTCAGCAAGAGAATGCTGCAGTAGCTCTTGAAAGTTCTATTCTCCAATCAGATTATGAAGGAATAAGCGAGGCAGAATCTAATTTTGAAAAATATGATGCAAGAAAGACTGACGCGGATTTTATCCAAGATATATTTTCTGTAACAATTTATCTTGGTTGTGCTATTACTGTAGGAAGCAGGATAAGTATTAATCGCAACAGAGAATAAGCAACACAAACCAACAACAATAATATTTAAATACGCAATCTTCTTGCTTATTTAATAAAATCAAGAAAACCCTCTAGTTTACCACACCTTAAAATGTGTGGTTTGTTTTGGGTTTTCTGGATGCATGAAAATTCTAAAAAGGAATTTTCTGCACAGAAAATGCTATGCATTTTCTTGTGATTCAAAATTGAAACAAATAAATTTAATGGAACCATATCTTTTAGGATGTGGTTTCAATTTATGGACATGGTAAAAAAAGGGTTTATGCTTATAGTAGTATCGGTATTATTAATCTCAACTGTTTCAGCAGGGCTCTGGTTCAATACACAGCCAGAAGAGATTTACAGCATAGGAGATGATTTAGCTGTAACAATTTCTGTTTCTGGAACTGGAAATCAGCTAAGAGCAAAACTTAGTTGCGAAAATGAAGAAAAATTAATTTTTTTGAGATATTTAGAAAATGTTAGTGAAGAGCAGATTACCCAGCCTTTAACTAGAAACTTTTTAGGAGACTCCATTGGAAAATGCAGAGTACTCGCAGAGTATGGGTTAGAGAAAATAGAGAGTTCTTATTTAGCTATAACCGATAATATTTTCATAAAAATAGAAGCAAACAATAGAAATTTAGAACCTGGCGAAGCATTCTATTTAACAGGGGAAGCTGAAAAAGCAAACACCCAGCTATTAAATGGATTTTTCGATTTAGTTTTTTCTGATATTGATTTTACAACATCCGGCCCGGTTGATAATGGACAGATTTCAGCAAATTTCACTCTTCCTGAAAAAATACCTGCAGGAAGCTATTTATTGAACTTAACTGTTTATGAAAAAGCAGGAGAAGAAATAAGCAATATTGGAAGAACATTAATAGGCTTGAGTGTAAAACAAAAACCTCAAAAAATTGATGCGGCGCTGGTTTCACAAGAGGTCGTCCCAGGAACTGACCTGGAGTTTAAAATCTTGTTGTACGACCAAACAGAAGAATTAATAGAAAGAGAAGCTTCTTTTTTTATAGAAAACTCAGAAGGGGAAGTACTTCATCAAACCCTGACAAACACAAATAAAGATGAAAAGTATTATATTGAAAAAAATTTACCGATTGGTTACTATAAAATGAAGCTTTATTCTTCTGAAATTTATGGAGAAAGGCAGTTTTATGTTGCAGAAAATGAAGAAGCAGAATTCATTATTGTTAATGGAACCTTAACAATAAGGAACGTAGGGAATGTTCCATACAACAAAGCAGTGCAAGTCCAGATAGGAGACAGTGTGGAGATAATAAACGATGAAATTGCGCTTGGAAAAGAAAAAAAATATCAGCTTTTGGCTCCTGATGGAGACTATAAAATAACTGTAACTGATGGAAAAAATTCTCAAAATGAGGAATCTATCCTACTGACCGGGAATGCAATAGGGATTAGAAGATTGCAAAAAACAATTTCATCCAGGGTTAAGATACTTGTATGGGCTTTTATTCTTTTAGTTATGGGTATGTTTATTTTTATTAGCACAAGGAAAGTTATTAAAAAGAAATTTGTATTAAACGACAACTTTATTACAGATAAAATAAGAAAAGATGGGAAAGGGGGGGTTATTAAAGTGGGGGGAGTAGAGTCTAATAAATCAATAAAAGTGTTAAGGGACGTCAACGAAGCTGAGCACAGTCTTGTTTTAAAAGGACAAAAACAAAATCTTCCTTTAGTCTGCTTAAAAGTTAATAATGAAATAAACAAAGAAACAAAACAAGTATTAGACAGAATAATAAAAGAAGCTCAGCAAAATAGCGGGTTTAATGGGGCAACATACAAATCAGGAAACTATATACTGACTATTTTTTCTCCTTTAATAACAAGAACTTTCAAGAATTATACTCCCGCAGTTAAAGTAGCTATTGAATTAAATAAAAAATTAAAAGAATACAACCAGAAATTCCAGAATAAAATTGATTTCGGGATTTCTGTTCACGCCGGAGACATTGTGAACAGCATCCAAGACAACAAGCTTAAATTTACAGGCCTGGGTAATACTCTGTCAGCTGCTAAAAAAATATCAGACATAGCCAAAAATGATGTTTTATTGAGCAAAGAGATACATGAGAAAACTTTAGTTGATATAAAAACAGAGAAATTCGCGCATCCTAGCTTGGAATTATTCAAAGTAGAAAGGGTTGTTCAGTCTGAAAAAAACCAGATTTTTATCCAAGATTTTCTGAAGAAGCTGGCAGAAGAAGGCAAGAATAATAATAATGCAAATCTTGGGAAAAGATAACTAAATTTCCAACTTTGCTAAATTAAACACTTCCCCCTCTTTTAAGGCTTCTCTTTGGTCTTCATTAAGGTAAGGAACTTGAGGGGGATATCTTCTGCAAACTAAGTATTCTACATTATTAGAAAGTGTTATATGGGTAATTTTTAATCCCATTGCCTCCATGCCTACAAGTCTTGGCCCTTTATACAAAGGATCAACTAGATTTTCAAAGTACCTACAAAATAAGTGAATCCCCTTTCTTGGTTGTTCTGGAGCAATAATAACTCTTCCGGGGATGTGGATTCCAATATTTATCTTGCCAGGTATAAAATATCTGCGTTTTTCATCTCTTAGAATTCTTTCAAAATCAAGATTTACCCCCGCGCTTTTTAAGTTAATTAAATATTCTAGCAGTATCTCCCTGTTAGATTTTCCCATAGCTCTCTTCTCCAAACCAAATTTAAAAATATTTATATACATCAAAATACCTGTTTTATTATGAAAAAAAGAGATGAACAATCAAAATCAAAGCTTTTAATTTTTGATTTTGATGGAACAATAGCAGATACAAAAGCGCTTTATTATAAAGTAATATATGAAAATGTCAAGAAATTCGGCTATTCCTACAAAGAAGTGGATAAAATTATTGATTTTGGACTAAGCTTGAAACATGTTTTGAAGAAGCTTGGATTTTCTTTTTTGACTTCCTGGTTTTTGCATAAAAAGATTATGAAAAATATAGGAAAAGAGCTAAATGAAGTAAAAAAATGCAAAGATGTTGATGCTATCAAAAACATAAAAGCAAACAAAATACTTGTCACAAATTCTTTAAAAGAATTTGTTCTGCCAATTCTAAATCATTTTAAATTAAAAAAAGAATTTAAAGAGATTTATGGAGCAGAGGATTTTACAGATAAAGCAGAATTTATTAAAGATTATTTAAAAAAGAAAAAAATTAAAAAAGAAAATTGCTATTACATTGGGGACAGGGCAACAGACATAAAAACCGCAAAGAAAGCCGGATGCAAGAGTGTAATTATAAGCGGAACATGCGCCTGGGACAGCAGGAAAGAGATACTCAAGGAAAATCCAGACTTTATCCTTGGAGATATAGCAGATTTAAATAGAATTGCAGATTAAACCTCTAAATCTTTCTTGATTTTTTCTATTTGTTTTTTTAGTTTAGGAAGATCTTTCTTAATTATATCCCAAATAATATCTAAATTAACTCCGAAATAATTATGTATCATTTTATCTCTTGTCCCAGCTATTTTAGTCCATTCAATTTCCTTATGTTCATCTTTGAGGCTCTGAGAGATATTTTTAACAGCTTCACCAATAATTTCTATTCTTCTTATATTAGCCTCTTTTACATCCTTATTTTTTATAAATTGATCTTTTGTAATATCTTTTAAAGATTCTTCAACATCTTTAATAGCATCTAAAATATGATTTATATATGGCAAATTTTTGTGGTTTGTCATATTATTCTTACCTCACTTTTTAAAATCTTCTTTTTCAAATAAGGACTAAGATATTTGTATGTAACCAAATCCACCTTTTTTCCCAAACTATTTTCAAGTTCAAATTGAATTCCTACAAAACCGAAACCAATTCCCTTTGGGGGTTCAACCAATATATCAATATCGCTGCCTTTTTTTTCTTCTCCGCGGACATAACTTCCAAATATGCCTGCTTTTTTTATTTTATTTTTTTTCAATATTCTTCTAATTTTTGGTATGAGCTTATCTAGAACTTTTGATTTTTTTTCAATATTCAGTTTTTCATCTGCTTTTTTCTCTTTTAAAGATAGTTCTTCTTTTGGCAAATCTTTTCCGAGATAAATCCTTTTCTTTTTGAATTTTTTGCCATTTCTTATACTCCTAACTCTATAATAATATTTTTTTCCATTTATTTCCTTTATTTCAGTGTAGGCCATGCTATTTATACGGGCACATTATTTATAAATCTTTCTATGTGGACGTAAAGGGATTTAAATAGAATTATTTAACGCATTCACAACATTCTGCCTTATGTCGGGATTTTTCTCTTCTATTTTTTGTATAAAATTATTAATCTCAATTAGCTTTCTATTTTCTTCTATTTTCCCTTTAATCCTCTTTATTTTTGCATACAGCAGAATTTCTTTATTAGACAAGAAATAAAGAGGCTGGTTTTTAATCTTTAAAATTTGCAAATCTTTTTTGTCTCCATGCATCACAGTATAGAATATAGAGTTAGAGATATTGTCAAGATTATCTAAACTTACTTTTCCTTTTCTTTCAGGCAATCCTTTTATTATGTTGTTGATTACATCTGCCTTCAGACTATTTCCTTTTATCTTGTTTACAGGAATTTTATATTTTCTTATCGTTGACTTAACTTTCTTCTCAAAATACTCAACAAAACACCTGCTACATAAATTTCTTTGATTTGTGAATTTCCATACAGGCTTTTCTTCGCATAACTTACACGGCATTCTAAATTGTTATAACCAGCCGGATTATATAAACATTAGCGTTTAAATAGATGAAATAATCTCACAACTAAAGCCGAGAGTCTCCTTAATATCTTTTAAAATTTTAGGTTACATAAAACATAGCTTGAGCTTCTCATCTGCATATACCAAAGGACGCTGTTAATTCCCCATTTGCGCCTTTGGTACTTCAAAAGCACAAAAATCGAAGATTTTTGGCTCCAGAAAATTCTTTAGGAATTTTCTAGGATTCAATGAATTTTGATAGTGCTCAGAATCTATAAGATTCTGACATCAAGGGAAAGCTAGAATACTTTGGGGAAATATTAATGGCTTTCACTATAGCTTATAAGTTTAGGAATTACTGATACAACATTATTAAGGATATAGGTTTTCTTCTAATTTCAAGCATTAATAAAAAAATACACATCTGGAACCCCGCAAATTTTTTCCCTTTTTACCAAAGATTCAAACCAGACTTTAACTGAAATATTAACTAATTCTTCTAATCTTTTTAAATGTTTTTCAAAATCCTTATAATCCTCTAAAGGAATTCTCGGAGCGCCGCCTGTTCCTAAAAAAATAGCCCTGTTAGCAGTATCCTCCCCAGGATCGACTATTGTCATGTAAGGTATCTTGCCTTTATCTAAAACCATCCCGACAGCATCATAATGTAATGTCAGCCATCCAAGACCCAATCTTTCTCTAACCAACTTCCCGATTTCACCTGAAGAATTATCATAAACACCTTTCCATTTCGACGTAATACAAAAAGCAGCAGAATAACCTTTTCTATTCGTATCAATACAAAGTTTAGCATTTCTAATAGGAAAAGGAAGAGCTATAATATCCGAATCCATTTGGGTTGAAACATCCCCCCCTTCTTGGTTCTTTTGTTCTATTTCATTTTGAGCCCAAATCAGTCTAGGATAAAAAATGTCCAAATCTTTAAATACAATTCTCATAATTTCTTAACCAAGAACTAATTTATAAATATTCTTGTGTTTTAGTATATATTCTAAAGTTTTGGTTCTAGAATGCTACAGAGAGGTGAACTAAATAGTTGGGTGCTTGGATGGGATATCGAACTTCTTTGTGATAAGGTTTATAATCTATCCTTAATCTGTTTTATTATGAATATTTTGTTTGTATGCAAAGCAAATGTTGGAAGAAGCCAGATGGCAAGTGCTTTTTTTAATAAGTTATCTAAAAAGAATAAATCAACAAGCGCTGGAACACAAGTTGGAGAAAAAGAAGGCCAAAAGATAGGAGATAATGAAAAAACAAAATTATTAATTAAGGTAATGAATGAAGAAGGAATAGACCTTAGAAATTTTAAAAGAAATCAACTTACACCTCAAATGGTTGATAAAGCAGATAGAGTTGTTGTTATGGCTGAGAAATCTGAATGCCCAGAATATCTGCTAAAAACTAATAAAGTAATCTTTTGGAAAATTGAAGATGTTAATGGAAGATATGACTCCTACGAGTATCATATAAAAACAAGAGATGATATAAAAAAGCTGGTTGAGAAGTTAGTAAAAGAAATAGGTTAATCTTGAGGAAAATTTCATTAAGTTCATCCTTATAAGTTTCGCTTTCACCAAAACCGGTCATAAATCTGGAAAGTCTTTTTTGCAATTATGTTCCAGCCATTGACATTTTTTACATAGTTTAATGCGTTTTTTGAGAATTTTGTCCTTAGTCTTTTGTTTTTTAGAAGTTTTATTATTGCTTTGTAAAAATCTTTTCTATGCTTGACTGCTATGCCTGCCTGGCTGTTTCTTATTTCTGCTCCTAGTCCTTCAATATCTGTCACAATTGCCGGAGCTCCTACTGAAAACCCGTGAGCTAAAACTCCTGATTGCGACTCAGATTTATAAGGAAGAACAAGCACATCAAAACTTGCTAATTTTCTATAGAAATCCATTTCTCCATAATCCTTGACTGTGAATTCTATATTTTTGCTTGCTTTGCTTTTCATAATTGCTTCTAAAACTTTATCAATGTAAATTTTTGTTTCAGGAGCTGCCTCTGGCTTTAATTCAAGAGAAAGAAGAACATTTGGAAATTTTTTAACAACTTTGTGCCACTGTCTTATTAAAGTACGAAAGCCTTTTCTTTCGCTTGCCAGTCCTGCGCTGCCAACAATTAACTCTTTTTCAGCATAACCAAAACCATCCTTCACTTCTTCTTTATCTAATTTTAAATCTTCACGCGAGCCATGAGGCAAAACAAAAACATTTTTAGGAGTCCATCCAAGATTGCTCTTTAAAGCATTTTTTTGATACTGTTCATGTAAAATTCCTGCGCTTAACTCTTTTAATGTCTCGCTGACAAAATGAGCAAAATCTTTATTTAATTTTTTATAAACACTATGGTAAGTCATAACAACTGGAATTTTTTCTTTTCTTAGCATTGTTATAAGCTCAATAACTCTTTTGTTTCTGTCGCCATAAGTTTCATACAAACCATACTCATGCTGTATATGAACAATGTCTGGTTTTTCTTTTTTTATTATCTCCAATATTTTATGATGCCAGTTTTTATTTTTCAAATTTATTATAGGATAATCTGCTTGTTTTGCATCTATATGCGCAATTATCTTTATAGAAACATTTTTTCCAGTTTGCTCTGCATATTTTTTCAAAGCAGAAATATAGTTTTCAGAATAATATGCTATCCCGCATGAGCGGGGCAAATAACTTGAAATCCACACCACTTTTTTTACCATAAATTAAAAAGGAAAAGTTGTTTTAAATATGTTTTGATTGTTGAGATTAATTAGTCCTAATTTGATAATTATCAAAAAGATTTATATACAACTCGTATTTAATAAATCTATGAAAAAAGCTGAAAGAGAGATAGAAAATTCTGATTTAGAAAGAGATGTAATTAATTTAAATCCCGTTATTGATGGAATATTTATGGGTGTGGGACTATGCTGTCAAATAATGGGGGGGTTATATGCAGTTCTTGGGAATGGAGAGCATCATATTAGAGACGGAGCTTTAGTTTTTGCAGCAGGTTCATTAGCTTATTATGCCCCTATGGCAGTTAGTTATTTAAAAGATATAAGAGACAGTCTTAAAGAAAAATAAACCCTTTACTCTTCCCTCTTTACTTCCTCTAACATCAACCTCGCCATTAGATATGAAATTGTAGACTCTGCACCCTGGTTTAAATTAATAGATTCTTTTCCTAATCCATCATAACATCCACCTGTTGTTTCATTATACAGCATCTGCTTCAGATGATTTTTTCCCAAAAACCAATTAAAAGCAAGAACCGATTTTTCATAATATTTTTTATTTCCAGTTATAGAATATGCTATAAGACAGGTCTGCACAATAGAAGCTGCATCAATTGGCTGCTGGTCAAAAAAAGCCCGTTTGCCGTTTCTATTATACCACCCATTCTGTCCTATCGGTGACAATTCATTGTCTATAAACATTAATTTTGACAAGAACTCAAAAGTTTTTTCTGCTATCTTCATATACTCTTTATTTTTTGTTATTTCATATGCCAAAAAAAGTGCCTCTGGTAGTTTTGAATTAGAATATGTAAGATATTTTTCAAACCACTGCCAATTTTCTGAGGACTCTTTTTTATACAAGCCAACTAAAAAATCTGCAAACTCTTTTATCTTTAATTTTATCTTTTCATCGCCATATTTTTTGTAGAAATAATAAAGCCCATTAATAGCATAAGCTTTTGCTCTTGGAGAGCTTAATCTGCTTATTTTACTAAAAGAACTATCAAACAAGTTTTTGGCTTTTTCCGTAACTTCTACATCATCAATTTTGTTAAACGCATATCCTAATGCCCATATTGCTCTGCCAAAAGCATCTTCGCTGTACATTTCTTCCCCCTCATCCATCTTTTTAAAAGTATTTTTAAAAACCCCGTTTTCATCCTGTGACTTTTCCAAAAAATTTAAGTAAATTTTTGCAAGTTCTAAAGATTCTTCTGAGTTGAAAAGTTTTTTATGCAAGGAAGCTACAATTAAAGCTCTTGCGTTGTCGTCTACAGTGTAACCAGAGCTCCTGTCTGGGACAGAAAGTTCTGAAAACTGTATGCAGCCAAATTTATCAGTAAGAGTTTTTAGATGATGAAGATTTATTTTAGGATATTTTTCAGTAACATCTTCTCTAAGCTTGACAACTTTATTGAAAATATTTAAGTAAAGATTTGCAACATTCTGCCAAGTCATTTGTCTTCCAAAAGCATACGCATTTTTTTCTAAATTCTCCTTGAGTTCTCTGTCTGAGAGAATTTTATCTATCACTTCTGTATAAGATTCTGGATCTTCAAATTTAACTAAAACTCCTCGGTTATTAGCAAGAATTTCACGCGCATAAACACTTGGTGTGGATACAACTGCCTTGCCGCAACCCAAAGCATAAGATAGCGTTCCAGAAACTATTTGATTCTTATCTAAATTTGTGCATACATAAATGTCGCTTGCAAGCAGGTATTGGATAATCTCCTGTAGCGAAAGATATTTATTGTAAAATTTCACATTTTCTTTTAATCCTAGCTCTTCAACAAGTTTCAGTAGGCTGTTTCTATACTCTTCTCCTTCCTGTTTTCTTACTGCCGGATGAGTCTCTCCTATAACAAGATACAGCAAATTAGGATATTTTTTAATCAGCCCAGGCAAAGATTTAATCATATACTCTACTCCTTTTCCTTTGCTTAACAAACCGAAAGTAGACAAGATTATTTTTCCATCGAGTTTTAATTTTTTCTTAAAGTGCTCCGCTGGCTTAAAAGAAACATTAGGTATTCCATGTGGGACAACATAAATTTTTTTCTTTTCTATCCCATAATCTTCATGCAAGATATCAATCGCAGAATTTGCCATGACTATTATTGCTGCGCATTTAGAAGCAATAAATTTTACAACTCTTTTTCTTAATTCATCCGGCGTTGGAAGAACGCTGTGAAAAACAACAACAACTGGTTTTTCAAGAGTTTCTAAAAAAGGAATAATATAATTTCCATACTCCCCTCCAAACAAACCAAACTCGTGCTGTATGCATACAAGTTTAATTTTTTTTGAAGAATTTATTTTTTTGGCTATCTCAATATAGTCTGCTATGTCCTCTTTGTTCAGCTGCATAACCACTCTGCTGTCATAATTGTAAAAGCTTGCCATCTCGTTTAAAGCTACAACCCTGCTTTTTAATCTCGGATTAAATCTTTTGTCTAAGGCAGTTACTAAATCTTGCGTGAAAGTTGCTATCCCGCATTCTTTTGGCGGGAAGTTGCTGAGAAAACATACTTTAGAGTAATTTAATTTGCCCTTTAAGTCTTTTACCTCTTTTCGCTCACTCATCTTTTAGTCAAGAATCTATCGTCGGGATAATTCCCCATCTATTCAGCTACAATCTTGATTTTAGAATTAGATGTCTGAAGTTTATAAATTCTTCCTTTATTTTGATTTTTTGATTTCTCATCACTGATAATCATTCCGTCTTGCATCTTTATTAATCTCGAAACAGATTTTATATGCCAGGGTTCATGAGTCACCATAACTATCGTCTGCCCGTACTTTTCATTAAGGTTCTTAAAAACTTCAAGAACCTGCGCCGAAGTTTTTGTGTCAAGATTTGCGCAAGGCTCGTCGGCAAATAAAATTTTTGGTCTCTTGGCTATAGCTCTAGCAACAGCTATTCTTTGTTTTTCGCCCCCCGAGAGCTGGTCTGGAATTCGATTATCTTTCCCCCCAACCCCAACAAAAATCAAAAATCATTACGCCCTTATCTTTCCATCTTGCCAGTCTTGAACTATTAATCTTGAAGTCCTGTTTTCGTCTACAAGCCCGCCTTTTCTTAAAAAGCTTTTTTTCCTTCCGAGTTTTTCAATAAGAACTTCTGGATCTCCTTTTGCTTCGATGCCATAAAATTTTTCTATCTGGCTAGGAAACTTTTTCATCAGCTCAAGAACTATAATTTCAGGCTCACGGATAGTATTTAATGTTCTTGCTCCAATCGTTGCATGTTTTTTAATAGCTTCTTCTCTTGTATGAGAATACTCTGCTTCTGGAATTACCCCCGGAGTATCAAACATCAAAATATCAGAACTAAGCCTTATTTTTTGCACCCCTTTTGTAAATCCTGCTTCTGCGCCGGTTCTTGCTGGCGCTCCCCCAGATAAAACATTAATTATAGAAGATTTTCCAGTATTTGGATAGCCAATTATCCCGACTTGTATTTCTCTGTCTGTTCTGTTAAGTTTTTTTGCTTCTATTTTTATCCTATTCCTAAGCTTCGATACCCCCCTCCTTGTTTTACAAGACACAAGAATACAAGGAGATATACCCAACAAGCCAATCTCTTGAATCTTAAATTCTGTATCAACAACATCTGATTTATTTAGAACATAGATTATCTTCTTTCCTTGGTGTTTTATCAACTCCTCAAATTCTTTATTTCTAGTCTCTTGTATAAATCTTGCATCTAAAATCTCTAGAATAATATCTGAACTTTCAACAATCTCTCTAACTAAATCTGGAATTTTCTTTTTCTGCTTTCTTATATTTTTTACGTGTCCTGCCCTTCTTGAAGAAAAGGAGTATCTTACTCTTGCCATACTGATTAATGTGGAGAGGGGTTTAAATACCTGAGTTCTAACTGAAATTTGGTCACTACAAAATTTATCGAAGGTAAAATCGAAACATTTATATACCAGTAATGCCTATTATAAGCATTACAAATGGCATTTATAAGAAAAAAAAGAGTAGGAAAAAATGTTTACTTGGTAAAAGTTGAGAGCTATCGTAAAGATGGAAAAATTAAACAAAGAGTAATTCAATATCTTGGGAAAGAAATTAATGGCCAACCCGTTAAGAAAGTATTTGCTAACAAAATACAAGTACAAAGTGTAAAACAAAGTTTAGATGTTTTAGCAATTGACAAAATTGCAAATGAATTGGATATTAAAGATTTGGGGAATCCCTATGTTCTTTCTCTAATTTACTCACAATTATTAGAAAATAAAAGTATAAACAAACTTGAAAGTTGGATGAAATATACAGAGATACCTTATCTTTTAGGCTTTGATAAAGTCTCTGTAAAAAATCTTTATGAATCGCTATCGGAAGTTGATGATGGAGATTTTGAAAAGGTAAATGATAAAATGTTATCCATCTTTAGTAAATATGAAGATATATCTAAATCTACAATTATTGACGTAACTGATACTTATTTTGCTGGAAGCAATATAAACATTAAAAAAAGGAAAGGAAAAGATAAAAAAATAAGCAAATTAACTCAAATAGGTTTAGCAGTTTCTTTTGAGAATGGATTTCCTATTTTCCATAAGCAATATCATGGGAATCTTTCTGGAATAAATATCTTTAAGGATATGTCTTTAGAGTTAAAAAGTAAAGGAATATCGTCGCTAATTATGGACCGGGGAATGTTATCTAAAGAAAATATAGAAATGGCTTTAGAATTAAAATTTAAAATTATTGCTGGATTTAAAAAAAGTGCTTCTTTAGTTAGAGAATTTATTGAACCTATAAAACGTGAAGATATTTACTCTGCAAAATGCAGAGTGCCCCTAAAAAAAACTACCGTGTTCATAAAAGAATTTAGTTACTTGGATGGTAAACTAATTGTTGTTTATAATCCAGAATTAGAATTTGTAAAAAAAGAAATAAATTTTGAAAAAGAAATTGAAAACAGTTTAGATATAGGATATTCATTAATTTATCATAATACAAAATATTCCTCTGCGGAAGTTGTTAAAAGATATTATGATAAAGAAATGGTTGAGAGAGCATTTAAGCAATTAAAAGGAGTTTTGAATTTGAGACCAATAAGGGTTTGGCTTTCAAATCATGTTACAGGCCATATAAAAATTTGTTATTTGGCTTACGCAATTTTATCTTTAATGAATTATAAATTGAAAAAATTAGATATATCTGCTGTTGAAGCTTTAGAATCTTTAAGGTATGGTTATAAAGTAACTTTAAAAGATTCTACCTCCAATCATGAATGGAGTATTCATGTTCCCCTTGAACCGAAACAAAAAGATATTTTAAAGAAATTAGGTGTAATGACCAAAAACTAGGGCAAACTCAGGTA
>Ga0315276_10001895_pt1 | contig 18905 bp, 15 predicted proteins | sample YL17G05_0_MG_FD_204542 | JGI IMG/M metagenome (GOLD analysis project Ga0315276, IMG submission 204542) | Sediment microbial communities from Yellowstone Lake, YNP, Wyoming, USA - YL17G05_0 | ecosystem: Environmental > Aquatic > Freshwater > Lake > Sediment | place: USA: Wyoming | collected... | reverse complement strand
GCGTGCAGGTTTACGGGCAGCAGCGACACGCCCTATTTTCTTAAAAATAAATATCAGCCGCCTATATGTTCTCAGAAAAATTTAGGTGCTATTTATCGTCAAAATCGTAATATTTGTAATGATAACACTTGACTATTGTCTTTTCCTATAGTAATTTTAAAGATAGATAGTTATGAAATTATTGCTGAAGTAGCCTCAACAGAAAAAACACGTAATGAAGGATTAATGTATCGTCAAAATCTTGAACGTGATAGCGGAATGTTGTTTATTTTTGAAACTGAAGAAAAGTATTGTTTTTGGATGAAAAATACACAAATACCTCTGAGTGTTGCATTTATACAAAATAATGGAGTTATTTGTAATATCGCCGATATGCAACCTTATAGTTTGACAGAACACTGTGCTTCTGAACCAGTTAAATATGCTCTTGAAATGGAACAAGGCTGGTTTTCTGATAGAGGAATTACAGCAGGTAGTATTGTTATTAATCAATCATTATTTAATAATTAAATTATACGACGACTATACTTGTGGAGGAATAACGGTTACAGTATTGTCTAAATAGGGACACTTTATAACATTTGGATGTATTGAAAAACAATTATATGCCATATCTTTATACTGAAACAAATTTTCGTTGTCGGTAGTTGGATATACCACAACGCTCCGTTGCGAAGGTGAAGACAAGTAAATAAACAACATGCCGATTAGAAAACTTAAAATAAATAACCTGATTGAAATATATTTCATTTATTTTTACGCGAGATAATATGTGAATATATATAAATGATAATATTAATTTTTTATTAATATTATTAATATCGTTAATATATAGTAAATAATTAATAAAATAAAATAGGTGAGAATGATTAATTTCAAAGAGTGGATACATAAAGAAAATAGTAAATACATTATATCGATTATCTTGGGTCTTGGTTTAGCGGCATTATTTAGAAAAGCGTGCAAGGATGGCGCCTGTATTCATTTTGAATCACCGCCAATGAAGGATTTAACGAGTGGGAGTGTTTATAAATATGGGAGCGAATGTTACAATTATAATGTTGCCACACAAAAATGTAATTCTGATAAAAAAACCGTTGAATTAAGTAACGGATTGCGTAATATGATATAGTATATTTTTATTATTTATATTTAGAGGAAATAAATAATAATATGAACGATACAACAAGTATAGACGATTTGCCGGGAATTGCCAGTGGCGGCGGTGGCGGCGGCGGAATAGTTCAAAATGCTTTAAAGCCTGAAATTCCGCACCAAACTTATTCTCCCAATGTTGTTTCGCAGCAACCACTTCAGCATCAGCATCAGCAGCAGTATCAGCAACCGTCGCAAGCAGCTCCTGATATGAATGTAAATGAATTTATAGGTGGTTTACAGCGCGCAACCGCATCTGGAATGACTGCTCTTCCAATTAGAGACGTTCCCAGAAATACGGAAAGTGTGGTCTCAGACGAACAGACGATGCCCAATTATGTTCCAAAAGCACCTCATGACTATATAAGAGAACATCATGAAAATACGCAATCATTTTTACAGCATCACGAGCGTTTAACAAATCGCGGAGAGTCGATTGATGTGGTGTATGAAACTCTTCAAGTGCCAATTTTATTAGCCATACTCTATTTCACGTTTCAATTGCCCGTTATGCGAAAATATTTACTAATGTATCTTCCAAGTATTTTTAATAAAGATGGAAATCATAATTTATCTGGACTTCTATTTGTAAGTATTCTATTTTCATGCACATACTATGGAATTAATTTTGTTCTTAACCAATTTGTTTTAGAATCTGAATAATAATAAATAGCAAAATTTTAAATATTATATTCTTAAAACTTGGACATTAATATCCTGTGATAAACATGTGTCTTTCTAACATCATATTTGTTTGTATTTCTTGTGATAAATAACTTGCCAAATCTTTAGTTTCATATCCTTTCAAGTTATGATATGATGTTATATCAGAATATACACCTCCTTTAATATTTAAAAAAAAACATTCATTAGACTGGAATTTAACTGTAGTTGGAATGGAACAGGAAATAGATTCAATTTCTCCCTCATCAAACGAAATAATACCTTGGCAGTCTTGATTCAAATTGTAAAAAGTATCATTCCATCCTATTATTCCTCCAATATATTTATATTGTTCTCTATACGTTTGTACTCCCGTCCATAGAAACTCATCTACAAAATTGTTTGTATTATGGTCATATAATAAAATATTACTACAATTTTTTCCATTAAAATAATTATCTATTCCAAATAACTGACTTTGGGTTGGGTTGTAACTATTTATTATTTGTTCAAAAAAATTAAAACTAATAAAATCATTGGACCCATTCAATAAAGTAATATTTGGTCTTTTTTCTATTGATTTTCTAAATGAAAACTTATATTTTTCACTAAGCATATTCAAAAAACAACTATTATAACCAGGAGTTACATCCCCTTGATAGAATTCGTAATAGTTTGCAGTTTCAGGTTTATCTTGAAAATACATATCAAATAGTGATTTTGATACATCTTTTTCGGATCCTATAAATGTAAATGTAAAATGTGCTTTATCATGAAAAACAGCTTTCAAATGAAGTAGGTTTTCCATTTTTCTCTTTGTTATGAATATTCTATTTGGACAACTGTTATACAAAAAATATGGAACACAAATGTCTATGTGTATTTTTTGGGCAGGCTGAGTCATAATATAAATATAAATAATATTAATAATATATTATATAATATTAATATTATTTATACTATTTTTTATTATCATAAATAAATTAAATATAAACAATATCTTAATAATGAAATATTAATACTTATTAAATATTCATTCATATATTCATATACATTCAACCATTTCAACTCATGGGAGCAAATAATTCAACATTTAAAATAAATTATGAAGATATGCAAATGGTGTCTAAACATTCTTACAATAACAATAATAACAATGATGGTAAAAACGATAAATATGCGATAATCAACACACTTGACTCTCTTTGTCAAACATGTTTAATTCCAAACACAATTCCAATATCTGAAGAAGAAGAAGTTATAAATGATGTTATAACAAATTCAAAAAAAACGAAAATAATAATTTACGGATTCAATTCGAATGATGAAAAAGTATATTTGAAACATGAACAACTTGTCAAACTGGGAGTAAAACACGTCTATATTTACACCGGAGGAATGTTTGAATGGCTGCTCCTTCAAGATGTGTACGGTCGCGAATTATTTCCAACAACTTCGAGAGAATTAGACATATTAAAATATAAACCTCGAAAAATTCTTGACATTTTATTCATCAAAATGTAAATAAGATGTGGGTCCAAATTTTATCAAGTTGATTCGGTCTTCTCGAGAATCTTTATACGCCGGCAACGGTGGCGCTTGGTACCAACTATAATAATTGTTCGCGTTTTCCTTCTCCTCCGGAGAATACATTTTAAACTGATTACCATCAATATAAGTTTTCAAACGATGCATCACTCCAACCGTTCTTGAAGCGCGCAAACTGTTAATGAAATGATAAATGTCACCACTGTAGTTATACATTTCTGAATCCACGTCTGCATTCAAAATCAGCGTCGGAATTGTAATTTTTGAAGGAACCGAGTTCAACCATTCATCGTGATATCTGTTGCACTCTTCCAAATATTCGAAACCAATCTTACTTTCTCCCGGTCTATTTCTTTTCTGAATTCTATTCATGCACACTTCTGTGCTTGCTTTGAAATATATGATACACGACGGCTCAACCTCTTTTGCAAACTCATCAAACCATTTCATGTAAATGTCGTACTCGTCCTGTTCAATTTTTTTGGAATCGTAAAGCATTTTGGCAAATACGTGTGCGTCTGTTAAAAGACAGCGCTCTGTAATAATTAGCCTAACGTTTGGCGTTTTCAATGCTTGCCTTATTTTTTTTAGCCTGGTAATGTATGCCATCATTTGAAATCTGAATGCGAACCGTTTAACATCAAGGTACAAATTTGTCAAAATAGGAACGCCGTTCTCATCCTTGATTTGCTCCCAGTCACATGTTGGTTCATCTACAAATATTATAGAATCGTCTTCCTTCTTTTTTTTCAACAACATTATATATTCTCTCAATTGTGCCTTGCCTGTTGTTTTTCCTGAACCAATATTTCCATCAATCGAAACTATCAAGCACGACGATGACGACGAATTTGCATCTCTAGAAAACGAAGCTGAAGCACCCATTTTTTAAGCTAGTATACAATATTGTAAGTTATTTATATTTATTTTTTATAATCAATTTTTATTTAAATAAAGTCTATAATAAGTAAAAAATTGATTATAATAATCATCTAAAAAGAAATTGTTATATCAGTTTAACCACCCTACCTTAATAAAATCATTGAACACATAATGAAAACACAAAAAATAAAAAAATCAAAGTCAACCCAAACCACTATGACATTGTTAGATGTTGATAAAATGATGAATATCGCGTCAATCACACTACATTCAGAAGGAGATGACGCATCCAGTGAGGAATACGAAGAAGACAACGACATCTACAGTAGTGGTGATGAAATGGAAATAGAAGAACCAATGCTATCAGATGATGATTTGGGACTGCTACATGAAGATGCATTATTTTTAATTGACGAATTTATAAAATCGAATCCTCTTTTATTTAGTAGTGCCGAGTTTGAAACTATTGTGTATGACCACGTTCAATCCATCTTGCATTTTTCTATCAACTACAGAAGGTACGACGATGACGACTACGCCGGCGAAAACGACGACTGCGATGAAGACGAAAATGAAACAGTCATGTCGTGTCAAATTGACGAGTTGATAAATGTGGCAATGCACGATTATTTTAAATTTATTCGTCCACACCGGTCATACAAGTATTCGTTTATAAGAAAGTCTCCCAACTTGGAAAAAATGAAAAAAAAACTAGAGTTCTTAGAGTCACTTTATCAGCCAGAGCAAAAAACAGAAGAGTGGTATTCACACCGCCACGGGCTCATTACAGCAAGTTCGGTTTGGAAAGCGTTTGGTTCACAGTCTGTGCAAAATCAGCTCATATATGAAAAATGCATGCCGTTTGACCCGACAAAATACAGCCGCGTCAACACAGAATCATCTTTACACTGGGGTCAAAAATATGAAGTGCTTTCAAAACAGCTGTATGAAGAAATAAACGGCACAAAAGTTCAAGAATTTGGCTGCATTCGACATCCAAACTCAAACTATTACTTTATTGGAGCTTCACCGGATGGAATAAATGTGTGTCCGTTATCGAAATTATACGGTCGCTTGGTTGAAATAAAGAATGTTGTATCTAGAGAGATTAATGGAATTCCAAAGGAAGATTATTGGATTCAAATGCAGATTCAAATGGAGGTTTGTAATTTACCTGAATGCGACTTTGAAGAAACTAAATTTACTGAATATGAAGATGAGGATGCGTTTAATGCGGACTCAGATGAAACGAACGATTCTTCAAAATGGAATTATAATTTGAATGGAAAAAGGCGAGGGGTTATTGTGTATTTTGCGAAAGATGATAAACCATTTTATCAGTATGCTCCATTGAACATTACAACCAAGGCGGAATTTGATGAATGGTTTGAAGAAACCATAAACACGCATGATAATCTCACGTGGATAAAAAACATTTACTGGCGACTTGAAGTTTACAGCTGTGTGCTTGTTTTGCGAAATAAAGAATGGTTTAAAAATGCGGTTGTCAAAATAGAAGAATTATGGAAAACAATTGAAACCGAAAAACAAACCGGGTTTCAGCACAGAGCTCCTAAAAGAAATACAAATACAAAGACTGCATCTTTTGAAAATAAGGCTGGGAATAAAAGCGGTGAACTTTGTTCTTTATTACAAAACATTTGTCATATTGAATTGAAATAACGCATAACATTTCCTACATCATAACATTTTCCCATATATTCTTTTTTTATTTATAATTTTATAAAGAAAAAAAGAATACTTAACAGTTGAAGTATTCAATTATCTTTATCACAATTGAAGTATTCATAACAATTGAAGTATTCATAACAATTGAAGTAGTCAACTATATTCATCAAAGTATTGTTAACTTCATGATTAATAATGCAATATTCAAAACATTTTTCTCCAATTTCAGAAATTTTATTATATTTATAAATATCATCCATTATATTTGAAAAATTATTAAATATACCTTCTTCATAAAACCCATTATTGACTCTTGTCAAATTATATAAATAAATAAACTTATTATCACTTTTAGTTATTACACTTGGTATTTTAACTAATGCTCCATCCAATGATGACGTGCCCATTGAAAATAAAATATCAACATTATTATATAAATAATCATATTTATCATTATCTAACAGTAACCCAGTAAAAATTATATTAATATTTGCATTTTTATACGATGGATTATCTGTAATTAAATTTTTACCATCGCCACATCCAATAATATGTACATTTTTTATAAATGAAGTATTGTATAAAGAAAGATTATCTAATACATTTATTAAGCTGAATATTTTATCAGAATCTAATCTTCCTAGATATCCAATATTAATTTCGCATTCTTTTTTTATATTATATTTTTGGCAATAGCTAATTTCATTTTGCTTGACATATATTGGAATAATTTTATGTTGAAATACAGTAATTGTTTTTGATACAATTTCATTTGTTTCATCTTGGCAACATATATCTTTGTCAATAAATTTTTTATTTATTACTTCTTTTCTTGTAATACACGAACTATCTGTTAAAAACTCAACACTATCTTGGCAACATATATTTTTGTTGATAAGGTTTAGATGATTTATTACTTCTTTTCTTGTAATACACGAACTATCTGTTAAAAACTCAACACTTTTTTGATGAGCCATATAATAATACATAATTTTAGATTGTTTTGATAAATTAATTTTTACTTCAAGAGACATTGTTAATGGTATTATTAAATTTACATCATCATTACTTTCAATTACAAAATTTGAACCACGTAATGTGTCTTCATCTGGGAAAGAGATTAAATGTATTTTATTATTGAATCCAGTTAATTTATTTAAATGACCATTTTCATAATCTATATAACTAACTTTATAACCAATATTACTTAAGTCGACAGCTAAATTTACAAATAATATTTCAAAACCACCTATAGTTTTAGATGGTAAAAAAAATATAAAATGTTTATTGTTAATATAATTCTTTTTTTCAGGTAACAAATTATACATATGAACTGCGTGAGTTAATGCTTTTTTATATTCAATGATACCATATTTTGTATTATTGTATTGTACATATGATGATATTAAATTTATACTATTTAGTTTTAGAAATCTTAAAAATTCACTGATAGGCGGTATCATATAATTTAAAATATAATCGTTTATTGTATTATTATCACTTAATTTAAAATACATTTCTATATAAAATATAAAATTTAATAAAGTTTTCATATATTCATCTAGACCTGACCATCTGGAAGCATCTTTAATTCTATAAAAACCAGTTGTAACTGTATAATCATGATACGTTTTTCCATGTGACCATGTCACCCAGTTTCTAAATGAATCACCTTCATAAAGTTGACAATATATTTGATTTAAAAAATTATCATTTTTTTTTTTATTTGAGAGAATTATACTCATTAAATCAATCATTTTATTAGAAACAAAACTTCTAAAAACACATGCTGATGTATGCGGACTCTCTTTTACAATTATTACATCATTTATTTTATCATAACCAAGTTCCAGTATACAAGAATCACAAAACTTTTTATTATCATGTCTATTTTCATTTTCATAAAAAAGTGTTGTATTATTAGAGTAGGACATAAATTGAGGATTATTATTTAAAAAATTAATAGCTGTTTTTAAGAAATTATCATTAATCCACATATCGTCACTATCTAATACTGTAAAATATGAGCTATTTATTTTTTGATACAATTTAAATGTTGTTTCTAAAAGACCACAATTCTTTTCATTTGAAGTAAAATATATATTATCCGGGTATTTTTTATAATATTCTTCAATGATACTGATAGAATTATCAGTTGATGCATCATCTACTATTATTACCAAAAAACTATATGGAATATTTTGACTAAATATTGATAATAAACATTCATTTAAATATTTACCATTATTATAGTTCGGAATTAAAATATTAATATCACGAAAATAACTACACATTTATATGTAATATAATATAATTAATATATGCGTATATATATATATATATATGATTATATTATCTAGATATATATATTATCTATATATTTATAAAAAAAATAGTATTAATATTTAAATATCCTATATATACCTATACTTGACCCAGGTTGGCATCAGCATCAGCATCATACGCGTAAACATTGACGCGCGTATCTTTTGATGAAAAGGGAATCATTGGAGGAAAGTGTGGAATATTTATTTTTTTATCTTCGTATAATGTTCCGCACATGTTTGCGGGGCTGCAGGTTCCGTTGTTCGGTGTTGCCCAGTAACGAACATTGTTTGTTCTTTGAAGATAACTACTTGGGAAAATGGGATAAAACGCCGACATGGATTTACTGTCTAAATCCGATAATCCTCCTCCGCCTTTCTGAAGGGGGTAGTCTCCTTGCAACAACGGTTTCGTTACGCTGGTTGGAAACGTACCAGGTTCAAGAAGGTGTGACATAAAATTCTCTCGAACCGGTGTAAAAAAGAATGAACCGATGAGAGCGAGCAATAATGCTAAAATTAAAAATAAAATATTGTCTGTTTTACTTATCATACTTGCTGATAGTTAGTTGTTGATGTCGTTATAAGTATTATAATATAAATATATAATTAAATATATTATAATATTCATTTTTTTAAATGAAATATTTTATTTAAAATACTTTATTGCATTTTTTTATGAATCATTTATGTATGTATAACATCCGCTCTATGTTTGATACACTTGTCGTCTACATGAAACGATGGAACATCTTTTGTTTGCGGAACAATCGATAAAATGCATTTCGCTTTATGACCGTAAAGCGGCTCAGTGCACCCTTTTTCTTTCTTTTTTGCAAAATTAAATATTTTTGGAGGAGGGTCATTTTTAGTGCATCTTGACCTAAAATGCTCATATCTCTCGCGAACGTCGCAATAAGACAATCCTGATTTTTTATCCAATCGCTTATTCACAATTTCATGAAGACGATATATGTATTTAGAAAATGTTTCTCTTGACTTTAAATGGCACTCGCGAATCGGGTTTGCTTTCAAATTACTAGTCAAATTGATTCGGCAGTATTTGCACGGTAGCACATACCTTAGGCTATATACAAAATCAGAGTAATGTTTTTTGTCTTCCGCAGTAGGATTTGTGGGATAATTAAAACTCATCGTGTGTAAAAAATGCCACATTGGAGGACCCCATACTGATGTAAGCATTCCGTCTCCGCTGTTGTAGTCATTTTTAGAAAATATATATGTTGATGAAGACTTTTTTTTCGTTTTTTTATTTTGATTCTTTATAAATTTTCCATTTCTATTTTTTGTTTTATTTTGATTTTTTCCAGAGACATTCGTCATAATGTTGTATTGTTATATTCACACAATATTAATTTTTTTTATTAAAAAAATAATATTCGTAAGTAAAATAATTTTATTGTATAATTATATATTTATATATTATAGAAACATATATAGCAACTTAACATAAAAATGTCAATTTCTGCAAAATCTGTAAAAACAACGTTGGAAACAATCTATTCTAAACGACACCTTGTGGTAATGCTACTAGTCGCGTGTTTGTTCATTTGGATTGGTGTCTATGTCTATAAAACATACGTCAGTTCATATTTAGGCTCGTCATTAGAGGGGTACGCATCTAGTATGGGAGATAACGCCCCTCCATCATCGGACAATAAAAAAACTGCAACACTTTACATGTTTGGAACAAGTTGGTGTCCGCACTGTAAAACAGCTAAACCAATTTGGGAAGAATTTGTAAACAGTAACCAAAATATGAAGGTTGGAAATTATAGCATACTTTATAAAAGTGTTGACTGTGACGCAGATTCTGACGGAAAACAGCTTGCAGATAAATTCAATGTCAAAGGATATCCCACATTTAAATTAGAAAGAGGACCTGGAGATGTTGTCGACTTTGAAGCAAAGCCGTCGAACGACAATTTTACAAATCTTCTTCAAACATCACTCACTTAAGGGGACATTGCTGTCCCCTCTGACCCCTTGCCCATAAAGGATGCCGGTCACATGTCAAATATAACATGTGACCGGCATCTGACTCGCTGAACATGATTTTGATAATGGCCGGGGGGGGATTAAAGGGGGATGTCCCCCTTCCTTCTATTGATTATAATTTTTTTCTTCACAGGTTCTGCGCCCTTGGGCATGAGTTCGCCAATGACTGACACTTGTTTATCGTTCAACTCAAAACGCTGACCTATTACGCGAACACAAATAAAATCTTTTTCATTCACCGAATTAAAGTATGAATTGGATGAATGATGGTCGCGTGATACATTTAGCATAACAGCAGATTCGCATGCCTTCAACCGGACAGCAAATGCTGCATTCAAAAACAACCTCGAATTCTACATATTTACTTGTAAGTGTCCCGCTAGAGAACTTTATAATGCGGATAGATTCTGGCTTTACATATCCTTCTACAATGCACTTACCTTCCATTTTTGCAGAAATTGTGTTTTTTATTGTCGTTTCCACATTCGAACCAACTAGAATGAATGGAACAACAACCCTAGTTGTCATTATCGTTTTTGAATATAATTCATTTTCTTCCACTTGGAAGGATGATGATTTTTTTTGTATAAGTGACGACGATGACGACGATGACGACGATGACGACGACGATGACATTGTGTATATATAATATACTCTATTATATATTCTTTATATTCTCTATATTTTTTCAATTTTTTTATTTATTGTTTATTCATAACTTTATTATAAACGTTAGAGATTCTTTATTAATTTTATTTTTTTTATGTTTACTATTTATTCTTTTTGATATGCGTTGATGATTCAATTTATGTGTTTGATAATCTTTGTACACATTATGACTTTCGTTATGATTTTTTCTTATTTCGTGATAATTTTTTCTTATTTCGTGATAATTTTTTCTTATTTCGTGATGATTTTTTCTTATTTTTACATTTTTTAGTATTTTTACATTTTTTTTGCCTTTTTCTTCCTCCCACATTGTCATGTTGCGACGACGGCTGTCGTCGTTGTTCTTGTTGTCGTTGTTGTCGTCCGGTATCTTGTACTTCAGGAGCTTCAGCTATTTCATAAATTTCATCATATAAATTGATAGACTCATCGGTTAATGAAGTTAATTTAGCCAAACCGGTAACCATTCTATCTACATCTTCAAGTCGTTTTTGTAAAAAAGCCACTTTATCCGACTGTTCTTGAACTTGGAGCGTAATCATAGATTTGCGGATATTTCCTTTTAATTTTCCAAGTGCTGTAAGAACATTTTCTACTAAATCATGTGACAAATCATGATTTTTAACAATAGTATCATGTAAGTCTTTAGTAATAGTAAAACCTGTCCTTAATGCACTCTTAAAAAATTCCAAGCACATTATATACCTGCTTGTAAGTACATTTATAATATCATCATCAAATTGAAAATCTGCAGTTTGCATTTTTGAAAAATCAATTAATTCTAGTTTTTTCATAATTATTAATTGTGATTTATCCATGAAGATATTGAAGTATTTAATTGCATTTTGAGGTGTGATACTTCGAATATTTCGTGTAAAATCTATAAATAGTTTAAAATATACTTTAAGTGGACACATTAAAAGGTTAACACAAACATTTATACCATCATATTGATCAGTGGTATTTAATAAATCATAAAGTAAATCTTCAATATAATTCGAACCCGATATACCCTCCTTAATAAATGACTCTTGTCTATCAGGTCCTTTTATATTCTTTTTAATATACTTCACATCTTCGGGTCCGAATGGACTCAATTTAGATTTAATAAGGTTAAAATATTCAGAAAAAAAGTCTTCATTAACAGACATTCTTTCTATAAACGCTGCTATAAACGCTTCAACATTGGGGAATTCAACATTGGGGAGTAATCTTGGGGGAGTGACTGTACACCCGATTTCACTAAAAAATATTTGGATATGTCTAATTTGCTCATCTCGTGAGAGTAAGGGATTGGGTAGGGCTCGGGCTTCTTCAACGGCTGGTAGTACATGATCAAAAAATAAGGCACAACTTCTAAGACTTCTACTCATAATAGTAAATATTATATAATTGTATAATATAATATAATATAATTATTCTCTCTTCTCTCTAAAAATGAAAAATGCAAATATAATAAAATAAAATGTTGATACGTTTTTGATTCTACATTTTATTTATACAAGTTTCATAAGTATAAATTAGAGAGATTTATAAAATACAAATTACAAATTCGAAAATCCTATAAAAGAGAAATAAAAATTATCAAAAATGACTCATATAATTTTTCAGGTGTCCCCACATGCATCAAAACAATAAATTCACTAGACGACAGAATAGATTGATTTTTGCGCATTTTTTACCGAATATTGATTTTTGCGCATTTTATAAACGAATTAAATTATGATTAAACAATTAAACAGAATACACCGCTTCGACCATATTAAGATTCCATCTTTTATCATTCAACTTTATATCATTATAATAAAGAAGAATAATTTCTTGCAATATACAATATGTTATTTGAGTAAGACTTTGAGGTATTTCAATAGGTTGTTTAAAATCATACTGTTGTAATATATCTTGAAGCGTGCGTTTTTTTGTTGGAGATGCGCTGCATACACTTCCTCGATTTTGATTTTCTTTTATTTTAAATGCAACACCATCTTTTACAGATTGTGAAAATCCCAAAAATTGTGCAAAACTTGTTTTATCAATTTTAAATTTGCTCGTTAAATTGTTCCGCTCTTCACTTGTTAATTCACTCTGGTTAAACGCATTCCATTCATCTGTTTTATTTTTTTTGTAATACATTGAGACATCTTTTGATGCAGGCGACGCAGACACATCTTTTGAAGGAACAAATAAATACGCACCGGTTGCACCGGTTGCACCGGTTGATAGTTTATCTTCTTTAATTATTGTAACAAACTGACTAAAATATTTTAATATATTTTTAGCGCATGTCGGTGCATAAACATCTGCTGTATACTTTGCTTCCTCGTATGCTATCTTCGTTTTTAAACCAGCTTCATCTTTTATTTTTTTTGAAATTTGTTCTATATGATTCAAATTTATTATTAGTGAATTCATTTCGTTAAATGTTAAACGGTCCATTATATGAATAAAAATATACCAATGTATTTCATCCAAATCTATTGCTCTTCCAATCACATGTATCATTTCGTTACAATAAATATACCAAATTCTATCTCTCGATATCATGGGTATTGCACCCGAAATTAACTTCAACGCGGGGTCTTGTGCGTCTGCAATATCATTTTTTATTTTTTTAGTCAATGATGTATTTATAGTTAAATTGTATACGTATGATATACTTGAAATAATATTTTTTACACTTTCATATTCTCGACTCGTATTTTCTTCTTTTTTCTCTCTTCTCTCGCTTAACATACCTACTTTTACCTTTTCTGATTGTGATACTTTCACAGTTATTTTATCACGTTTGAAAGGAATTGGCGTGCTTCTTTCAAATAAGCTAATCATCTTATCATTTAATTCAATCGGCTGAAAAAGATAATAATCACCAATATTTATTAAATTTCCATATTTTCCATAGTAATCAGAAATATATTCATTTTTATCATTTATCATTTGTGTGAGTGCAAAATTAATTTGGAGCTGTGAATATGTTTTTATACGATTTATAAAATGAGTCAAATCTACCTTGGTATAAAAATGCCTTTCTTTAAATGCGGATTTTATTATTCTAATAATATTTTCAACATTCATTAAAATAAATGTTTCATTAAATGTTCCCAGTGTAACATCCTCTTCTTTTATTTTAGCGCCAGGAGTGCACGCATATTGACAACTTTTCATATAGTCGCATGTGGACGTAAATGGCTTATCGCCTATTCTATAAACAATAGTACCACCTGTAGATAATGATAACTCTATTTCAGTATTGATATTTTCTTCTGTAAAATTACCTTGATTTATATTTAAAATACAATCAACAGAAGATTCTTTGAGCACTCTACTAACCACGCCCATTTTAACCGCTTTGGTTTCAGAAAAACGATACATTGCTAAATCTGCTGACTCTTTTTCTGTTCCCAAAATACTTGCATGCAGAAAAATTTGAACATTTCTTTGGTTAAAAGGCAATTTTTTATGGCTGCACGTTCTTACTCCGCGACCTATAATTTGTTCGATTGCGCTCATATTGTACCACGGGTCCATTACGTGTATTTGGCGAATATTTTTCAAATCAACGCCCTCTGACCCTGATTTTGAAATAATAACAACTTTACATTTTGAACCATCAAAATTTTTATCAGAACGAAGTGCATTAATTTCAACGTCATTATTTGGAGAAATAGATTGTTTGCCCGTTATTAATGCATATTTTAGCCCATTTGATTTTATAGAAGACGCGCTTGCGCTTGAAAACAAGGACTTTGATGATGTATTTTCATTTTTATACCTTGTAAATCCCAACTCCTCTAATGCAAGCGCCATTGGAACTACCCCGCTCTCGATAAAATAAGTGTATATCAGAACAATCCCTTCGCAAAACGAACTTTTAGATGGCGATTTTTTATTATAACTTGAAACAATATTATCGCATATGGATTTGATTTTCGAACTATATTTTACAATATGTTCTTGTGAAAATATCCGATTTTTTGAGTTTTTATAGACATACTGACCTTTTTCTTTTTTCATAACATTTAACAACCCTCTCTCCCCATATGTGTATTCTAAATCTTCTTCGTCGTCGTTCTTGTACGGGTACGTCATATTCAATATTTGCCGAAATGAAATCAAATCGTTGATAGTGTATCCTGAAAGTGCGCTATTATCAGTAATGTCGCCAATCTCGGTATAGTCTTCCAAATCATCACCACCACCTTCTACAAGTTCTCTAACATTTCTCCTCCTACTATCCTGTTCCTCCATTTTTCCCAATTTTCTCTCGTAGACATCATTTTGATGTTTTCCAACATTGGTAACATATACATCTACATGTTCTAATCCAGGAACCGTTGTTTTTCCGTCAAATGTAACTTTGGGATACAATATGCTCCCTCTTGTTCTATTTTCTCCATCATACACTTCTTGCTGCTTAAGTGCGTTGCTTTTAGAAAATTGCGACGGAAAAATCCGATATGGAAATGTATACGGATTTTCACCTCTTACATATGATATATATCCGATAGATGCCTCTTTTAATAACTCTCTTCCCACTTGTTTCCCTTCAACGATTAAAAGATTATTATCAGAGTCAAACAAATCGCTCGAATAAATACGAGGGCGTCTATCATTTATTCGCATGAGATTTAAAAGCCAGACGATTTCTTTCGGGTCATTAAACATCGGTGTTGCTGATAAAAATAATAATCGTAAATTTTCTGCATATTTTACAAGATTTACTAGATAAGCTGCATCTTTATTATTAGATTTTAAATTATGAACTTCGTCGATAATTATCAACCTGTTATTGAAATATTTTCTTAGCCTTTTGATTCCTTCACGACTTACTTTCATTTTTAATTCACCTTCTTCTTCTTCTTCTTCCTCTTCTTCTTCTTCTTCCTCTTCTTCCTCTTCTTCTTCTTCTTCCTCTTCTTCCTCTTCTTCCTCTTCTTCTTCTTCTTCTTCTTCGCCTTCGCCTTCGCCTTCGACTTCACCTTCACCTTCTTCTTCTTCTTCTTCTTCTTCTTCTTCTTCTTCCTCTTCGCCTTCTTCTTCTTCTTCGCCTTCACCTTCTTCGCCTTCGACACCCTTTTTAACGATTTTAGACTTTTTTATAATCCCTTCTCCACTAATCAACATTTTTATAATCGATGAAAACTTTTGATATCCAAAAAATAAATATGACTTTTTTATTATTTTATCAATCTGTTTTTTTATTTTTAATTTAATCTTTTCTTCTTCTAACACATTGCCAACTTCATTACCATCAATGTCAAACATATGTAAATTAATTTCTTTCAAATACTTATTTCCGGTACATCCGCTTATTGTCCATTTTCCTGCTTCATTCCGATGCAATTTACTAATGTCAAATAATTCTTTTTTGAAATTATTTTTTACGTTTATGCTTGAAATAACAACTATTTCTTGTTTTATTCCCATTTGATTCAAATAATCTCTCATATTTTCAGATATTCCAATGGCAGAACATGTTTTCCCGGAACCTAGACCATGATACAGAAGTAAACTATTATATGGTGTTTGAAATGACATGAAATTTTTTACAAAATATTGATGCTGTTGCAATTCATATGTTGCATTGCACATTTTATCGGCATGTTCTATAAGTTCTTTATTTCTGTATACATTTTCAGTATTCATTGTGTCATAGAATTCTTTTTTTTCTGAAATTTTTATATTAAAATTTTCATCATTTAAATCGGGATAAAGAAAATCATTATTTATTTTTTTATTACCTTTATTCTCACTCGGAAGAATCTTTATTTTTTTTTTTAATGGCAATACTTGAATCTCGACAGTTGTTGCTGCTTCTTCATCCTCCTGAACTTGCTTCGCCTTTTTTGGTTTCATTTTTATTTTCCTCATTTTATTTTTTGAAGCACACCGATTTTTTTCGGTTTTATAACACTCATCGTCATTTGCACTCGCAGTTGCATCAGGATTATAAATACACCTTTCAGTTTCTTCATTGTATTTACAAAATGCTTCAGAAGGAGCAGCAACAGTCGCCGCAACAGTCGCCGCAACAGTCGCCGCAACAGTCGCCGCAGCAGCAATATTTTGTAGTAGTTCCTCTTGCACTTTCTTCACCTTTTTCGGTTTCATTTTTATTTTCCTCATTTTATTTTTTGAAGCACACCGATTTTTTTCGGTTTTATAACACTCATCGTCATTTGCACTCGCAGTTGCATCAGGATTATAAATACACCTTTCAGTTTCTTCATTGTATTTACAAAATGCTCCTTCTTCCTTTTCCATCATTTTTTCTTGATGTTTTTCATCTTGATTTGGTATTGATGATGATGATTCGCTTTCCATAAATTAAAATATTTATTAATTAAAATTAATATATAATATAATATAAACAAATAATATATTATAGATTTATACCCACTAATAATTGTATTTTATTTGATTAATTTGATTATTAAAATAATTACATAGAAAAAACTATAAAAACATGTTCAAACCATATTCAAACCATGTCGCATATGACAAACTTATTTAAACTATTATTCACACTTGTAATTATTTTTTTTTTTTCAACATTATATGGTCGAATAATTTCCATGCATTCTTTATACGATAACCATTTCATATTTTTTACTTCCGATTTTTGATATTCATTTTTTTGAATTGTATCTCTACTCATGTATGATAAATAATATTTATTTTTATATGATTTTATGTTTGACCCGATAAATATTTCTTCAAATGGAATCACATTATGTATCTGTTTCAAGCTAAATTTATCATATCCTGTTTCTTCTTCAAACTCTCTAAATCCGCAATCTAAATCTTTTTCTTGATGGTTCCTGCGCCCTTTTGGAAATCCCCATTCTGCTGTTTCCCATTTGGTTGTAGACGAAGAAATCAAAGTTTCTAAATTATACTTTACACCTGACGACATCTCGACTCCATTTTTAAGTTGTAAAAATTTATTTTTTGAAACCTGTTCTTCTCCTCTATATTGTATTCCAGAATACTCGCCCCACAATGATGACCAGAGTTCATTAAATGGTTTCGTTAATATATTATTTTTTTCACATACTGTCATTTCATCAATAATATTTTTAATATACTGACAGTTGTATACTGAATATTTTCCGCGAATAAATTCAACAAAACCAAAACTATCAGTTCTTTGAATCATCAAGTATTCATATTTATTTTCGGGTTTGCATTCGAATTCACCTTCTTTATTTTCCTCTTCTAAATTTTCATATTCACTAGATTTGCGAAATGCAATTACACCTATACTTGTAATGGGAACACTGCAATTTGAATACATGTGACCATTTTTTCCACAATTATTACAATAGTTGTTGTTGCTGTTGCTGTTGCCGTTGCCGTTGTTGCCACCACCATCGTTGACAAAATTTTGCATATTTATCTTAATTTAATTGTTTCAACTGTTCTTGGTTATTAGTTATATGTAAAAGATAAAATCTTTTTATATTGTTTGAATACAAACACAACATAAAAAACGCACCAATTATAAAATATGACAACTAGAAACGCAACAACTTTAGACTCAACCGTTTGGGGACCGCACTATTGGTTTGTGTTACTCACAATGGCAACGTCCTATCCTAAACATCCGAATGATGTTACAAAAAAAAAATATTACGAATTTATTCAAAATTTACCATTGTTTATGCCATCCAGCGTAATTGGCAATAATTTTAGTAAATTATTAGACGCATTTCCTGTTACTCCATATCTTGACGGTAGAGACTCGTTTATTAAGTGGGTTCACTTTATACACAATAGAATCAATGTTTCTCTAAATAAAGAAGAAATATCACTTCATGATGCTTTGGAAATTTATTACAACAATTATAAACCCAAACACGTTGTGGCGAGAGAAAAATATAAACATTGGCAAAAAGTTGTCTTCGTCATTATTGTAATGTTATTTTTGGGATTTATTAAATATAATATGAGTAAGTC
>Ga0315276_10001888_pt1 | contig 18933 bp, 15 predicted proteins | sample YL17G05_0_MG_FD_204542 | JGI IMG/M metagenome (GOLD analysis project Ga0315276, IMG submission 204542) | Sediment microbial communities from Yellowstone Lake, YNP, Wyoming, USA - YL17G05_0 | ecosystem: Environmental > Aquatic > Freshwater > Lake > Sediment | place: USA: Wyoming | collected... | reverse complement strand
CACCGCCGGGATCATCTCGATCCTGAAGATGAGCGGCGTCATCGTGACCGCCCTGCGGGAGGCCCTCGGCGGGCTTTTGAAGTCCCGGGGCGGCGCCACCACCCACGAGCGGACCGACGAGGACATCAACTACCCCACGCTCCTCTCCATCGGCGCCCTCACGGCGCTCGGGATCTTCCTCTACTTCCGGTTCTTCGTCATGGCGGACCTGCCCAACGCCACCTCCCTCTCCCTGATCGCCCTCGTCCTGGCGCTGCTCGTGGCCTTCCTCTTCACGACCGTCTCGGCCTGGGCCATCGCCACCATCTCGGTCACGCCGATCTCGGGGATGACCGTGACGACGATCATCATCACCGCCGTTGCGCTGCTGGCCGCCGGATTGCCCAAGGGGGACGCGGGGATGCTCATCGTCCTGCTGGTGGGAGGCGTCGTCTGCTCCGCCCTCTCCATGGCCGGCACTCTCGTCACGGAGTTCAAGATCGGCTACTGGCTCGGCGCCACCCCGAAGAAGATCCAGTGGAGCGCCATCCTCGCCTCGTTTCTCGCGTCGGCCCTCGTGACCGCGACGATCATGGTCCTCGCCGGGACCTACGGATACGATCCGCTCGTCCGCGCCGACGCCCTCCAGGCCCCGCAGGCCAACCTGATGGCCAGCGCCCTCCAGTCCTTCGTGGGCGGCGGCAGCGTCCCCTGGCTGATGTACGCCGTCGGGGCCGCGGTCGCCGTCCTGGTGCAGATGGTCGGCGTCTCGCCCCTCGCCTTCGGCCTTGGGATGTACCTGCCGATGGAACTCAATGCGCCCCTCCTGCTCGGGGCCATCGTGGCGACCCTCGTCGGCAAGAGCACGAAGGACGAAGCCGGGTCGAAGGCCCGCTCCGACCGCGGCATCCTCATCGCCTCCGGCCTGATCGCCGGCGCCGCGATCCTGGGCGTCGGGAAGAGCCTCCTCGCGTCCTTCGGGACCACCAAGCGGTTCCTCGACTCCCTCGACCTGACCCCCTATCTCGGGGGCGCGGCCGCGGAACCGATCCTCAACTGGCTCGGCCTCATCGCCTTCCTCGTCCTCAGCGCCCTCGTCTACTTCGTCTCCCTCAAGGCGAAGCCGGAGGGCGGGGAATAGGCAGAACTTCGCACCGGCGCACGGAGAGCCCGGCGATGACCCCAACCGACCTCGGCATCCTCGTGCAGGAAGGCGAAGGCACCACTCTCGAGTTCAAGGAGGGTCTCTCGGCTTCGTTCGCCCGGGAACTGGTGGCCATGGCCAACACCATGGGCGGCAGGATCCTGCTCGGCGTGCGCGACGACGGCTCCTTGGCCGGGCTCAAGGACTCGAACTCGCTTCGCGCCCGCATCCAGGACATCGCCCGCAACTGCGACCCCCCGGTGCAGGTCGTGGTGGAGCCCGTCGGCCGTGTGGTCGTGGTCCACGTGCGCGAAAGCGACGCCAAGCCGGTCCAGTGCAGCGACGGTTTCTTCTGGCGCCAGGGGGCGGTGACGCAGAAGCTCTCCCGCGACGAGATCCGCGACTTCTTCCACGCCGCGGGGGCGATCCGCTTCGACCTCTCGCCCTGCCCCCGCTTTCGGTATCCCGAGGACTTCGACCGGCAGAAGTACGCAGCGTGGCTGAAGCTGAGCGGCATCTCCGGCCGCCCGCGCACCGAGGATGTGCTGGTGAACATCGAGGCCGCGGAACGCTCCGGGGGGCGCCTGCTCTTCCGCAACGCGGGCGTCCTTTTCTTCGCCAGGAATGTCCGGCACTTCTTCAACCAGGCCTACATCACCTGCCTGCTGGCCAAGGGCACCGACAAGGTGCACGTCCTCGATCGCAAGGACTTCGATGGCGGCATCGTCGCCGACATCGAGGATGCGATGCGGTTCATCGAGCGGAACACCCGCACCGCCTGGCGCATCGAAGCGCTGCGCCGGGAGAACATCACTGAATATCCGATGAAAGCCCTGCGCGAGGCAATCACCAACGCGGTGATGCACCGCGACTGGTTCCTCGAAGGGGCCAACGTCTTCGTGGAGCTGTATACGGACCGGATCGAGGTCAGCAGTCCCGGCGGCCTGCCGAAGGGGATGACGCTTTCCGACCTCGGCCGGAAGAGCATCCGCCGGAACGCCCTCATCGCCGATCTGTTGCATCGGATCGAGTTCATCGAGAAGGCCGGCACCGGCATCAAGCGAATCCGCGACGAGGCCCGCAAGCAGGGGTGCCCGGAACCGACGTTCGAGGTCACGGGCTTCTTCACCGCGACCTTCTTCCCGAACCCCGAGGTCAGGGCTGCGGCGGAGGCCCGGGGAAAAGGACCTGCCCCCCAAGTTGGCACTAAGTCGGCACCAAGTCGGCACCAAGTCGAGATCCTGGCCAGGTGCCGCGAGGAGCAGCCGCTCGTGGAATTACTTGTGATTGCCGGCAGATCGGATCGCACCAAGTTCAGGAACCAGGTGCTCGGGCCATTGCTGGCCGGGGGGCTTCTGGAAATGACCATCCCCGGCAAGCCTCGTAGCAGCAAGCAGCGCTACCGCATCACGGCGAAAGGGCGCGACGTGTTGAAGAAACACGCGAAGGAGTCGTAGGATGTACGCGGTCGGCGCGGCGGTCGCGATCCTGGGCGTCGGGAAGAGCCTCCTCGCGTCCTTCGGGACCACCAAGCGGTTCCTCGACTCCCTCGACCTGACCCCCTATCTCGGGGGCGCGGCCGCGGAGCCGATCCTCAACTGGCTCGGCCTCATCGCCTTCCTTGTCCTCAGCGCCCTCGTCTACTTCGTCTCCCTGAAGGCGAAGCCGGAGGGTGGGGAATAGGCAGCGTCTTGGCAGGGGACTTGCTCCATCTCATCCCCTGCAGCACTATCTGATGTGGACCGCAGCTTCGCTCGTACGACATGGTACCCGGTGATCAGTGGAGAGTTGAATAGCTGGACACAGAATCATGGGAACCACGTAGCGAGAGCAGCTGTCCCACACACCAAGCACTTTTTCATCATAGGCCCCAGGACCGGAGAGACAGTCTCGGGCCCGGAGCAGGTGACGCGGGCATTGGACTTGGGAATCCAGCAATGACACGCACCGGTGACATCAACAGTCCGTACCTAGTCTTCATGCTCGTGCTGAGTTTCTTCGCACTTGCGCTTCTCGGCGCGACCGTATTCTTTCCGCTCTCTCCTCCGGTTCGCTCGGTACTCGCTACGGCCGACCACGTCGTCTGTCTCTTGTTCTTCATGGATTTTCTCATCTCCCTCGCCCGGGCCCCCAACAGATGGGACTACTTCGTGCGGTGGGGCTGGCTCGACCTTCTTTCAAGCGTTCCCGCTGTGGACTTCCTGCGTATAGGCCGAGCTGGACGGATTTTTCGTATCGTCCGCGTTCTCCGCGGTATACGTTCCACCAAGATTTTCAGTGAATTCCTCCTTCGGCGCCGCGCACAAAGCGCCTTCCTCGCGGCCTCCCTTGTCTCCATCTTGCTCATCTTCATCGCAAGCATAGCAATCCTGCATTTCGAGGCCGTTCCGGAAGCGAACATCAGGTCGGCAGAGGATGCTGTTTGGTGGGGTGTCGCAACTATTACAACGGTCGGCTACGGCGACCGCTACCCAGTCACAACGGAAGGTCGTATCGTCGCCGCCGCCCTCATGACCGCGGGTGTCGGACTCTTTGGTATCTTCTCCGGATTCGTCGCGGCGTGGTTTCTCAAGCCCAGTCAGTCTTGCAGCTCCGACGAGCTCGAAGCCCTTCGAGCCGAGGTCCACAGGCTCAAAGAGGAACTCCACCGCAACCAAGGAAGCCAGGGAGGGTAACCCGGCGTCACATCTGGCTCGCTTTGCTCCGCGCTAGAGGTCAATCTTACGTCAGATGCGAGTGGAGGAAGGTGATAGGACCATGTATCAACTGCTGGCACTCAGCCTCTTTCTGGTTGTCATTGCCCTCATCGTAATCGTCAGCCAGGTATCTAGGAAGAAGAGCGCGGCAGAAAGGGTCGCCTCGGAGTTGGTGGCTAGGTGCGAGCAGGGTGAAAGGGTGGCCTTAGACTGCACGGCGAAGATAACCAAGCTGGAATCAGAGAATGCGCGCTTGTCGAAGTGGCAAGTTGTTGAGGACGCCGACGGGAAGGCCAAGGAACTTCTGGCCGGCGCCAAGAGCGAGTTCGAGACTGCCCAGACACAGGCCAGGCAATTGAGCGAGCAAGCAACAGGCGAAGCTGCGCAGGTGATCGACTCAGCAAAGGCTGAAGCGGCGACCGTTACATCCGTGGCAAGGCAGGAAGCGAAGAATTTCAAGGAGGAAGCGACGAAGGTCTTGGATTCAGCGACTGTTCAGGCAGCAGGGATCATCGACACGGCGAACAAGAAGGCCGTCGAAATCGCCGGTTCCGCATATGAAGCGATGAAGAACACCGATCAGCTAGAGAAAGCCGCCAAAGCCATGAAGAACATCATCGAAGGCTATGGCGATGAGTACCTTGTGCCCGGGCACAGCATGCTCGATGATTTGGCTGAGGAATTTGGTTTCAATGAGGCAGGAGTGGAGCTGAAGAACGCCCGCGAGCGCTCAAGGCTCATGGTTCGCAATGGGACCGCCGCAACGTGTGAATATGTAGAGGCCAAGAGGAAGGACACGGCGATAGACTTTGTCGTTGATGCGTTCAACGGCAAGGTGGATTCAATACTCTCTCGTGTCAAGAACGATAACGCTGGTAAGTTGGAGCAGGAAATCAGGGACGCGTTTACGCTTGTAAATCATAACGGGAAGGCCTTCCGAGAGGCTCGCATTTCCCTGGAATACCTTTCCTCTCGATTGGATGAACTGAAATGGGCTGCGATTGCCCAGCAACTCAAACTTGAAGAAAGGGATGAACAGCGCCGCATCAAGGAGCAGATCCGGGAAGAGGAGAAGGCGAGGCGAGAATATGAGCGTGCGATTCGAGAGGCTGCCAAAGAAGAAGACCTGCTCCGAAAGGCAATGGAAAAGGCTCAAGCACAGATCGCCCAGGCAAGCGAAGAGCAGAAGGCGAAATACGAGAAGCAACTTGTTGACCTGACTGAGAGGCTCAAGAGTGCAGAAGAAAAGAACCAGAGGGCCTTGTCAATGGCCCAGCAGACGAAAAGAGGACACGTTTACATCATATCGAACGTAGGCTCATTCGGAGAACACGTCTACAAGATAGGTGTAACTCGGCGACTTGAGCCGTTTGATCGCGTTCGCGAATTGGGTGACTCAAGTGTTCCGTTCGAATTCGATGTCCATGCAATGATTTTCAGCGAGGATGCTCCGACATTGGAGAACCAGCTGCATCGGCATTTCGTCTTGATGCAAATGAACAAGGTCAACCACAGAAAGGAGTTCTTCAAGGTCGATCTAGCTCATATCAAGGAGGAAGTAGAGAAGTTCGGGCTTACTGCAAAATGGACGATGGCTGCTCAGGCCCAGGAGTATCACGAAAGCATGACAATCGAGAAGGCGATCAAGGAAGACCCAACGAAGAGAGATGCGTGGATTAAGAGGCAGTTGCTTCTGGAGCCAGCATCTACGCTTGGAGAGGAGGATATTGCTGAGAATGACGAACAAGTACCGAAGAAGGGCTCGGAGCCGACGCCGCAAAGCTCTGCGGCTCAAGCGTGACATCGGCAGGCATGAATCTGTGTGAGAATACGCCAGATTACCTGCCCAGGGCGCCTGAGTGTTTTTTGCCCATGTTTTTTTGCACTGGACTGGAATTGTGCGGGTTCCCTGTCGCTGATGTAGTGGATGACGATGCGAAAGTGGCGGAACTGGCAGACGCGCCGGATTTAGGATCCGGTGGGGAAACCCTTGGGGGTTCGAATCCCCCCTTTCGCACCACCCTTCATCTTAATAGCTGAGCAGCCGGCAGTCCGCACCGCGCGAAAGCTGGCGCTCGGAACCGCTGATCCCCGCTACTCCTGATCCCCGCAACTGCCGTTCCCCGCTACCGCTGCTCACCGGCTTTGCGCTTCTTCAGGATTCCCCGGACCAGGTCCTCGTTGAAACCGGTGATCTCGCGCAGCCGGGGGATGGGGAGATCGGGGTGGGAGAGGATGAATGCCTCCCTCTCCGCGTAGGTGGGGGTGTCCTTGAGGTAGAAGAGGCGCTCCATCAGCGAGGCGATCTGGCCGCGCTGGGCCTCCATCTCGCCCTTCCCGGCCTGCAGGACCAGGATGACGTTGGTGCTGAAGTCGCGGGCGAAGGAGCCGAGGGTGGTATCGCGGTCGGGGCCCACGGGGAGAGGGGCGGCGGGGATGGAGCCGCGGACCTGGCGGGCGTCGTTCCGGTTCCGGTAGAGGGTCAGCCTGACTTCGTTGCCCGCCTCGCTGGAGACCCGGTCCAGATAGACCGTCTCGAACCGGTAGAACATGATCGGCAGCTCCCTGCCTCGGTAGTGGATACCCTGCTCGCTCACCACGTTGAAGGCGGCGAAGTAGTCGGTGCCCCGGAGATCCATCCGGAGCATGTAGGTGTGCCCGGCGTATTCCGACTGCAGTTCCTTGATGATCTCCCGCTTCACGGCGAAAAGGGGCCGGGGGAAGAGGAGGACGGCGGCGAGGAAGGCGACGGCGAAGAGGGCGATGGAAGCGAGGCCGCGGCGCATGGGGGTCTTCGCAAGGCAGGCGCGTGGAGGGTTCACGGGGGGATTATAGCGCGGGCTGGGGTTGCTGCCGTTTTCGCTGGCGCTCCATCATTTTTTCGATCCGCTCCACCGATTCCCGGGGGAGGGTCAGGAACTGGACGCCGACGTCGTACTCACCCTCCTCGGTGGGGGCGACCCGGAGGATCTTGCCGGGGGCCAGGACCGCGCGCTGGATGCCGTCCGGGTAGAACTTGAGGCTGACGAAGTAGCCGACGCGGAGAGGGATGGGGGTCCGGACCAGGATCCCGCCGGTGCTCAGGTTCAGTGAATGGCCGAGGACTTCCGTGGTCACCGTCCCGTAGGAGACCGAAAGGACCACCTCGATCCGGTCCTCCCGGCGGGGCGGGATCCCCAGGAACTCGGCGACGCGGGGAAGAAGCCGTGGGAAGTCCGCGGGAGCGGGAGTGAAAAGGCTGCATCCCGACTCCCGGCACGAGACGCCGATCTCGGCGGGCTCGGGGGGACCGACGATGATGACGGGGATTTCCCGGAGCCGCTCGTCGGCGCGCATCTTCCGGCAGACCTCGTCGCCCCGGAGGACCGGCATGGCGTAGTCCAGAAGCAGCAAGGAGGGATCCGAGGCCCCCGCGAGGGTGAGGGCCTCGGACCCGGTGCGCACCGGCAGGAAGTAGACGGAGGTGCGCCTCAGGAACGTCGGTGCAGGACCGAGGCTCGCCAGAATTCCTTCGGAGATGATCAGGATCCGGCTGTGGGCCGGGGTATCGCCTTTGATCATCATGGTTTTCCCTCGCGCCGGGACCTGACTGCAAAGGGTGGGCCAGGGGGATGGCGGCCGGGGGCCTGGAGGAAATTTCCTGATATGGCAATGGGTTAGCGAAAAGGGGTGGAAGGGCCGGTTCCTCGTCCCCGGCGATTTCCGGGATCCGGTGAGACGCGAAGCCCCGGAGGCCTTGAAGAAAGGCTTTCAGGTCAACGAGTTAGGCTGGGTGTCTCAGGTTTCCGGCGAAAAGTCTCGTGAGACGGTCTGCGCTGAAACCCGCGCCGGTGGCGCGGTTCCGGCCCACCGGAGGGGTCGGAAACGGCCCCGGAGTCTCAACCGTCTCAAACGCGTGAGTCGGTTGGGCCGGGTGATGGGCAGGTTGGTGGGCGAGCCGTCGACCGGGAAGGAGGACCCGGAGCCGGGGGAAAGGTGGCAACGGCGCCCGGTGGTCGGAGAGGGGAGTGGCGTTTGCACGGCGGCGGAACATCTGCTAGCATCGGCTTCCCTTATGGAGCGATACCGCCCGGGACTTCCCCACCGGTGAGAGTCTGCTGAGACTTCCCAAAACAGCCAGGGGCTTGAAGATGAAGGTGACGGTCAGCGAGTTGAGCAGCGTCAAGCGTGGGATGGAGGTGGAGATCCCGCCCGAGGCGGTCGCCACGGAGATGGAGAAGGCCTACGAGACCTACCGCCGCGGCGCCCGGATCCCGGGGTTCCGGAAGGGGAAGATCCCGCTGGCCGTCGTGAAGCAGCGCTTCGGCAAGCAGGTGGAGGGGGAGGTCCTCTCCGACCTCATCGAGGAATACGCGCGGCGCGCCCTGGAAGAGAAGAAGCTCGAGCCGATCCACCGGCCGATCCTGGACGAGTACGACTATCGCCAGGGGGAGCCGCTGGTCTTCCGGACCACGTTCGAGATCCGGCCGGTCCTGGAGATCCGGGACTACAAGGCGATCCCCGTGATGCGCCGGGAGGTGAGCGTCACCGACGAGATGGTGGAGGAGAACCTGGTGGCGCTGCGGGAGCGCGCGGCCAAGTACTCCACCCAGCCGGACCGGAAGGCCGAGAACGGCGACGTGGTGGTGGGGACCCTGTCGGGCCGCTTCCTGGAAGGGAAGGGGAAGGATTTCAGCGGCGAGGCGGTCACCATGCGCGTGGGGTCCGACGACAACCATCCCGATTTCAACGCCGCCCTCGCCGGCGTCGCGGTGGAGGAGACGCGGACGTTTCAGGTGCGCTATCCCGAAGATTATCCCTCGGGCGTTCTCGCCGGGCGGCTCGTGGAGTACTCGCTGCTCGCCCGGGAGGTGAAGGTCCGGGAGGTCCCGCCGCTGGACGACGAGCTGGCGAAGGAGGTCGGGGAGTTCGGGTCCCTGGCGGACCTGCGGGAGCACCTCCGTCAGGAGCTGCTGCGCAGGGGAAACGCCGTTGCGGACGCGGAGGCCAGGGACAAAATCCTGACGGCCCTGGTGGAGAAGAACGAATTTGAGGTTCCGGATTCCCTGGTGGAGGGGCAGCTCGACCGTCAGATCGAGGACGCCGTCCGCGAGCTCCTCGTGAAGGGGATCGATCCCCAGCACGCCGAGGTGAACTGGAAGGAGGAGCGCGAGAAGGGGCGCCCCTCGGCCGTCCGGCGAGTGCGCGCCATGCTGATCCTCGAGACCATCGCCGATCAGGAGTCTCTCACGGCGGGCGCGGACGACGTCAACGAGCGGTTGCGGCACGAGGCGAAGCGTCAACAAATCAGCGTCGCGGATCTCAAACAGCAGCTCGCGCGAAAAGGCCATCTGGAGGGGCTTGAAAGGCAACTGCAGAGGGAAAAGGCGCTTGACTTTCTTTTGGATCACGCTACTATTAGTCGGGAGGGTTAGCTCAATGCATCTGGTTCCGATGGTCGTTGAGCAAACCAACAGGGGTGAGAGAGCCTACGACATCTACTCGCGACTTCTCAAAGACAACATCGTTTTCATCGGAAGCCCGATCGACGACAGCCTCTCGAACTTGGTGATTGCTCAGCTCCTGTACCTGGAAGCGGAAGACCCCGAGAAAGACATTCACCTTTACATCAACACCCCGGGCGGATCGGTGACGGCCGGTCTCGCCATTTACGACACGATGCGGTTCATCAAGCCCGACGTCTCGACGATTTGCATCGGACAGGCGGCGAGCATGGGCGCCGTGCTCCTGGCTGCGGGGGCCCCGAAGAAGCGGTTCGCGCTCCCCAACTCCAGGATCCTGCTCCACCAGCCCATGGGCGATTTCTCGGGGCAGGCCACCGACGTGGAAATTCACGCGAGGGAAATCCTGCGGATCCGGGAGCGGCTGAACGACATCATCCGGGTCCACACGGGCCAGACGAAGGAAAAGATCGAGCGCGACACGGACAGGGATTTCATCATGACCTCCGCCCAGAGCCTGGAGTATGGGCTCATCGACCAGGTGATATCGAAGCGGGACTGAGCGGGGCGGGAACGGAGAGGACGGATGGCCGGCAAGAAAGGCGAAGGCGAGTCGCTGCGATGCTCCTTCTGCAATAAAGATCAGAGGGACGTCAAGAAGCTCATCGCGGGCCCCACGGTCTACATCTGCGACGAGTGCGTCGACATCTGCCTGGACATCATCGCGGAAGAGCGGGAGCTGGACGAGCCCAAGACGCGGTTAAAACTCCCCAAGCCGGTCGAGATCCGGGAGTTCCTGGACGAGTACGTGGTGGGCCAGGAGAAGGCCAAGAAGAAGCTCGCCGTCGCGGTCTACAACCATTACAAGCGCAACGAGATGGCCAAGCGCCGAAGCGACATCGAGGTGCAGAAGAGCAACATCCTTCTCATCGGCCCCACCGGCACCGGCAAGACGCTTCTGGCGCAGACCCTGGCCAAGCTCCTGAGCGTCCCGTTTGCCATCGTGGATGCCACGACCCTCACCGAGGCGGGGTACGTGGGCGAGGACGTGGAGAACATCCTCCTGCGGCTGCTCCAGGCGGCGGGGAACGACATCGAGAAGGCCAAGCGGGGCATCATCTATATAGATGAGGTGGACAAGATCAGTCGGAAGAGCGACAGCCCGTCCATCACCCGGGACGTCTCCGGGGAGGGCGTGCAGCAGGCGCTCTTGAAGATCCTGGAGGGGACGGTCGCCAACGTGCCGCCCCAGGGGGGCCGGAAGCACCCGCACCAGGACTTCATCCCCATGGACACCACCAATATCCTCTTTCTCTGCGGGGGCGCCTTCGTCGGGCTCGAGACCATCATCGAGCAGCGCACCGGGAAGAAGTCGATGGGCTTCAAGGCCGACGTGCGGAAGAAGACCGACAAGGACATGTACAGCGTCCTGGAGCAGGTCCAGCCCCAGGACCTGATCAAGTACGGCCTCATCCCCGAGTTCGTCGGAAGGCTGCCGGTCATCGGGATCCTGGGCGAGCTGGACAAGAACGCCCTGGTGAAGATCCTCACCGAGCCGCGCAACGCCCTCGCCAAGCAGTACCAGCGGATCTTCGAGTACGAAGACGTCACCCTCACCTTCACCAAGGACGCCCTGGAGGCCGTCGCCGAGAAGGCGCTGGCCCGGAAGATCGGGGCGCGGGGCCTCCGGCTCATCCTCGAAGACCTCATGCTGGACCTCATGTACCAGCTCCCCTCCCAGAACAACATCACCGAGTGCGTCATCTCCCGCGAAGTGGTCGAGAACAAGGTGGCGCCGATCATCCTGATGGAAAAGGCAGGCTAAAATCCCATGACGCAGCCGGTCCTCCCGGGCCAGCACGATAAGCTCGAGCACCTTCCGCTCGTTCCGCTGCGGGACGTGGTGGTCTTCCCCTACACCATGATCCCGTTCGTGGTGGGCCGGAAGACCTCCCTCACGGCGGTGGAGCACGCCCTCACCGCCGACAAGCGGCTCTTCCTGTCCACCCAGCGCGACGCCCGCACCGACGAGCCGAAGCCGGACGAGATCAACCACGTCGGCACGGTGGTGAACATCGTCCAGAGCCTGAAGCTCCCCAACGGGAACATCAAGCTCCTGGTGGAGGGCATCAGCCGGGGCAAGGTGCTGGAGATCCGGGAGGCCGAGGGGTACTTCATCACCGTCCTGGAGTCCATCGACGTCAAGCCCGAGATGACCCCCGAGATGGAAACGGAGATGGGAAAGGCGGTCTCGCTGTTCGAGAAGTACGTGAAGCTGAGCCCGAACCTCCCCTACGAGACCATGATCTCCACCATCCGGGTCTCGGAGCCGGGCCGCCTGACCGACACCATCGCCGCCCACCTCCAGGTGGGCGTGGAGGAGAAGCAGAACCTCCTGGAGACCTTCGACCCCAAGGAGCGCCTCACCGTGCTCGTGGAGATGCTGGAGGCGGAGATCGAGAAACTCCGCGTGGACCGGCGGATCCACCAGCGGGTCAAGAAGCAGATGGAGCGGGCGCAGAAGGAGTACTACCTCAACGAGAAGATCAAGGCGATCCAGCAGGAGCTGGGGCGCAAGGACGACCGGGGCAACGAGGTCGAGGAGCTCAAGGAGAAGATCGAGGCCGCCAAGATGCCCAAGGAGGCCCGCGAGAAGGCCATCCAGGAGCTCAAGCGCCTGGAGGTCATGCCTCCCGTCTCCGCCGAGGCCACCGTCTCCCGCAACTACCTCGAGTGGCTGCTGGCGGTGCCGTGGCACAAGAGGACGAAGGAGAACCGGGACATCGATCGAGCCGAGAAGATCCTCAACGAAGACCACTGCGGCCTGGAGAAGATCAAGGAGCGGATCCTGGAGTTTCTGGCCGTGCGGCGGCTCGTGCGGAACGTGAAGAAGGGGTCGATCCTCTGCTTCGTCGGCCCTCCCGGGGTTGGCAAGACCTCCCTGGCCCGGAGCATCGCGCGGGCCACCGGCCGCCGGTTCGTGCGCCTCTCCCTGGGCGGCGTCCGGGACGAGGCGGAGATCCGGGGCCACCGGCGCACCTACATCGGCGCCTTCCCGGGGCAGATCCTTCAGATGATGCGCAAGGCGGGGACCAAGAACCCGATCTTCCTGCTCGACGAGGTGGACAAGATGAGCATGGACTTCCGGGGCGACCCCTCCGCGGCGCTGCTGGAGGTCCTGGACCCGGAGCAGAACTCCACCTTCGTGGACCACTACCTGGACACGGAGTTCGACCTCTCCCAGGTGATGTTCATCGCCACGGCCAACATCCTGCACCCCGTCCCGCCGGCCCTGAAGGACCGGATGGAGGTGCTCCGGCTGGCCGGGTACACCCTGAACGAGAAGATGCACATCGCCCGGCAGTTCCTCATCGGCAAGCAGCTCAAGGCCCACGGCCTCTCGGAGAAGAAGATCGGCATTGAGGACGAGGCCGTCCGGGACATCATCGAGAACTACACCCGGGAGGCGGGGGTGAGGAACCTGGAGCGGGAGATCGCGTCGGTGTGCCGCAAGATCGCCCGGCGGGTGGTGAAGGAGGGGAAGGACTACGAGCACGCGGTGACGTCCAAGGAGATCTCCGAGTTCCTGGGCGTGCCGCGGTACCGGCCCAAGGACCAGGAGAGGGCCAAGAAGAGCGAGGTGGGCGTCGCCACCGGCCTGGCCTGGACCGAGGTGGGGGGCGAGATCCTCGTGACCGAGGCGACCCTCATGAAGGGGCGCGGCAAGCTCACCCTGACCGGCAAGCTGGGGGAAGTGATGCAGGAGTCGGCCCAGGCGGCCATGAGCTACATCCGCTCCCGCGCGGAGCAGCTGGGCATCGACGACGAGTTCCACAAGAAGTACGACATCCACATCCACGTCCCGGAAGGGGCCATCCCCAAGGACGGTCCGTCCGCCGGAATCACCATCGCAACCGCCTTGGCCTCGCTGCTGACCAAGACGCCGGTGCGCAAGGAAGTGGCCATGACCGGCGAGATCACCCTCCGCGGGCAGGTGCTTCCCGTCGGGGGCGTGAAGGAGAAGGTGCTGGCGGCCCACCGCCTGGGCATCACCACCATCATCCTTCCCCGGGACAACGAGAAGGATCTGTCCGAGATTCCCGAAGACATCCAGAAGGCCCTGGAGTTCCGCCTGGTCGAGAACATGGACGAGGTCCTCAGCATCGCCCTGGAAAAGGAGCCCAAGGAAACTCCGCCCATCGCAGACAAGGAGTACGAAAAGAGAATTCCCGACAGCTCCGTTCATTAGGCCGTCCCAGATCTTTTTCCCTGACATGCTCCCCGCGAGCCCCGCCCGAAGCGGTGATCCATGAAGGTAGTCACTTGCGAGTTCCTGGCGGGAGCCGCTGATCCAAGGGACTTTCCGCCCGAGACGCTTCCCGAGGTCGCTTTTCTCGGCCGGTCCAACGTCGGGAAGTCGAGTCTGATCAACGCCCTTCTCGGCCGGCGGAACCTGGCCCGGACCAGTTCGACGCCGGGCCGCACGCGGCAGGTGAACTTCTTCCGGGTGAACGGAGCCTGCCTCTTCGTGGACCTCCCCGGCTACGGGTTCGCGAAGGTGGCGAAGACGATGCGGGAAGGATGGAGCGCCCTCGCGGGGGCCGCCCTGGACCGCCGGGCGCCGGGAAGGCTGGCGGTGCTCATCGTGGACGCCCGGCACCCGCCCTCACCCCTGGACCGGGAGATGCGGGAATGGCTGGAGCACCGTGGAATGCGTTTCTTGGTCGCCGCGACGAAATCGGACAAGCTTTCGAAAAACGTTCTGAACAGGAGTCTCCAAACCCACCTCCAGGAATTCCACCGCCCGGATCTGCTGGTCCCCTGCTCCGCCGAGACGCGGGAAGGGATTCCCAGGATCTGGGCCGCCATCGACGGGATGCTGAATGAGACGAAATCCTCGCGCTAACCGGAACCCGAACCCTAACCCCTCCACCCGACCCGTACGCGGGTACGCGGACGAGCCGGAAAACAGCGGACAGGCTCAGGAGACTCTTGAGAACGGTGAGACATTGATCAAGGAAAAAGCACGGCCCGAAGGATCGACGGGGACGGCTGTCGTCGGCGAGAAGCTGGACATCACCGCCCTCAAGGAAATGAACATCACCGAGCTGACCAACATCGCCAAGGAGCTCAACGTCGAGGGCGCCACGGCCATGCGCAAGCAGGAGCTGATCTTCAAGATCCTGCAGGCGCAGACCGAGAAGAGCGGGCTGATCTTCGCCGAGGGGGTGCTGGAATGCCTCCCGGACGGGTTCGGCTTCCTGCGCGCCCCGGAGTACAACTACCTCCCGGGGCCCGACGACATCTACGTGTCGCCCTCCCAGATCCGGAAATTCGATCTGCACACCGGGGACACCATCTCCGGGCAGGTTCGGCCTCCCAAGGAGGGCGAGCGCTACTTCGCCCTCATCAAGGTCGAGGCGGTCAACTTCGAGCACCCGGACGAGTCGAAGGAGAAGGTCTTCTTCGACAACCTGACGCCGCTGTATCCCAACGAGCGGATCCGGCTGGAGACGGCGCGGGAAAACATCTCGGCCCGGGTCATGGACATCCTGACCCCCATCGGGAAGGGGCAGCGCGGGCTCATCGTGGCGGCGCCCCGGACCGGAAAGACGATGCTCCTCCAGAGCATCGCCAACAGCGTCAGCCAGAACCACCCGGAGATCATCCTCATCGTGCTGCTCATCGACGAGCGGCCCGAGGAGGTCACCGACATGCAGCGCTCGGTGAACGGCGAGGTGATCAGCAGCACGTTCGACGAGCCGGCCCAGCGCCACGTGCAGGTCGCGGAGATGGTCATCGAGAAGGCCAAGCGGCTGGTGGAGCACAAGAAGGACGTGGTGATCCTGCTGGACTCGATCACCCGCCTGGCCCGGGCCTACAACACCATCGTCCCGCCCTCGGGGAAGGTCCTGTCGGGCGGCGTGGACGCCAACGCCCTGCAGCGGCCGAAGCGCTTCTTCGGCGCCGCCCGGAACATCGAGGAGGGGGGGAGCCTGACCATCATGGCCACCGCCCTCATCGAGACCGGCAGCCGCATGGACGACGTGATCTTCGAGGAGTTCAAGGGGACCGGCAACATGGAAATCCACCTGGACCGGAAGCTGGCGGATCGCCGGGTCTTCCCGTCCATCGAGATCACGCGCTCCGGAACCCGCAAGGAGGAGCTGCTGCTCTCCAAGAAGGAGCTGGACCGGACCTGGGTTCTGCGAAAGGTGCTCAACTCCCTGTCCAGCGCCGAGGCCATGGAGCTGCTCATCGAGAAGATCGGCAAGACCAAGAACAATGAGGAGTTCCTGGGGTCCATGAGCGAGGTGTCGTAGGGGCGGCCTTGCGCGATTTCCAGCCCCTGTCCTACAATAGCGGTCTTTCGGAGATTGCCATGAAGCCCAAGATCCACCCCAATTACAAGGAAGTCACGGTGGTGTGCGCCTGCGGCGAGACTTTCGTGACCCGGAGCACCCTGAAGGATCTGCGCCTGGAGATCTGCTCCAAGTGCCACCCCTTCTTCACCGGGAAGCAGAAGCTGATCGACACCGCCGGTCGCGTGGAGCGGTTCAACCGCCGCTACGCCCTCAACCGCCCGCCGGAAACCAAGAGCTGAAGAAGTGAGCCACGCCTTCCTCCTCTAAGCGGTGGCCCCTCCCATGTTCCGCAAGCTCGAATCCATCGAAAGACAGTTCGAGGACCTCTCCCGGAGGATGAGCGATCCCGAGGCCATGAAGGACAAGGCCCGGTACCTCGCCGACGCGAAGGGCTACTCCGAGATGGAGAGGATCGTGGAGGCCTACCGGGACTTCCGGGGGATCGAGAAGGAGATCCTGGAGACCGAGAAGATCCTCAAGGGGGCCGACCCGGAGCTGCGGCAGCTCGCGAGCGAGGAGTGGGAGGAGCTGAACCGGCGCCGGGAGTCGCTGCTCGATGAGATGAAGTCCCTCCTGGTCCCCCGGGACCCCAACGACGAGAAGAACGTCATCCTGGAGATCCGGGCGGGGACCGGCGGCGTGGAGGCGGCCCTCTTCGCCCAGGAGCTCTTCCGGATGTACACCCGCTACGTGGAGCGGCAGGGGTGGAGGATGGAGGCGCTGGACCTCAGCCAGTCGGAGCTGGGGGGGCTGAAGGAGGTCATCGCCACGATCGAGGGGAAGAACGCCTATTCCCGGCTCCGCTACGAGAGCGGCGTCCACCGGGTCCAGCGCGTCCCCCGCACCGAGGCGTCGGGGAGGATTCACACCTCCACCGCCACCGTGGCCGTCCTCCCCGAGGCGGAGGACGTGGAGGTGGAGATCGCCGAGAAGGACCTCCGGATCGACCGCTTCTGCTCCACCGGGCCGGGGGGCCAGAGCGTCAACACCACCTACTCCGCCATCCGGATCACCCATCTCCCCACCGGGATGGTGGTCCAGTGCCAGGACCAGAAGTCCCAGCACAAGAACAAGGCCAAGGCCCTGAAGGTCCTCCGCTCGCGCCTCCTGGAGAACGCCCGCCAGGAGCAGCACGACTCGATCGCCAAGGACCGCCGGACCCAGATCGGCAGCGGCGACCGGAGCGAGAAGATCCGGACCTACAACTTCCCCCAGAGCCGCGTCACCGACCACCGGATCAACGTCACCATCCACCAGATCGAGTCCTTCATGGACGGCAATCTGGATCCCATCATCGAGCCCCTCGCCGCGCACAGCCAGTCCGAGAGACTGAAAGCCGAGACGGTGGTGGCGGCCTCCCCCTCTTCGTCCTCCGGCACGTCGTGAGCCCCCCGTCGTCCTTCTCCACCCTCGGCGATCTGGCGAGGGAGGGTGCGGCCTGTCTCGAGGAGAAGGGAGTGCCGTCGGCCCGGTTCGACGCCGAGGTCCTTCTGGCCTGCGCCCTGGGCGTGGACCGGTCGGCGCTTCTCGCCCGGATGCGGGATGCCGCCCCTCCCGGCGCCGAATCGGCCTTCCGCGACCTTCTGGAGCGCCGGGGGCGGCGGATCCCGCTGCAGCACCTCACCGGCACCCAGGAGTTCTGGTCGCTGGAGTTCGCCGTGGACCGGCGGGTCCTGATCCCGCGGCCGGAGACGGAGGTGGTGGTTGAGACCGTGCTCGCCCTGGCGGCCTCTCCCGAGCCCAGGATTGCGGACATCGGCACCGGAAGCGGGAACATCGCGATCTGCCTCGCCCGGGAACTGCCCGGGGCACGGATCTGGGCAACGGACATTTCGGAGGAGGCGCTGGAAGTGGCCCGATCCAACGCCCTCCGGCACGGCGTGGAGGCGAGGATCCGGTTTCTGCTGGGCGATCTCGCGGCGCCCCTCAAAGGTGAGGTGCCGCCGGAGAGCCTCGACTTTCTGGTTTCCAATCCCCCGTACGTCGCGGAATCGGAGATGGCGGCGCTGGAGCCCGAGGTGCGCGACCACGAGCCGCGCCTGGCCCTGGTCCCTCCCGGCGGCGACCCGCTGGCGCTCTATCCGGGCCTTCTGGCGGCGGGCGCCCTCTTCCTGCGACCGGGAGGCCGCCTGGTCCTGGAGCTTCCGGCCGGAGGGGCCGAGCGGATTCCGCCCCTCATCCGCCTATCCGTCGATCTGGATCTGATCGAGGTCCGGTCCGACTACTCGGGGATCCCCCGGGTCCTGGTGGTCGGGCGGATGTAAGCGGAGGGGTGAAAGACTTCTTGCGCGCCGTGCCGGAACCCGCCATTCACTTTCGCTGAAGAAGGTCCTGGTAGAGGTTCTGCAGGGGGGGATTGTCGGGGTTGCGGGTCAGGCTCTCCCGTGCGAAGGCCAGGGCGTCGTCCGGGCGCCGCAGCCCCAGGTAGCTCAGGGCGATTCCCAGGTCGGCCCGGGACGATCCGGGGCCTTCCATCTCCCGGGCTTTCTGAAACGCAAAGAGGGCCCGCTCCGGCTCGCGGGTCCGCAGGAGGACGTTTCCCAGGCCGAGGTAGAGATCGGCGTCGGGCGTCGCCGCCACCGCCTTCTCGATCACCACGCCCGCCTCCTCCCACCGGTCCAGGTCCATCAGGGTGAGACCCAGGGTGAGGGAGAAGCGCGGGTCGAAGGGATTCAGGTCCGCGGCCCGCCGGAAGTGGGCCAGCGCCTGCTCCTTCTTTCCCGCCCGGGAGTCAAGGGCGCCCAGGAGGTTGTGGTACTCGTCGATCCGCTCGCTCTTGCGAAGCCCCGATTCGAGGACCGGGCGGATCTCCTCCATCCTCCCTTCCTGCCGGTAGAATCCGATCAACTGCCGCGCCGCGGCGACCAGCGTCGGGTCGGCCTGAAGGGCCTTCTCGTAGAGGCCCTCCGCCTCCTTCGGCCGGCCTTCCGCCTCGGCGAGACGCCCCTCGGCGGCGTCCCGGATTGCCGGGGCCTCCTTCCGGTCGTCCCGGTGCTCCTCCAGGAACCGCCTGCCCCTCGCCGCGTCTCCCGTCTCCACCGCAAGCTGGACGTACCAGAGGATCGAGTCGGCCTCCATTCCGCGTGACACTTCCTTCCAGCCCTCCTCCAGCGCCGCCATCGCCTCCCGCTTCTTCCCCAGCGCATCCAGGGACTCGGCGAGCATGGCGTAGGTCTTGGGAAGCTTCTCCCGGCGGTTCGCCTCCTCCAGCTCCGCTATGGCCCTGGCGTATTCCCGGCGGCTGAGATAGTAGGTCGCCATGTTCCGGTGGTAGGTGACGGGGGTGTCTTCCGCCGCGGCCTCGTCAC
>Ga0315276_10001884_pt1 | contig 18952 bp, 25 predicted proteins | sample YL17G05_0_MG_FD_204542 | JGI IMG/M metagenome (GOLD analysis project Ga0315276, IMG submission 204542) | Sediment microbial communities from Yellowstone Lake, YNP, Wyoming, USA - YL17G05_0 | ecosystem: Environmental > Aquatic > Freshwater > Lake > Sediment | place: USA: Wyoming | collected... | reverse complement strand
ACCGTGCGAAACAGTCTACCAAGAATTACATCATCGTGAACGCACCCAAGACGATTGAAGTGGTTGACCGGAACATTCTTCAGTTATGGCGTGAAGTCTTTGAAGCCATTTTGGTTGACATGACTGAGAGCACTTCCAACTATGGTATGATTTATGATGGTGACACCAATGCTGAGAGACGCATCGAGAATGGTCTTGAATACTTCTTGGTCAATTCCAAGAATATGCGAGAGCTTTGGTCATCATACCGGAATTACAATGCAAAGGATTGCTTGCCCTTTGTCTTGAATATGTGGCACTTGGCAGTCCACGAGCTCACTCATCGGTTTGTTGAAGACCACGATGAGAATTTTAGCAGCCGTGAGCACGCACTTGCTCACAATACCGCACTCAAGCTCAATGATAAATTGGACAGCTTGAGACCACAGGCACGCAAGTGCTTGAAGGGCATTGTTGAGCTCAATAACAAATAGAGCTTGCCCATGTAGAATGGCCAGAGATGAACAATATCCAGTTGAACATAAAATGACACTGGTGCGATTCAAATGAACACGCTCTGGCCATTCTACGCAATATCATACAGGGTGACAAAACCAAGTTTATGAATCCAAAAAGGAGCTGAAATGGACGTTATGAAATTGAGATTTTATCGGGGTTGTTTCATTCGGTTTGACCAAGCAGGAGTTTATGTTTGTCGTCTTCATCCGGTCAATGGGGCTGAAGAATGGGTTTGGACCAGAGTGACTGAGCTCAGTGAGCTTGAGTGGTATATGTGTTCCAAGCCATACGCAACACCCCAATACGTTTGTCCTGAAGATTGCAGTTTGTCTGCTGCGTAACTGGCGCAATAACCAGTGAGACTCACGATGCTGAGATGAGAGATTGTCCACAGCTAGTGAGTGAGCCGGTATAATCCGGCATAATCTTGTGGCTGATACCCACACCCAAAGCACGATAGCTGAAAGGAGCTATAAAATGTCCGCAAGCAAGAATATCCGTTTGGTGACCATTCAAGATTTGGTCAGTTTGATATCCACCAGAGCTAACAGCACTTACACTCACAGTCTTGACCGCAAGTATTCACTTGAAGACCGCACTGGGGATGAGTGGGATGATGATTTTGCTGGTGCTCAGTATGAAGAGCAAGTTGCCACTCTTGAAGTCACACGGCCAGTAGAATATTGGAGTATGGAGCGTGACAACCCAATCAAGGCTGCGTATATGCGCAAGGTTGAAAAGCTTCAAAAGACGATGCCAAAGAAGCACCATGTCACCTATTATCATTTGTATGAGCAGGGTTCATCTTATCACGGTGAAGTCATAGAGCTCAGCAGTGAGCTGGGAGTGATGTTGGATGGTATTTGGTCCCATCGTGAAGCATATCGTGGCTCATCTTGGATGAAGCGTGTAAGTGGCATGACTCTACAAGGTATGGCCAAGAGATTGGGTCAAACCGGTATTGCTGATACAGTCAAGAAGGCACAGGATTTGGCCAAGAGACAGAGTGAAGCAAACAGCCGGAATTATGCCCGCAAGCATGTTCGTGAAGTTGCAAATGAGCTGGTGCTCAAAATTGATGCGGCACGCAAGGCTGGTATTGAAATTCCTGACTTTTCAGTCTTGGGCTTGGTGGTTATGGCCGATGAAGAAATGCCGGTGGAGTAAAAATGGACACATGGAAGCAAGACTTCATTGCAAACAACAATCCTATATTTTGTCTGTTGGAAGGTGTCTGCCCTGACTGTGGTGAAGATGTAACCATCAAATCAATCGGTGGTATCCCATCAGCACTTGAAAATTGGACCACGCCAGAAGGTATTGAGCCCACCATTTGGACTGAACCATACCCACTTGATACTTGTGGGCAAGCCATCTTGGGCATCGAGTATGTTTGCCCAAACAACCACGTCAATTATGTGGAACAAAACCGGAATGGAGATTGGAATTGAAAATGTCTACTCACACCGCTTTGAAGTCCAAAAGACAGCAGCTTTGTCGAGAGCTTGACCAGTGTATTGCTGAGCAGCTATCCTATTTGATGGCGTGCCCTGATGGTACAAGCTTGATGACGGTTATGGAGCAGCCAGAGTTTCAAAAGCTTCTTGACCGTGAAGACCAAATCAACCTTGCAATCGAACGCACGGATGGGGTTGAGAATTGCCAATAATATTCTATGGCTGTGAAATCTTACAGGGTGAGATTTTGCTAGAATGGCCAGAGAACAATGCAGTATTGTTCAAGCATATAATCTAACATTCATGGTAGGATGGGCCATTATTGTCCATCCTACCAATCATACAGGATAGTCAAAAGGAGCTAAAATGACAAGTGAATTTGGAGTACCCAAAGGATTTGTAGATGTTGTAACTGTCCGCAAAGATATTGCGCAGAAGTTGGTCAGTGCCTTGAACTCAAATTTTGGCAGTGTTTGGTTCCAAATGGAGACTGAACCGGATGCCTTTGGTGCCACTGTTTATATCGCTGGCCCAGTGCCTTCAGCCAGAATGCGCTTGTACAAAGAATTTGTCCATGGTTATGTCTCTGCCACCGCAGACGTTATGAAAGTTCAGTGCACCGATTTGGCACCAGGCATGGGCGGTGACATTCTTCTTGCCCTGGCCTTCAATTTTCATCGTGAACACTTTGGAGTGTTCCAAGGTAACAACTTTGTTGAGTGTCCCAAGTGCTTATTTCACGTTCACGTCTCAAATGATGGCAACGAGCTTATACGCCACTGGGGCAATGTTCATGACCCAAAGCCAATACGGTCTGTGGATGATGACCGGCTGAAATAGTTCAAATTATGCTGAGATTACAGCACTCAGCAGCGATATAATCACCATACTCGAATGAGACCAAACCAAAAATTCAAACCAAAAAGAAAAGGAGCTACAAATGGCAAAAATTAGCAAGGCATCAAAGATTGAGAAGGTTGGAAGCAAGGCAGTATCATCTGACCGGTATACATACCGACCCAAAGCCAGTGATGAGCAGAAGGAGCTGGTGGTTGAAAAGACCGTGGACACTGAGCCCAAAGGATACTTGATGCTCAAACAGGTCATTCTTGAAGCCAACAAGCAGAGTGTTCCAACCAGCCGTGTGATGAAAGCTATGGGTGGCAATCGGGGTGTGGGTGAGCCACTCAGTGAAAATTGGGTCTTTGTTTACTACAAACGGTCACGATGGCTACCCAAGGCTTGTTTGAAAGACCTTCCCAAGCTGGCCAAAATGCGGCGTGGTGGTGGACGCCCAGCCCAGGAGCGCAAAGAGCTTCCCAAAGCAAAAGTGGTTGCCAAACCGGCTGCCAAGCCAGTCAAAGCTCAGCCCAAAGCTCAGCCGGTCAAGACCACTGTGCGTGATTCCAAGGGCAAAGTTGTTCAAAAAGCCAACCCAAAGGACATTCCAGGCACTCCAGTGGTCCTGAAGAAACACATGAGCACTACTCGCACCGCTGAAGCACCCGCACCGACCACCAAAAAGGCCAAACGCCACATCAATGAAGGTGGCATTCCGGTCTTGGACTTGGTTGAAGAATAGTATTTGAACTGGGCACTGCCCCAATAAAAGCAGCATATAATAGCCAGAAGGGTGACTGCCCTTCTGGCTATTTTTGTGTCTGCAGCAAACAAGGAGCTATGAAATGCCTGATTCAATTACAAGACCCACTGCCACCGGTATCAAAAGAGAAGCATCAAGGGTGTCAAAGCGCAAGCTGGCCAACCAGCTGGGAAGACAAATGCGCAGACGTGTCCTTGCTGCCCCACTGGGCAAGAAGGTGAGCCGTGAGCAATATTTGGCACGTATGCTAGTTGACCTTGCCACCAATATGGAAGCTCAAACCTTGGATGGTAGGGTGATTCAAATCACGGATATCAAAGAATGGAGTGAGATTGTCAAATTCATCCACAATCACTTGGATGGTCCTGTGGCTCAAGACGCTGCCACGATGAACGGTGTGTTCTTCAAGGTGTATGCTGGGATTGATGTGGACAAGGTATGAGTGTAGCCAATCTGAATGTCAAAAGACCTTCCATAGCTGATGCCAGCCCATTCAGCAAACCTTATCAGCCGTTTGGAGCTTTGGTTGATATATTCTACTCACACGATGATGAAATCATCGTAGATGGTCCAGCCGGTACAGGAAAGTCAAGAGCTATACTTGAGAAAATGCACCTGATAGCCAGCAAGTATGATGGTGCTAGACTTCTCATGGTCAGGAAGACACGTGAGAGCTTGACACAATCCGCTATGGTCACATTTGAGACAAAGGTTATACCCAGCAGCAACAATGTGGTCTGGCGCACGACTGAGCAGGAGTACAGGTATGCTAATGGCTCAAAAATAGTCGTGGGCGGTATGGATAAGTCAAGCAAGATAATGTCCACGGATTATGATTTCATCTACCCACAGGAAGTCACCGAGCTTGCTGAAGGTGAATATGAAGATTTGACCACACGATGTAGAAATGGCATAGTGCCTTATCAGCAGATATTATCCGACTGTAACCCTGGACCAGCCACAAGCTGGGTCAAGCGCAGGTTTGATGAAGGCAAAGCCAAACGTATACAATCCACTCATAAAGACAATCCATCACTCTGGGACTATATCACCCACGATTGGACGCCAGCTGGGGTGAGCTATTTGCGCAAGCTAAACAACCTGACTGGTGTCAGGCTGAAAAGATTGGCAAAGGGTGAATGGGTGAGCGCAGAAGGAGTTGTGTACACGGATTGGAGCAGTGATGTTCATTTGGTTGACCGGTTTGAGATACCAAAGGAGTGGAGAAGGATTTGCACCATTGACTTTGGATTCACCAATCCGTTTGTCTGCCAGTGGTGGGCACTCAACCAAGATGATGACATGTTCCTGTACAGAGAGATATACATGACCAGGCGCACGGTGAAGTCTCACGCTCAGCAAATCAATGAGCTGAATAAAAGACCGGATGGTGAAACGGATTACATTGAAGCATATGTCTGTGACCACGATGCTGAAGACAGAGCTACACTTGAAGAAATGGGCATTTGGCCCACTCCTGCTGATAAAGCAATCAGTGTGGGTCTGGAGAAGGTAACAAACCGGCTGAAAGACAAAAAGCTATTTGTGCTCAGAGACAGCTTGGTTGAGCCAGACCAAGCATTGGTCGATGCTTACAAACCTATACAGACCTTGGATGAGTTTGACATGTACGTCTGGCCAGACCGTGGAACCAAGGAAATGCCTGTTGCTGCCAATAACCATGGCATGGATGGAATGCGCTATGGGGTGATGTACGTGGACACATACTCTCACAATGGTGGCATATTTGCTTGAGAAGGAGATGTGATGAACTCAATTCAAAAATTATTCTTGAGAATGTCTGGTGTAAAGAGCAGCACAGACCTTATACCTACCTGGGACAAGGGCAAGCCAACATACTTACCAGTCAATTATGAGAGATTGGTCAAAGAAGGGTGGCGCAAGAGTGAGCTGATTTATGCGTGTATCATGCACAAAGCTTCCACAGCCAGCCAGGTCACTCTCAAGGTATACAACAAGAAGTCTGGGAAGGTATTGGCTGACCATCCTTTGGCTCATCTCATTCGAGTGCCCAACCCAGCTATGTCAGAATATGACCTGTGGAGAGCTACAATCATCTATCAAGATTTGGCTGGCAGGGCAGCATTTGAGAAGGAGCGCAACAAGGCAGGTGAAGTCATTCGATTGTGGCCATTGAGACCAGACTGGCTTCATCCCATACCTGGTGGACCCACGATGTTACAAGGATACAACTATGATGTCCCAGGCAATCCGTCTCAAGGCTTGCTACCGACTGACGTGCTGGACATCAAGATGTTTGACCCACTGGACAATTACAATACGTGGCCACCCGCAGCGGTGGCTTCAAGGGTGGGTGATGTAGACAATACCGCCACCGATTATATCAAACTATTCTTTGAGAAGGGTGGCACCCCACCAGGAATTATCAAGACCACTCAAAAGCTCAGAGACACTGAAGTGGATGATGTCAGAAGGAGATGGGGCAACCGGTATGGGGGCATTGCTGGCTGGCTTCAGCCGGCAGTGTTAGACCGTGATGCTGAGTATATGCCGATTGGGATGACATTCAAGGACATGGGATTTGATGTGCTGGATGCCCGCAATGAAGCAAGGATTTGTGCGGTGCTGAGAGTGCCCCCAATTATTGTAGGAGCCAAAGTTGGCCTTGACCGGTCTACATTCACCAACTACAAAGAAGCAAGGGTGAGCTGGTGGGAAGATACTTTGGTGCCAATTTATGTTGACTTCCTGTCCACTATCATCAACAACCTTGTAATCGAGTGGCCTGAAGTCTATGTACAGTGGGATTTCAGCAATGTTCCAGCTATGCGTGAAGACAAGGTGGCCTTGTGGAACAGAGCAAATGAAGCTTTGAGATGGGGTGGAATCACCATCAATGAATATCGTGAGCAAATTGGATTTGAGAAGATTGATGAAAAGGGTGACATTTTCTTGAGACCTTTGAACATGGTACAGGTCACATTGGAAGGAGAGATTATACCATTGGCCACTAACAATCCACAGACTACACCGGTCAACGAACAGCCGGTGGATGAGACCTTGGCAGACGAAACATCCACCACCGATGAGACCGGTGGGAAGTCTAGCAAGGCTGCTGACGCTCCTGACGCACGACAGAGAGCCAAACGTGAGCGCAGGATGGGTGAGCATCTAGCTGACTATTTGAAACGCCAAAGAGAAGCCATTGAGAAGGAGCTGGTGGACAATGGAGTGAGCAATGGATTGGGCTGAAGAAAAGGAGCAGCTGTTTCAGATACTCTTCCCAGACGTATTGGACGCTGTTGAAGAAGGTATGTTGAGCGCAGCAGACGCCATAGGTGGTGGGATTGAGCTGGATTGGTCTATGCTCAATGCTTGGGCAGATGAATTTGCCCGCACTTATACCTATGAGCTGGTGAAGGATATCACTGAAGCATCTCAAGCTTTGCTGCAAGAGAAGATTGATGCCTGGATAAAATCAGGTGCTCATCTTGACGAGCTTATTGCGAGCTTGGGTGACTCTGGCTTATACGGTGAGTACAGAGCTTTCATGATAGCCACCACTGAAGTCACGAGAGCTTTTGCTGAAGGCAATCTTGAAGCTTGGAAGAAGTCTGGGGTGGTTACCCAAATTCAATGGATGACTGCTACGGATGAAGTGGTGTGTGAAATATGTGGTGGGTTGGATGGCTCAATAATAGATTTGGGTGAAGCTGGATTTGAAGGATACAGCCCCAATGAAGAGCCAAATATGGTGGAGTGTCCACCGGCTCACGTCAATTGTCGTTGCTGGATGAGACCTATTTGGGGATGATATGGCTGACATCAAAATTTCAACCACAGAATTGCGAGAGTTCAAAGCCAAAATGCAACAGCGTGCTCAGGACATGAATGACGCTGCAAAAGAAGCTACAGAGAAGGCAGCCAAGCATGTTCATGAGAAGGTGCCAAGCTACAAAGGTGCATCCGGTCTGCCTATGATGTTCAAGAATTTGAGACAGCGCATTTTTGTTATCAAGTCCATTGAAGAAGGCAGTATAACAGTGCCATACAGGAGAACAGGTGAGCTTGGAAGAGCTATAACAACTGAAGTCAAGCCTGTAGGAACAGATTGGGTGGGCACAATCGGCACCAATACGGTCTATGCCCCATACGTTATCAGCAACAAGAAGGTGGGTGGCCGTGGACCACAAACCAAATATCACCAGGCTGGTGGAGCTTGGTACACTCTTCAGCAGGTAGTTGAAGATTGTAGAGATGCAATCACAAGAATATATCGCACCACCGTGGTGAACAAGATAAAATCACATTGAGAATATAGTATATTTCACAGAAGGAGAGATGCTATGGAATACAAAATCACTCAGGGTGCAAATGATGTAAGTACAATTGATGGCAGAAAGGTAACAGGATTTGCTGCTATCATAGGTAACATCGATGATGGCCATGACAAAATATACAATGGGGCATTCCGCAAGACCATCAAAGAAAATGGGGGCAGGGTGAAGCACTTCTGGCAGCATGACATAATGATGCCCCCAGTGGCAAATATCCTTGAGTTGAAAGAAGTCAAACGTGAAGACATGCCAGAACGTCTAACAGCCGACCATCCTGAAATTACTGGTGGGCTGAAGGTTGTACGTGAGTATTTGGACACCCCACGTGCTGATGAGATTTTGACCGGTATCAAGGCTGGTGCCTTGGCTGAGATGTCCATAGGGTATGACCCAGTCAAGTTTGACTATGAAGAAGACAAAGAGCTTGGTGGGATGGTTCGCAACCTGCGTGAAATCCGACTGTGGGACACTTCTGATGTCAACTTTGGGATGAATTCACTCACGGTCTCATCTTCCAAACTCATCCAGCTTGAAAGTATGGTTTCATCACTTCTGTCTCCTGACGCACTGAAAGAAGGCAGAGTGTTGAGCAAGCGCAATCTTGAGAGATTGCGAGATGCACTGCAAACTCTGAATGACGTTCTGCTGGCTGCCGAGCCACCTGCCGATGAAGACGCTGGCAAGATACTCACACCCACGGACACGATTATGCAGAAGCTTGCCAAGGCTGAATTAGAATTACAACTCATACTAGCATAAGGAGAAATGATAATGGCCGATTTGATTACACTACGCAAGATGTTGGCTCAGAAGGTATCAGAAGCCAAAGCACTTGCCCTACCATTCGCAAAAGAAGCTGCGATGCCCCAAGAAACAGCTGACAAAATCAGTGGCATTCTTGGAGAGACAGATGGCATCAAAGCTCAAATCAATCTGATGGAGCAGCTTGAGAATTATGACCAGTACATGGCTGAGCCAGCAGGAACCAAGGCAGCTCACCTGGGCTGGCGTGAAGCTGCGCCAGGAGAAGGTATGCCAGAAGTGGACCCAAAGGCATGGCACGAGCTCAAGGTGGCCCACCCCATGACTGGTAAGGAGATGACTGTCAGGTACCAAGTGCCACTGGCATCTCAGAAGAAGGGTTATTCAGATGCCTTTGAAATCTACACCCGCAAAGGATTTGATTACATGGGTCCAGAAGACAGGAAGACACTGACAGAAGGTGTTGACAGTGCCGGTGGCTATACTGTTCCCATGGATGTTCAAGCCAGCATGATTCGCAAGATTGCTACCACGGCACTTATCCGGTCTATGGCAACTGTCATCAGCACCAGTCGTGACATTGCCAAGTGGATAAAACTCAAGTACACGACAGACGACAAGTACACCAGTGGTGTACGTCTGACCTGGACAGGTGAAATTCCCACATCAGCCACCGTCCATCGTGTTACTGAGCCGGTCTTGGGAGCACTCCAAATTCCAGTTCACACAGCTATGGCTTCCATGCCCTTGTCCAATGACCTGTTGGAAGACAGCTCATTTGATATTATGGGCTTGGGTTCAGAGCTTATGGGTGAAGCTTTTGGCCTTGGTGAAGACGATGTCTTTGTCAATGGTGATGGAGTGGGCAAACCATTCGGTTTGGTCACTCGTGTAACCGTTGGTGATGACCCAATCGGCACCGTGGTATCTGGCTCAGCTTCTGCACTCACCGCAGACGGTTTGATTGACCTGTTCTTTGGTCTACCTGCCCAATACCGGTCACGTGCCGCATTCATCCTGAATAGTGGCTCAGCCAAGACCATCCGCAAGTTCAAGGATGCTACCAACAACCGGTATTTGTGGGATAGCATGAATGGTGGTCTGATGTCTCCTGGCGTCAATGACTACCTGTTGTCCAAGCCGGTTTTGTTCGATGAGTTCATGCCTGACCAGGGCAGCAATACTTATCCAGTCCTGTTTGGTGATGTCAGTGGTTACATGGTCGTTGACCGTGTGGGTCTGTCCATCCAGCGTCTGGCAGAGCTATATGCTGAAACCAACATCACCTTGCTCCTGGCACGCCGCAGGGTTGGTGGTGATGTTGCTTATCCATTCCGCATGAAATTCCAGAAGTGCTCCACCTAACAGTGGGGTATTGGAAATTCAACCTGACAAGACAAAGGAGAAATGACCATGGAAGGTAATGAAACTCTTGTAACACTATCACCAGCAACAGTCAAGTCTGCCACTGGTAATGGCACCGGTGTCCTTGTTCAAGGATACTCAGAAGTCAAAAAGCGTGAGTGTGTGGCAATCCTTCAGTGCGGTGCTGTTTCATCCGGTACAACTTTGGATGTCAAAGTCCAATCCAGTCCTGATAACAGCAGTTGGCTGGATATTGCTGGGGCAGCATTTGCCCAGATAACAACCGCAGCTGATGAAAAGCTTCTGCGCTTCATCCCCAATAACAAATACCTGCGTGAAGTCCACACCATCTCAGGTACCAGCTACACCTTTGCGGTCATTATGGCACTGACCAAGACCAAAGACGGATAACACCGTCACCAATAGGAGCGTGGGTGGGGAGCAATCCCCACCCATTCTACCAAGGAGAGCTATATGGCTGAGCCATATTGTGAGCCGGCAGACATCAAGAATGCAATGCCTGATACCGATTGGGGCACTGCATATGAAGGCATTCTCCATAACCTTGCTGGACGTGCCAGCCGTGTGATTGATACTTTTACAGGCAGACGTCCAGGAGCTTACAAGCTTCTGGCAGATGAGACCTTATATTTCACTGGTGATGGTTCATCGAGCTTATGGGTGGAGCTTGCTCAAGCACCCACCACCGTGGCCGTGGATGAAGACGCTGATGGAAGCTTGGATGACTATGTCACGTGGGCAGTCACCAATTACAAGGTATGGCCACCCCACGCACTCATTATGGGGCAACCGTATCAAAGGTTGGATATTGCCATGTTTGCTCAGAAGTTGTACTGGCCACCGTGGGAAGATTGCATCAAGATAATTGGCCGGCATGGGTATTCTACTATCCCACCAGAAGAGATTGTTCAGGCATCCATAATTCAAGCTGGACGATGGTTCAAGCGTGGCCAGCAAGCTTTTCAAGACACTGGTGCAATCGCAGAGTTGGGCAAGCTGACCTACACAAAAAGATTGGACCCAGATGTGGATGAGATAATTGACCATTACAAAAGGGTGACCATATGACCATCACCACCGCAATAGCCAATATCCAATCCAAATTAGGAGCTTTGGGTGTGAAAGTTGCTCCCAGCACTGTACCTGAAGCAGCAAACGTGTTCCCATTCGGGGTGTCTTATCTGAGCACAGGACATCTTGATTTGGAGAGCGCAGGATGGGGCAGGAATTTTCATACCATTTTCTCTGAAATACACGTCTCACGCAACCTTCTTGGTCCAGCTATAAACACCGCTATGTCTTACATTGAGCCATTCTTCCTGTCCCTGATAGCAGACCCAACTTTGGGTAGCACGGTCTCAAACCTTGTAGATGTCAGGTACAAATTTGGAAGACTTGAGTGGGGTGGGGTTGAGACCATAGGAGTGAGATTTGAAATTGATGTCAAAATTATGCAGGCTGTACCATAAGGAGCTATAACAATGGCAACTTCAAGCTTTTACAAGTTCAATCAGTTTGTGGAAGATATTGGGAAGATACTTCACAGCCTTGCCACCGGTGGTGACCAGATTATGATTTTGCTCACCAATACTGTCCCCAATGTGGGTGATACGGTGGTGGATACATCGGTTACACCGTGTGTTGTCAAGGCTGTTTCAAACGCATCAGAAATAGCTGCTGGCAATGGTTATACCAAGGGTGGTATTCAGGTCACTTCCCAGCAGTACATCCAGACTTCAGGCACAGGCAAATTCTATGGTGTCAAAACCACCTGGACTTGTGTCACTGCTGCAATGGCTACATTCCGATATGCGGTGGTGTATAACAATTCAAAGGGTACATCAGCCACCAGACCGGTTATTGGTTGGTTTGATTATGGTGCTGGTGTCACTCTGGGAGTTGGTGAAACCTTCATAGTGGGCAACCAGAATGATGGTACTGACTGGACATCCACTTATCCGATGTTTACACTAGCATAAAAGGAGCTGACAGGTGGCAACCAAAATATACCTGCCATCGAGTGGGTCTGCGCCTGTTACTCCATCCACTTGGAATTTTCCAAACCAAATCAATCCACTGACTTTTGCTGGAGTGCTGACTCCCATATCGTCAACACTCACCACAAAACTTGAAGCCACCGGCACTACCAGCCCCACTTACAGAGCTATGTTGCGCTATGTCATCGGACCACTAGCAGGGCAAAGCATATCCGGTACAGTCAGGGGTATTATGAAGTCATTGGAAAGTAGTGTCAATGCTAATGCTAATATGGCCATAGCTGTCAAGCTCATCCAGCCCAATGGGTCAGACCGGTCTGTTTTGCTAGCATATGTGGCTTCTGATAGTGCTACCAGCCCATATGAGATAAATTCATCACTGAATACTAGAATATTTTATACTGTGACTGAAACTGAACCTTTGACATTGACCACACAAACAGCCACGGCAGGAGATTATTTGGTCATAGAGATTGGGTTCAGGTCAGCCACCGGCACTACCAGGAATATCAGCTTGAGATATGGGGATGCTGGTGGCAGTGATTTTGCGTACACCAATGAGCTGACCACAGACCTGAATCCATGGATAGAATTTTCACAGACATTGTCATGGCTGACAAATTACAAATTGAATACTACCATTGGGGTGTTCGATTGGACACGCAACAATGGTATCCTTCTCAGAGCTTATAAGATTTTCACGACCATAGGAGCTTTTGTATGGACAGGCATGGATGCTATTCTAACAAAAGGTGGTGGGCTGACAAATTATATTTTACAAACTACCACTGGGGTATTTACCTGGACACGCAATAATTCAATCCTTCTCAGAGCTTATAAGATTTTCACTACCATAGGAGCTTTTGTTTGGACACGCAGCAATAGTGTGATTACCTGGCTTCATAAATTATTCACCACCGTGGGTAGTTTCAGCTGGACCAGAAACAACTCAATATTATCCTGGGTACATAAGCTATTCACTACCACCGGAACATTTAGCTGGACACGCAACAACGCAATCCTTCTCAGAGCTTACAAACTCTTCAGCACAATAGGAGCTTTTGTATGGGCACGCAATAATGGCATTTTACTTTGGGGGCATAAGCTATTCACCACTACTGGGAATTATGTATGGACAAGGTGGGATGCTATTCTGACCAGAGCTGGTGGGCTGACCAACTATGTGCTACAGACCATAACCGGAACATTCACTTGGACACGCAATAATGGGCTGCTGCTGCAAGTCCATAAGCTATTCACTACAATAGGAGCTTTTGGCTGGACCAGAAACAATGGCATACTGGCGATTGGTCGATGGCTGAAGACCACAGTGGGAGCTTTTGTTTGGACAGGGTGGGATGCTATCCTGACATTTTTGGGATTTGTAGCACAGCCAGGCACAGTAGACATAACCGATAGTTGCCCAGATTCAATCAGCTTGATGGACACAATATCCGCTGAAGTTGTGAGTATAATAGACGTGGTGGTGTCTACCACGACCATAGGAGATGCGCCCAGCACTCAGGTTGTAACAATTCTTGACGCAACCGATGGTTCTGTTTTGATAGGAGATGAATATGCCGGCCAATCAGTATGAAATAGACAACCCAGTGAAAGTGTCAGCACTGTTCAAAAAGCTTGGCACTCCCACCGACCCAACTGCTGTTACACTTCAGGTCAAAAAGCCAGACGGTACCAAGACAACCTATACATACCCTGCTGATATCACCAAGACTGCCACAGGAGCTTTTGAAAAAGAAGTGCCCAGCACTACTATTCCTGGGAATTGGTATTACAAATGGAAAGGCACAGGAGCAGTGGTAGCAGCTTCTGAGACCTATTTCACCGTGCTGCCATCTGAATTTTAGGAGACAACTATGAGCATAATCTTGAAATACATTGGTGATGGAAGCTTTTTGCCTGGAGTGCCAGACCGTGATTTGTCTGAAGAAGATGTCGTGGCCACCGGAATGGAAGCTGAAGAGCTTGTCAAGACCGGTCTTTGGGCGAAGGCTGACTTGGACAAACCTTCCAACAAGGCTGACTTGAAAGGATATCAAAACAAGGTGAAGTCATGAAAATCAAAATAGTTCAGGATATCATCATTGGTTATGGGCCACAACGATTGTTCAAGGGTGATGTAGTGGATTTGCCAGAGACGGTGGCAACCGGTCTTGTGGCAAATCAAGATGCTCTGCCTATTGACCCAATGCCCATTGAGAAGCCAAAATCAAAACGCAAAAAGAAGGAGAGTGAATAATGCCTGGTATCAAAGCATTACGCAAAATTCAGCTTGGGAAGGAGACAGTGGCAGGCACGATTGTAGCAGCCACCGATATTTGGCGTGGCATGGGCACGCTCCAAAATCTAGCTGAACTGGTCATCATTGGCCCAATGCCCATTGAGAAGCCAAAATCAAAACGCAAAAAGAAGGAGAGTGAATAATGCCTGGTATCAAAGCATTACGCAAAATTCAGCTTGGGAAGGAGACAGTGGCAGGCACGATTGTAGCAGCCACCGCTATTTGGCGTGGCATGGGCACGCTCCAAAATCTAGCTGAACTGGTCAAGGTGGAAGAAGATGTGGGACTGTTGGTGCCGACTGACAGAGCTTATATCCCATTCCTGGGTGGTGAGATTGAGATGGATGAAGTTGAAGCCACCTTTGAGCAGCTGCCATATATCGGTCTTGGTGGCATTGATGGCAGTGTAACCGGTGCCAGTGATGGAGCAGGAACAGATAAGATTTGGACGTTTGAGCCAGCCACTACCACTGTCAAGACGCCCAAGACCTTCTCAATTGAAGGTGGAGACAACCAACAGGCTGAAGTCATGGAGTATAGCCATGTGACTGAGTTCAAGCTCAGTGGCAAGGCCAAAGAAGCACTTATGATAGGAGCCACCTGGACAGGTAGACAGATTGCCAAGCAAGCTTTCACCACTGCGCTTTCAATCCCCACTGTGGAAGATATTTTGTTCAGCAAGGGCAAGCTGTACATCGATGCGGGTGGTGGCACGATTGGAACCACCCTGAAGTCCAGCACATTCTTGGAAATGAGCCTGAGTTGGAAGACAGGGTTCATTCCGGTCTTCACCGCAGATGGAGCTTTGTATTTCACCTTTGTCAAGGGTGTGCTACCTGAGATTGAGCTTGAGCTAACATTCGAGCACGATGCTACCAGTGTGGCAGAGAAGGATGCTTGGTTGGCCGGTACAGGTAGACTTATCCAGTGTAAATTTGAAGGCAGTTCTGTTGTTTCTGGTGGGACCACTTATCAGAAAAGGACACTCATTCTCAACCTTGCTGGCAAATGGAAGAGCTTTGACAAGCTGGATGAAGCTGATGGCAATGATATTGTCAAAGGCACTCTGGTGGCTGGATACAATTCTACCTGGGCAAAGATTGCCCAGATGATTGTGGTCAATGAACTGGCAGCAATGCCATAGACCGGTCTAACAATAGGAGCTAAAATGACTCAAAAAGTTGAAGTGAAAATAACATCAGAGCGCATTGAAGATATGGTCACCGTGGATGAATTCATTGCACTCCAAGAAGGTTCAATCAAGGCTGCCAAATCAGTAGTGGGCAAATTCATCATGGGTGAAGATGGTCAATACCTGCCTGATGAAGAAGGAGCTGCCATTGCTGGTAAAATGACCGTCAGGCAGCTGAAAGATGTCTTGGCACAATTCCAAACTGGGGTGACAGACCTTGTCCCAAACTCGAACAGCGCAGCATCCGGCTGAGTTTGAAGACCGGTGCTGCGCTTGCACCATTCTGGGTTCTGATTTTGAATGCTGCTGAATCTTGGGGAATGCCACCATGGGAGCTTGCTGGTGGTAGCAAACTCAAGTGGCTTATGCGGTATAAGATTATGACCACTGAGCGCAACAGAAAGGACAAATGATGGCAGGTCAAGAGAAGCTTGAAGTCATTATCACTGCAAAAGACCAAGCCAGCAAAGTCATTTCAGGCATTGGCAATGCTGCTGGTGGGGTATTCAAAGTGGGTATGATGGCGGCTGCGGCAGGAGCAGCAGTATTGGCAGCCGGTATTGGATTTGCTATCAGTGAAGCTATGGGATTTCAAAATGCCATGGCTCAGCTTGAAGCAGTCATCAAGTCTACCGGTGGGGCTGCGGGTGTAACGTCTGCTGAAGCACTAACATTGGCTCAGAGCTTTGCTCAAGTCACCAAGTTTGGAGAAGAAGAAGTGCTGGCAGTGGAGAGTATGCTGCTCACTTTCACGAACATTGGTGAAAATGTCTTCCCAATGGCCACTGAAGCAGTCTTGAATCTTGCCACAGCTATGGGCACAGATGCCAAAGGAGCTGCTATCCAAATTGGTAAAGCTTTGAATGACCCAATCAAAGGTATAACCGCACTGACCAGAGTTGGGGTGACTTTCACAGAAGAGCAGAAGAAGATGATTGCTGGGATGGTGGAAGCTGGTGATGTAGCTGGCGCACAGGCACTTATTCTAGCAGAGCTGGAGAAGGAGTTTGGTGGGTCAGCTGAAGCAGCTGGGGCAACCTTTGGTGGCCAGCTCACTATCCTGAAGAACAGGCTGTCAGAAGTTGCTGAAGCCATAGGGTTGGCTTTGATACCGATATTGACCAGCCTGATGACCAATATTGGTCCTGTAATCACCTTCATTGAGAATTTGGCCAACCAATTTGCTACACTCATAACAGCAATATTTGATACCGGTCTACAGTCTGCCACTACACAAGCTGCCATGGCAAATATTTTTGGACCTGAGCTCACCACCACTATCATGACCATAGTGACTTGGTTCCAAAATCTTGCCACCACTATCAGCACTTTTGTAACCGGAACACTGGTGCCGTTCATACAGGAGCACGCAGAGATGTTCAAAGGAGCTTTGATTGGGATTGCGATTGCTCTCACCGGTCTGGGTATTATAGGAGCTATAATGTCAATTGGGTCAGCCATCGCAGCACTGGCCAATCCTATCACCCTGATAATAGCAATCGCAGCTTTGTTAGGAGCTGCGTGGGCTGGGAATTGGGGTGGAATACAGACCACATTGACCAACTTCTGGACCACCACCGGTCAACCGATATTTGACCAGCTCAAGCAGTGGCTATCAGTGAACATTCCGATTGCGATTGCCTGGCTGACCACTGTGTGGCAAACGGTCTTGCTACCAGCAATTCAATCTGTTTGGAATTGGCTGAGTACTGTCTTGATACCATTTTTCAGAGACGTCATAGTGCCATGGCTGGCAACCAACATTCCTATTGCGCTACAAGCTTTGGGTGATTTTTGGACAAACGTATTGAAACCAGCGATTGAGACGGTCTGGAATTGGCTGAGTACTGTACTCATTCCATTCTTCAGAGATGTTATCATCCCATGGCTGTCTGAGAATATACCTGTTGCGCTTCAAGCTTTGTCTGACTTTTGGACAAACGTATTGAAGCCAGCCATCGAGACAGTTTGGAATTGGCTCAGCACGGTGCTCATTCCATTCTTCCAAGATGTTATCATTCCGTGGTTGGCTGAGAACATACCGGCTGCGCTCCAGACCTTGTCTGACTTCTGGACCAACACCTTGAAGCCAGCGATTGAGATTGTGTGGGAGTTCATCCAAAATTCTATCATTCCACTGTTCCAAGCTTTGGCAGACCTTATAAGCACCGTGTTGGGTGTAGCCATAACCGCACTGACCGGTCTTTGGGAGAATGTTCTGCTGCCAGCTATCACCGCTGTGTGGGATTTCATTTCAGCTTCTCTCAGCCCCATAATACAAACAATATCTGATTTGTTCAACAATACGTTTGGTCCAGCCATTGATGAAGCTGGTGGAACACTGGGTATTTTGAAAGGTATTTTTGATGGCATTGGCTCAGCTATCAGTAGTGTAATCGGGTGGATACAGGACATGATTGAAGCACTCAGCAATATAGAATTGCCAGCCTGGCTCACTCCAGGCAGTCCCACCCCATTCGAGATTGGTCTGCGTGGTATTTCAGCAGCTATGAAGGAGCTTGCCATCACCGGTTTGCCACAGCTTCAGACCGGTCTACAAGGAGCTGGGGTGGCAGCCGGTGACGTCATAAGCAAGACCAATCAAACGTATATTACACTGCATGCCAATTATGCATACCAAGCACCAGAAGATGCGGCTGACTCAATCCGCACACTTGCCCTGATGTATGGAGTATCATCATGATATATTTGATAAAAGACAATATAGAATACTCTTTGGATGATGGCTCAATCGCATACTTCTTGGGTGACCAAGGATGGGGCATGATGCCGCTTCACCGATTATCAGAGCATGGTCCACAACAGGATGGTGATACAGACCGTGGATACAGAGCTGAAGCAAGAATTGGCAAGCTATTATTTGAGATTGTAGCAGATACAAGGTTTGACCTGTTTGCCAAACGAGAGTATCTGCAAACATTATTCAGCCCCAAAGCCAGCTTGAAGCTGAAATGGTATTTGGAACGCCAATCCCAAATGGGTCTATTTGAGACATGGTCCAGGCAATTTGATGTAGTGTTTGCGGATGATATGGACTTTCCAACTACCCAAAAACAAGGGTTTGCGCAAAGAGTATCTGTGTCACTGAAGGCATCTGACCCAACTTGTTATGACCCAAATCGTCAATTGGTTGAGTTCAATGGTGGGGGTGGGTCTGGCATGGTGGTCCCAATACATCTTGGGGATGCATCCGGTCTATTCTTTGGTGCTTCCAGCCTGGGCCAAATTCAGACGGTGAATAATAATGGCAATGCTGATGACTATCCAGAGATAACAATTGTGGGGCCAGCTGAAGACCCAGTTATCACTAGTTTGTCTTATGGTGAGAAGATTGATTTCAATGGCACTCATATTGCGGCTGGGGTGACTTATGTACTGGATACTAGATATGGATACAAGACGGTCATAGAGCTTC
>Ga0315276_10001883_pt1 | contig 18967 bp, 20 predicted proteins | sample YL17G05_0_MG_FD_204542 | JGI IMG/M metagenome (GOLD analysis project Ga0315276, IMG submission 204542) | Sediment microbial communities from Yellowstone Lake, YNP, Wyoming, USA - YL17G05_0 | ecosystem: Environmental > Aquatic > Freshwater > Lake > Sediment | place: USA: Wyoming | collected... | reverse complement strand
TATGAATAAACAATAAATAAAAAAATTGAAAAAAAATATAGATAATAAAGAATATATAATAGAGTATATTATATATACTATACAATGTCGTCATCGTCATCGTCGTCATCGTCGTCATCGTCGTCACTTATACAAAAAAAATCATCATCTGTCCAAGTGGAAGAAAATGAATTATATTCAAAAACTGTTTTGACAACTAGGGTTGTTGTTCCATTTATTCTAGTTGGTTCGAATGTGGAAACGACAATAAAAAACACAATTTCTGCAAAAATGGAAGGTAAGTGCATTGTAGAAGGATATGTAAAGCCGGATTCTATCCGCATTGTAAAATTTTCGAGCGGAACACTTGCAAGTAAATATGTAGAATTCGAGGTTGTTTTCGAATGCAGCATTTGCTGCCCGGTTGAAGGCATGCGAATCTGCTGTTATGCTAAAAATATCACGCAGGCAGGTATACGAGCATTTACAAGTTTAGATGAAAAGAAGTCGCCGGTAATTATTTATGTATCACGCGACCATCATTCGTCCAATTCATACTTTAATTCGGTGAATGAAAAAGATTTTATTTGTGTTCGCGTAATAGGTCAGCGTTTCGAGTTGAACGATAAACAAGTGTCAGTGATTGGCGAACTCATGCCCAAGAACACAGAAATTGTAAAGAAAAAAATTGTAATCAAAAGGGGAGGAGCCCCCCTTTAACCCCTTCCCTTTATAATCGCATAACATTTAAATATCATATAAAAATGTAATTTCATGTTTCATCTATTTTTTTTGTAAAACAGCATAAAATTCATTTGAATTACATAATGAATGATAAATTCTATGAATTTTAAAATTTATTAAGTTTAATTGATCTAGATTATTAATAATACCTGCAAACGAATTAGGTGTAAATTGAAGTGCATGTACGTCTATATAACCTTTTGTATTATTAAATTCATCAATTGCATTAGTAATTGTAGAAACACCATGCTCATTTAAAGTTGATGTTCCATTATTTTTATTCCAGTGTAAACCGCAATCATTATGACAAGTAAGAACTCTATGTTCTATTACCGATTTCAATGTATGTTTTGTCTGATTATCATAATATGAACCTAAAACATCTGCTATTGTTGTTTCTTTAATAAAATGATCGAACATGTATCTTTTATCCGGACATATGACAACATAATAACCATTCGGATTTAATAAAGATTCAACATCGTTTAAATGTTTTACAAAATTAAATGTATGTTCTATTGAATGACAAGATAATACTATATTAAATTTCTCTTCTATACTTTTTAAATTAGCATCATTATTTACAAAATGAATATCAGGAATATTATCAATTAGATGCGTCAAGTTATTTTTGTTTGCTACTTCTATCAATTCTTGTTTGTTAAATACATCAAAATATTTTACATTATTTCCTTTTAATGTTGGATTATGAAATGGTGATATTTCTAAACAAGAATCAAAATTATTCATAACAAATAATGCCAAGTCATTTTTATGTGTTATTTCGCATGATATTCTACCTTCTTCTATACCATGATTTAGATAATGCTGATGTAAATCGTGTTCATTAAAATGACGTAAATCATTATTTTTTTCACGATATATAATCGCATTATAGTCTTTAAAAAATTCAATCATATAATATTATATAATATTATTATATTATTATATTGTAATTCAAACGAAAATTCTTTTACATCTCTTTTGTGTCAGAGGGGGCATGCTGTCACATCCCTTCAAGTGAGAGATGTTTGAAGAAGATTGGTAAAGTTGTCGTGCGTTGGCTTTGCTTCAAAGTCGACAACATCTCCAGGTCCTCTTTCTAATTTGAATGTGGGATATCCTTTGACATCGAATTTATCTGCAAGCTGTTTTCCGTCGGAATCTTCGTCACAGTCAACACTTTTATAAAGTATGTTGTAATTTCCAACCTTTAAATTTTGGTTTTTGTTTACATATTCTTCCCAAATGGGTTTAGCTGTTTTACAGTGTGGACACCAACTTGTTCCAAACATGTAAAGTGTCGCAGTTTTTTCATTATCGGATGGCGGGGGGGCGTTATCTCCCATACTAGATGCGTACCCTTCTAATGACGAGCCTAAATATGAACTCACGTATCTATTGTAGACATAGGCACCAATCCAAATAAACAAACACGCGACTAGAAACATTACCACCAGGTGTCGTTTAGAGTAGATTGTTTCCAATGTTGTTTTTACAGATTTTGCTGAAATTGACATTTTTGTATTTGTTCTGTTATTCTGTTATTCTGTTATTTTGTTGTTCTGTTATTTTGTTAACTTGCTATATATAATAATTATACAATAAAATTATTTTACTTACGAATATTATTTTTTTAATGAAAAAATTTAATATTGTGTTAATATAGTGAATATTATAGTGATTATAACATTATTTATATTATGACGAATGTCTCTCAAAAAATGAAAAATAAAACAAAAAATAATAATGGCAAACTTATAATAAATAAAAATAAAAAAACAAAAAAAAAGTCATCGTCTTCGGCATATGTATTTACTAAAAATGATTATAATAGCGGAGACGGAATGCTTACATCAGTATGGGGTCCTCCAATGTGGCATTTTTTACACACGATGAGTTTTAATTATCCCGTAAATCCTACTGCGGAGGACAAAAAACATTACTCTGATTTTGTTTATAGTTTAAGGTACGTACTACCCTGCAAATACTGCCGAATTAATTTGACTAGTAATTTGAAAGCAAACCCGATTCGCGAGTGCCATTTAAAATCAAGAGAAACATTCTCTAAATACATATATCGTCTTCATGAAATTGTGAATAAGAGACTGGATAAAAAATCAGGATTGTCTTATTGCGACGTTCGCGAGAGATATGAGCATTTTAGGTCAAGATGCACAAAAAATGACCCTCCTCCAAAAATATTTAATTTTTCAAAAAAGAAAGAAAAAGGATGCACCGAACCGCTTTACGGACATAAAGCAAAATGCATTTTATCGATTGTGCCACAAACAAAAGACGTCCCATCGTTTCATGTAGACGACAAGTGTATCAAACATAGAGCGGATGCTGTACATCACTGATTCAACTGATTCATTTTTTATAATATTCATCTTTTAAAATGAAATAAAAATGAAATATAATAATTAAATAAAGAATTTCAAATTATATTTCATTTTTATTTCATTTTAAAAGATGAATATTATAATATATTTAAATTATATATTTATATTATAATACTAACGACCAATTCAACTATATCAGGTATGACAAGTAAAACAGACAGTATTTTATTTTTGATTTTAGCATTATTGCTTGCGCTCATCGGTTCATTCTTTTTTACACCGGTTCGAGAGAATTTTGTGTCACATCTTCTTCAACCGGGCGAATTTCCAACCAACGTAACAAAACCGTTGTTGCAAGGAGACTATCCTCTTCAAAAAGGCGGAGGAGGATTATCAGATTTAGACAGTAGATCCATGTCGGCATATTATCCCGTTTTTCCAAATAGTTATCTTCAAAGAACGAACAATGTTCGATACTGGGCAACACCGAACAACGGCACATGCAGCCCTGCAAACATGTGCGGAACATTATACGAAAATAAAAAAATAAATATTCCACAGTTTCCTCCAAGCATTCCTTTTTCATCAAAAGATACACGCGTTAATGTTTACGCGTATGATGCCGACGCCCCATCGGATATTTACGGAAACAACTGTTAAACAAGGGGGACCTTGTTGTCCCTAAATGTTTAAATCGAGGTGACACACTCTTTGTATTGTTTGTGTTGTTTGTGTTGTTACTATCACCCCTTCCGAATTATATTCCTTCTTTGCATTCGCATTCGCATTTCTTTTAGGAGCTCTGTGCTCAAATCCGGTTTGTTTTTCGGTTTCAATTATTTTCCATAGTTCTTCTATTTTGACAACTGCATTTTTGAACCATTCCTTATTTCGCAAAACAAGCACACAGCTGTAAACGTCAAGTCGCCAGTAAATGTTTTTTATCCACGTTAAATTATCATGCGTGTTTATGGTTTCTTCAAACCACGCATCAAATTCCGTCTTGGTTGTAATGTCCAATGGAACATACTGGTAAAACGGTTTCTCATCTTTTGCAAAATACACAATAACCCCTCGTCTTTTTCCATTCAAATTATAATTCCAGTTTGAAGAATCGTTTGTTTCATCTGAGTCCGCATTAAATGCATCCTCATCTTCATATTCGGTAAATTTCGTTTCTTCAAAGTCGCATTCCGGTAAATTGCAAACCTCCATTTGAATCTGCATTTGAATCCAATAGTCTTCCTTTGGAATTCCAGTAATCTCTCTAGATACAACATTCTTTATTTCAACCAAGCGACCGTAAAGCGGTGATAACGGACACACATTTATTCCATCCGGCGAAGCTCCAATAAAGTAATAGTTTGAGTTTGGATGTCGAATGCACCCAAATTCTTGAACTTTTGTGCCATTTATTTCCTCATACAGCTGTTTTGAAAGCACTTCATATTTTTGACCCCAGTGTAAAGGCGACTCTGTGTTGACGCGGCTGTATTTTGTCGGGTCAAATGGCATGCATTTTTCGTATATGAGCTGATTTTGCACAGACTGTGAACCAAATGCTTTCCACACTGAACTTGCGGTAACGAGTCCGTGACGGTGAGAATACCATTCATCCGTTTTTTGCTCTGGCTGATAAAGCGACTCTAAGAATTCTATTTTTTTTTTCATTTTTTCCAAGTTGGGAGACTTTCTTATAAATGAATACTTGTATGATCGGTGTGGACGAATAAATTTAAAATAGTCGTGCATTGCCACATTTATTAATTCGTCAATTTGACACGATATAAGTGTTTCATCTTCGTCTTCATCGCAGTCATTGTTTTCGCCGACGTAGTCGTCATCGTCGTACATTCTGTAGTTGATAGAAAAATGCAATATGGATTGCACGTGGTCATACAGAATAGTTTCAAAATCAGGATTACTGAATAAAAGAGGATTCGATTTAATAAATTCATCAATTAAAATCAATACCTCTTCGTGTAACAATCCCAAATCATCATCTGATAATATTGATTCTTCTATTTCCATTGTATCATCATCATTGTAGTCGTTGTTGTCTTCCTCGTTTTCATTGTCTTCCTTGTCTTCCTTGTCTTCCTTGTCCTCCCCATTAGGTCCGTCATCTCCTTCTGAATGTGTGATTGACGCGATATTCATCATTTTATAAATATCTAACAATGTGAGAGTGGTTTGGGTTGATTTTGATTTTTTTATTTTTTGTATTTCTTGTGTTTTCATTATGTGTTCAATGATTTTATTAAGGTAGTGTGGTTAAACTGGTATAACAATTTCTTTTTAGATATTTTTTATAATCAATTTTTTACTTATTAGACTTTATTTAAATAAAAATTGATTATAAAAAATAAATATAAATAATTTACAACATTGTATACTAGCTTAAAAAAATGGGTGCTTCAGCTTCGTTTTCTAGAGATGCAAATTCGTTGTCATCGTCGTGCTTGATAGTTTCGATTGATGGAAATATTGGTTCGGGAAAAACAACAGGCAAGGCAAAATTGAGAGAATATATAATGTCGTTGAAAAAAAAAAAGGAAGACAATTCTATACTATTTGTAGACGAACCAACGGGTGACTGGGAACAAATCAAGGATGAAAACGGCGTTCCCATTTTGACAAATTTGTACCTTGATGTTAAACGGTTCGCATTCAGATTTCAAATGATGGCATACATTACCAGGCTGCAAAAAATAAGGCAAGCATTGAAAACGCCAAATGTTAGGCTAATTATTACAGAGCGCTGTCTTTTAACAGATGCACACGTCTTTGCCAAAATGCTTTATGATTCCAAAAAAATCGAACAGGACGAGTACGACATTTACATGAGATGGTTTGATGAGTTTGCAAAAGAGGTTGAGCCATCGTGCATCATATATTTCAAAGCAAGCACAGAAGTGTGCATGAATAGAATTCAGAAAAGAAATAGACCGGGAGAAAGTAATATTGGGTTTGAATATTTGGAAGATTGCAATAGGTATCACGATGAATGGTTGAACTCTGTTCCTTCAAAAATTACAATTCCGACGCTGATTTTAAATGCAGAGGTGGATTCAGAATTGTATGACTACAGTGCTGACATTTATCATTTTATCAGCAGTTTGCGCGCTTCAAGAACGGTTGGTGTTATGCATCGTTTGAAAACTTATATTGATGGCAACCGGTTCAAAATGTATTCTCCGGAGGAGAAGAAAAACGCGGACAATTATTATGGTTGGTACCAGACGCCGCCGTCGCCACCGTTGCCCGCGTATAAAGATTCTCGAGAAGACCGAAAGAGCTTGTTAAGACTTGGACACGCATCTTATTTACATTTTGATGCATAAAATATCGAGAACTTTTCTAGGTTTATATTTTAATATGTCTAATTCTCTCAAAGTTGTTGGAAATAATTCGCGACCATACACATCTTGAAGGAGTAGCCATTCAAACATTCCTCCATTGTAAATATATACGTGTTTTGCTCCCAATTTAACAAGTTGTTCATATTTTGAATACACTTTTTCATCATTCGAATTTAATCCGTAAATTATTATTTTCGTTTTTTTTGAATTTGTTATAACATCGTTTATAACTTCTTCTTCTTCAGTTATTGGAATTGTGTTTGGAATTAAACATGTCTGGAACATGGGGTCGAGCGTGTTGATTATTGCATATTTATTGTTATTATTATTGTTATTATTATTATTGTTGTTATTATTATTGTTATTATTATTATTATAAGAATGTTTACATACCATTTGCATGTCTTCATAATTTATTTTAAATTTTGAGTTATTTGCTCCCATGAATAAATTTGTTTGTTATTATAAGTATTTGAAAATGAATATGAATGTAAAAAAATATGAATGTAAAAAAATATGAATATGTATGAATATACAAATGAATATTTAATAAGTATTAATATTCATTAATAAAAGACATTTATTATAAAAAAGAATAAATAAAAAATATGTTATAAAAAATATGTTTGATCTATCTTGCATACATGAGTCCACAGTTTCCGCCCACAAATGTGATCATATTGTATCTCTCTTCATAAATTGTCAGATTATAATTGTAGTCGTAAATTCTCCATGTCGGCTTATTGACGCCAATTGGAACATTGGTTTCTGGGTCACAAATTGTCAAGAAATTTGCACTTGGGTCTAGCGGCGGATAAAATGTGGTAAATTCGAGCTCAATTGTTGAAAACTTACTTGTGTTGATCGCGCCCGATGGTTGAAAATCTCTTGGGTCATTATTAAGGCAAAAATTGTAAACATAAAGTCCATCTGGAGCAGAACCACGACCACTCGTATATTTTTCGAGGTAGTTATAAATTCCCGCATCTAGTACATTCTCTCTGTATTTTCCGTCTAATAAAATGCCGCAATTTAACAATATATCTTTTTGATTTTCGACGCTGAATGACTGTGTCATGAAAAGTCCGGTGGGTTCATTCAACACGGGATTCCATCCGGGACCATAGCACCCCACAATTGATGGGTCATCACAAACTGGCGGAGTCCACGGACACACGTATGTTGGGTCGGGGGCTAAATCATGTGGTGCGGGAATCAATCCGACCGGTTTATAGTTGTAAGCCCAATTTGAATAATTGCTCCATTCGTTGCGCAAATAAGCGTCGCTTCTTTGGAAAAAAAACATCCAAGTGCTTACCATTCCGAGCGTGCTTTGCAACCACACGCGCCGACTTCCAGTGACATTTTCATAATTCCACTCGTAAATAGACTTGATGAGATACTGTTGGGGCATGGATGCAAATTGTTTGGACTCGTCGGCAGATAGGAAACAGTACGTTGACATGAGGTGAATGTCTGCGTTCCAGTCGCTTCGTGTTGAACTGTAATTAAGTTCAACGTTTGGAGGAGGTTGGATAAATCGATAAAATTGTTGCAAATTATCGTTAAAATTTGGTTGAATATAATTTGGTGTCGTGTATTCTGGGAAATAAGACGGCAGCGTATTATCTCCCGTGTTTACGTTGGAAACGTCACGAATTACAAAAAGTTCTCTGACGGGACGAAACGTGATGTCGATTTGAAGCGTGTTGTACTGCAATGCAACCAACGGGAATGCCATTTTGCTGCTCATTGTAAACCAAGCATTAATGGGAATGTAAAGTTTTCTAAATCGTATAGACGGTTCAATTCCTGCCGGATTATTTGTGTAATTGTAAAATGCATTTGGATATTTTCCACTGTTGGTTGACGAGTATGCGGGGTTATTTAATTCCAGTATATTTCCAGTCATTCTATTATAGAGTTCGCGCTCTGTCCCGTTGAAATTGCGCTGAACGAGTGCCAGCAAATAACCACCCGTAATTTTTTGAAGTGTTTGTCCTCCAACTGATATTGTAATGTCTTTGATCATTTGAGTTCCCACATTGTCAATCCATTTGAATTCATACGGCGTCCATGATTGGCCGCAAGTTGTTGGAGGTAAAACGGGACTCCAAATATTTGGCAGCGTTACAACAATGTACGTGTCCATCAATAATTCTGCATATCGTGGGATGTAAAATGTAAATTTAGAATCTTCACTCATTCTCAAATTTCTTTGACCGTTGAAATCAATTCTAAATTTTTGTAAACCAAAATTTGTGTATTTTGCATATGTTGTTTTAAAAAATGTTTTTTTAGGATTTGAATTTAGTATGACATTTTGATTCCCATACGCGACTAAATTTAATAAACCTCCTGTCATAAGTGGTGTATTATGTTTTGATTATACTTTGGTATTAATATAAACTATATATATAAGAATATTGATTCTAAATAATAAATCAATTTATATATAAAATCTTTTATTTTTTAATTAAAAGATTTCGATGTCAATAAATTATTTTATATGAAGAATTATCATTTTGTTAATTTATAACATTGTAACAAGTAATTAATTATTGTATTATTATATATACAAAATATAAGATTTAGAATATTTATAAAACAGATGGAAAACATTGACAAAATAAAAAATGAGTTACAGGGCAAGTTAATGTATTACAAAACAATGGTTGCAGAAGTTCCGAATACCATGTTGATACACATAATTGGGTGCACATTGATTATTTTTATAATGGCGTGCATGGCATATTATGTTTACTATAAATACACCCTACTTCCAAAAAGCTGCGCACGTTTGAATAAAAAAAAAGGAGCACCATTAAATTCAAATTGGATAACAACCGCTTCATCAGATCCGTCATCCCAATTTTTATTAAGAGACTACTATGTTAAAGCTGCTTACAATAGTTGTTCAACCGGTAATTTTTCAAATGATTATGTAAGCACTTGTGCTCTTAAACACGCGATACAAATGGGATGCAGGTGTTTAGATTTCGAAGTGTACGGATACAAGGGTGAGCCAATCATTTCCACGTCTTTGAGCGATGACAAGTGCATTAAAGAAACGTACAACTCTGTGCCATTTGACGAAGCTATGAGTGCGGTTGCGACAACCGCATTTAGCACAAATTCAACCGTGTGTCCAAACCCCGATGACCCCCTTTTCTTGCTTTTCAGATTAAAAACAAACGATGTCGATGTTTTAAATAGCATGGCCAACTCGATAAATTCAAATTTGAAAGATAGGTTGATGCCGGAATACAATCACGAATTTGGTGGGAAAAATATTTGCGCTGAACCGATTATTAAATTCGCAGGCAAAGTGATAGTTGTTGTAGAAGCCATTCCGCTGCTTTATCAACCTGGTGCTGAAAAAATGTATGAGATTACGAACCTTACAAGCAATGTTTTTTTAAGAATATTAAAAGTTTTTGACGTGCTGAACAGTCCGGATATTATAGAATTGACAACATTCAACAAGCAGTATATGACGATAGTGATACCAGACAATTCAATGTCGGTAAATAATTATGATCCTATGCCGCCTTCTTTGGCTGGTTGTCAGGCAATGGCAATGTCGTTTCAGATGTCACGCGATGGTAATTTGGCTATATACAATGACTGGTTTAATGCTGGTCCGTCAAAAAGTGCATTCTTATTGAAACCTGATGGGTTGAGGTTTACGCCTCAAACAATTCCAGTGCCGACACCGCAAAATCCCGCGCTTTCATTTGCCAGCCGCCCGCTTGAATCTGACATGTATAGTTTTACTATTTAATTGAGTGGGAAACATTTTGTCATTTAATTTGCTTTTTATAATAAATTAAAATTAAATTTATTTTTAATTTATTATATATATATATATATAACCATTTATGAACAGAGTTAGAGAAGCGAATTCCTCCTGGTACAAGTCTCTAAAGAAGTCGCCACTTACCCCTCCCAGCTGGGTATTCCCGATAGTATGGACGACATTGTACGCACTTATTATATTGGCTGGTATCATTTTCTTAAAAAATGGTGGCACTGTGCGTTCTAGAGGTTTTCTCTATTATTGCGCAGCGTGGGCATTGAATATCGCGTGGTCGCCTCTTTTCTTCACATATGCGCGCCCTGATTTAAGTTTCGTCGTTGTTGTAGGAATGCTCGCATTCATTGCCTTGAATATCTGGGCATTTTATCCAGTCTCTCGACTTGCGAGTTATTTACTTGTCCCATATCTTTTGTGGGTTTCGCTTGCGACGTACCTAAACGGGTATATTGTATTTATGAATCCGATGATGGCGCGCAAAATGTAAAAAGATGATTATTCAAAACTCACGACAATTTCCACTTTTTCCTTTTTAATACTTTTTGTGGCAGATATTGACAACTCTTCACGTTTTTTTCGAGTTTTGGTTTTGTCTGTTTTTGAATTTGATTCGTTTGTTGTTGTTGTCGTCGCCGATTGAATGTCGAAAATGTCGCACTCTTCAGATGCAGTTGATGTTGAAGACAATGATGACTGCAAATGTTTAGATGTGCTATTTCTTGAATTCATGTCATTTTCAATCGTTTGATAATTTTCTTCAATGTAATGAACAACATCATTTTCAATTGCCCATTTAAAAAAATTCAACTGTCCTATTGTTGTTTGTATAAATGTTCCATCTTTATATGGAATTGTAATTCTATCCCAACGACAAAAAGGGTCAAATCGCTTTTTAGAATACGCTTTCAGTTTCAACTTGTAATCCACATAGACTTTAAATCTTCTCGACGTATTTTTAATTGTATAAACAGTATAAAACTTCTTTGCATAATTTGTTGCAAACCAATCAATAATTCGAAGTGAAATGTTTGAATGACCGTTGATTATTTTAAGCATGGTGTCCAAATTATTTCCCTGATCGTAAAATTTCAATAAATTTTTAAGAAGCAAATTATTTTGTGTGGTATATATGCCGTTTCCACTGTTGTTGCCATTATTTTCAACAACACCTGCAGCAGCAGCAAACGTTGTTGCCGTCGTTGTTGCAGTTTCACAAATGCTCATACATGCACTCATTTTTTATAATTCGTAATAGATGTGTATATTTATTAGTTAATTTGATTACTTGTTTACTACTTAATTTTATGCGTTTGGTTTATATCCTTTTTTCCAATTTAAATAATTTAATTTAATTTAATTTGAAAAAAATAAATAATAGTAATTCATTTTGAGAGAAACATTATTACAACAACCACCCCCACCATGAAATCCACATCTCAAACCACTCTTCATTATCATCATTACTTTTCTTTTCAGCTATTGCAATTCCGTGTCCTTCATGACGCATTTTATATCTAGTTTTTAATATTTTAAGATATATATATATATATATATCTATTTCTATATAATTCAATTTTAAATGTTGAAAACTGTTGGCAAAAAAATGGGATTGGTGGATAAGGAATTGGGACAATTTAAAAAGTGTATTGATAAAGTTCCATTTTTAGCAGAATGTGTAGTCACCGAAAAGGATAGAGTAAAAAGAGTAAACAGACCCGCTGCCGCATCCGCCGCATCCGCCGCATCCACGCTTTTTTTGCCTCTTTTGTCTGGTCAAGATGAAGGTTCGTGTTCACAGGAAAATTTAAATAGAGAGATTACAAGATTGAAAAAAGAAGGGGACATGCCAACCCTAGAATTGATAATTTGTTACCGAAACCTCCGTGATAATCCTGAATTTAATCGGCAAATAGAAGAATCTCGACATAAAGATGTTTACAAAAAGATTTGTTTAGTACTTAATAGATTGGCTGAGGAGGAGAAGCGTGAGGAGGAGAAGCGTGAGGAGGAGAAGCGTGAGGCGGCTGAGCTGAATAGTTTGATTGAGCATGGCCATGACTACAACCGTGCGGTGCTGCTGTATGAAAAATGCCTGGCCACGAGCAAGCGCGATCTTGGCGAAGACCACCTCGACACGCTCAAGTTGCTCAAAAAACTTGCCAACTTTTTCTCACAACAGGGAACTACAATGAACCGCGCGGTGCCGCTGTTTGAGGAGATACTTGCCAGGAACAGGCGCGTTCTCGGCGACGACCACCCCGACACGCTTGAATCGCTCAACACTCTTGCCGCAGTATTACAGGTAATTCGCGAATTCGACCGCGCGGTGCCGCTGTATGAGGAGTTGCTGACGAAGCAGAGGCGGATTCTCGGCGACGACCACCCCGACACGCTCCAATCGCTCCAATCGCTCAACAATCTTGCCAATACAATTAGAAAAAAGGGCGAATTCGACCGCGCGTTCGAGATACTTGCCAGGAACAGGCGCGTTCTTGGCGACAACCACCCCGACACGCTCAACTCGCTCGAAAAACTTGCCGCATTATTCATGAGCAAGGGCGAATTCGACCGCGCGTTCCCGCTGTATGAGGAGATACTTGCCAGGAACAGGCGCGTTCTTGGCGACAACCACCCCGACACGCTCAACTCGCTCGAAAAACTTGCCGCATTATTCATGAGCAAGGGTGAATACGACCGCGCTGAGCCGCTGTATGAGGAGATACTTGCCAGGAACAGGCGCCTTCTCGGCGACTACCACCCCGACACGCTTGAATCGCTCAGAAATCTTGCTTTGTTGCTCAATTCCAAGGGCGAATACGACCGCGCGTTGCCGCTGTTACAGGAGTGGATGGCCAATAGGGAACAGAAACAGACACAGACACAGACACAGACACAGACACAGGCACAGGCACAGGCACCAGTCCCAATTGAAATCCAATCAACAACTTTACCAACTTTACCAAATAGTACTTTACCAAATAGTACCGGAGGAAAAAGTAAAAATAAGAGAAATCATAAAAATAAGTCTTTTCGGTCAACACGTCGTCGTCGTTATTCACGCGCACGCGGCGGGAAGAAAATCGCCGCATTGTCATCAAAGACAATAAAACGAAGACGAAAAAACGCGCGCTAAAAAAGTATTATCTATATTTGTTTGGTTGGGCAAATGAATTAGTATTCATATCCTATCCCACTTTTTTAAATTTCAATTGTTTTCCGTATTTAAAACGACCACTATCCATTGTGCCTCTTTTCAAGTTGCATTCTAGACAACAAATAACAACATTGTCGGCATTGTGTCCGGCATCATTTTCAATTCTATCCAGCGTCCACTGGCGTTTAGAAAGAACATTTTCATAAATAAGTTCGCACTCGCATTTGCAGTAGAAACATTTCAACTTGGAACATAATAGTTTTTCTATTAGTTCTTCGAGAGAAATAAATGTATTTTTAGAATAAATATCTTTATCGATATCTTGTCTTTTATATCCGGATATTTTTTTAGTTATTTCTTTTATATATATTTCACGATTTTCAATAACCTCGTTATCCAAATTCATGTACAATTTTGATATAATATTAAATTGGTGCGAGTATGTAAAATAATGGTCAGGTAATTTCCAGTTTTCACATGCGGCGCGTTTCCTGTAAATCTCATCAATATTTACACTATTAATATCTTTAGTATCATTATGATTCTCATCCCTAGTTTTACTCGTTGTCCCCATTGTTGTTGTTGTTGTTGTTGTTGACGACAATCCAACTATATTTTTTCTACCACTTATATTTATATTTTTTTTTGATTCCATTCTATTCTGCGTAAAGTAAAATTATCTATTATAATAACAAATAAATATTATTATATTTAGTAGAAATCAATAAATAAAAATAAAATAAATAAAAAAAATATTATATTTTCATAAGTATATAACTTATTATATCACAGATTAAATGAACTTGTTCAATTCGCTTTTTGGTCCTCTGACTCGTGAATATTGTTTGTATTACTATGCGTTTTCTATTTTCTTCTATATTACGTTTGTTTTTATCACACTCTTTTCATTATATCGTCTTTTAACCACAAAGTTTAGCTTTGATTCATTGTTGAGTTTGGCTATGGCCTGCTTTACTTATTTCTTGGCTTATTTTGTGTCCCGTCTTTCTTATTCCATGTGCATTGGTAGTTTAGCACCTTCTTCATCTCCACTGCATTTTTTTAATTGAATGCGTGTTGATAGATTTGTTTATCTTTAATTAAATGTGGTTTATTTTATTTTTATATTTACATTATATATAAATAAAAATGTCCGAATATACATGTGAATATACTACGCCTGAAAAAACTAGTATAATATTTACACATTCAACCAAACCCCAATTTAAAATTAATGTAGGTGAGGAATATTATTTTACTTTTCGACGTGGATCTCCTCTTCATATTAAAATAACTAGAATTGATCCTGTATCAGATAATCCAACTAAACCAGGAGTAATATATTATAACGCATTTGCTAGTCTTGGTTTAGTTACTCCATTTGTGGACCAAACAAAACCAACATATGACAAGCCAGTCTTCAGTGGAGAGGAAAGAAGTATAAAAGTATCTAGCATTTTAGGTCTTGTAAATAACGATACCAAGAATATCAGTGTCATTGGAGGAGGGGTGTCTAATAGGTCTAAGCGCTCTAAGAAAACCAAATCTAAAAGAGGTGGTCGTCGTTCTCGCTGCCGATCAATTAAAAAATATAGAAAGGTTCGCAAATCTCGTCGTCGTCGTTACACGCGTTCATAAGTTTATTAGTTTATTAATATAAAAATTGATTCTAAAATAGTATTTATCAAATAGATTTAAACTCTATTTCATAAATATATTATTAAGGTGAATAAATAAATCAATCAATTCAAAATGACGACTTCTGAAAAATGTGAAGATGATTCTCATGATGCCCGCGAGGTAATTGAAGAATCCAATTCCAAAATAATTAATAATGATAACAGTAATAACAATAACGATGACATCGGTGTGAATCTAGATGTTGTTGTTGACGTTGACAAGGAATGCGATTGTGTAGAATTAAGAAACATCAAATATAAATCCATGTTGTTGAAAAAAACAAGTCCAAAACAAGTTACAAAACATAATTCGAATATTGACGATTTTTTAGAAAAGGAACGAACGCTGAATAAAGAAGACCAGTGGGTAAAATTGGATAAATCAATGAAGATGAAAAAAATGAGCGCATTCGTAGAAACGTATGCAACTGAAAACAACTTGTGCATGAAAGACAAAAGTGCTCTTTCTGAGTTTTTAACTTCAAGCATTGACCAAAAGAAATTGACTAAAACAAAAGAAGTCATCTATGACAAGCTAACAGGAACAATAAAATCGATTCCGTGTCTTGTGCACTGCCCTGCATCTATAAAAAAATTCACTCTTAAACGATGCGAAAAACGACAGTCTACGCTGAAGTCTCTTGCTCCCAAAAATAAAGTAAAATCGGCATTCAGGGAACATGCCGTCCCTTTTGATCCCTTGCTCATATAGGGGTAGGTAGGGATCAAGGGTGCAATGCTTATCATTTTGGTTCCCCCGACATACTACGTACAAGCTCAATTATATTTTTCTTTATAAATGCAATGTCTTCTGACATTTGTATTATTAGATTGCTATTTAGATTGCTATTTTGACTATTGTTTTGACTATTGTCTTGACTATTGTTTTGACTATTGTTTTGACTATTGTTTTGACTATTGTTTTGACTATTGTTTTGACTATTGTCTTGACTATTGTTTTGACTTTTTGTTGTCGTATTTATTTTTTTGAATTTATGAAATAAAGTGTTTATTTCCAATGTTGTATTTGCACTAGGAGGAACTGCAACAGCAGGTTCATATCTTGATTTGTATACATCTTCATGTTCATGTTCATCATCTACATGTTCGTGTTCGATTGGAATATGATTGAAACTAACTTTTTTTTTTCTATCAGCATCGTTGTTTGGATTGTTTGATACTGCAACTGTAGTTGAATTGGGATTAATCCATTTTTCTGCAATATCTTTGTCTTCTTTGCCTTTTGTAATCTGTTCAAGTTCGCGTTCTCGTGATGCCAATGTTTCTGCCAGTAACCGCTCCATGTCATCTCCTATTGGTTTATCATAATTATCATCCGAAAATTTGATTTCGTCAGGTTTTCTTAATTTTATAATGGATGACATTTCTTCTTCTTTTTTTTTTAGTTCCATGTTGAATGCAGATTGTCGTTCTTTTTGAATATCTTCTGCTCGGTATATTGTTTCCAGTTGAGGAATTTGTTGTTGTTTTTTTTGATCTATTGGGTTTGGGTTTGGATTTGTATTCATATTCTCTTTAATAACTGACGTGTTGATAACTAACGCATTTAATTTATTACAAATTACATATACGGCTTCTTTATTCATGACATTCAAATCAACGGATTGATTCATCTTTTGGAACGTTTCATTCATTTCGTTAATAGTCGTTTCAAACATGACTTGAACATTTTTCAATGCTGCATCGGGAACGCCATTAAATTTACCTCCACCATGCAAAACGCTCCATAACAACCCTTTATTTTCAGTGCTTGTAAATGCAGATAGTTGAGAATTATTAGAATTAAAATTCATTACTGTTTTTTTTATAATATTTATTTTTATTTATAATAAATATTGTAAATACTCTTTATTATAATTTATTTATTATTTTATTAATGTAGTTAATTTAAGAACAAAATATTGAAGCAAGTATTCGGCTTTGCAGTCTTGTATGTGGACAACATTTTCAATAAAATTTAAAAAAGTGGGAGTAATGTATTGCGTGTGATGACGTACAATGTAGTTCAAGTAATTTTTTATTATATTTTTACGCTCAATATTGTAATATAAACTTATTTCGTTTAATTTATCAATAATTGTGGATGATTTTACGCACGATTTAAACAATTTAGTAATGTTTTCCCATACTGCGTTTGTAATTACGTGACAGTTGTGAATAAGATGTTGATTTGCCTGCATATAATTTATCATGCTTCGAATGTCGGAATTAAAATGGCGCTGAATGGATACAAGAATATCTTCATCAACATTTAAATTTTCGGCAACATTGATTTTATTCAAAAAATAAAGAATTTTAGATTCGGGCAGTTGGTTAAATCGCATTCGCACAAATTCGGTTTGCAGTGCTTCATCTATTCTGCTAATATAATTGCAAATTAAACAAAATCGAACATTTACAATATTATTATAATTATTCAATAAATAACGAAGCGCTGTTTGCGCATTTTTTGTCATGTAATCTACTTCATCCAAAATGACAAATTTCATTCCTTCTCCAAACATTGACCTTGACGTTACAAAACCATTTATTTGATTTCGAATAATGTCGATTCCTCTTTCATCAGACGCATTTAGATGAATCATTAGCCCCTTATTTTTTTGATGATACTTTTCTTGATACGCATTTACAAGATTTATAATGGTGGTTGTTTTTCCGGTACCCGGAGGACCGTACAATAATAAATTTGGGAAGTAATTGTTTTCAATGATCGATAAAAGTATCTTTTTATTAATGTCGTCCAATACAATGTCGTCAAAACGCGCCGGTCTATATTTTTCAACCCACGGAGTTGAACTATACACGTCATTCGTATTTCCTTTTATGTCAGCACAACTCATGATATAATATAAATAATTATTTTTATTGATTTTTTATTGAATTATAGTATTAATTATATTCATTTTTAATGTTTATTATGTTTTTACGTTTTAATTGTTATAAATAAATTGAATTTATATATCATAGATATGAAAGATATAACAACAGCAGCGCCGTCCGGGTTTCCAATGACTACCATAGTAGCAACATCAGCAACAAAAGAAAGAAAAAAAACAGGATATTTAGAAATTATACTTGGACCAATGTGGTCCGGAAAAACATCGGCTCTCTTGAAGATTTATAGGCAATATTCATTTTGCAAGTCACGAGTTTGCGTAATCAATTATAAAGCAGATGACAGGTATTCTGAAACCATGCTCTCAACGCATGACAAAGAAATGATTCCGTGCGTAATGGGGTTTTCAATGGAAGAAATTATGAAAACGCACAGGAGTGAGATTGAAAATAGCGATGTGATACTCGTAAACGAGGGACAGTTTTTTAGTGACATTGTAACTTTCACAGTCAATATGGTGGAAGAAGAGGGGAAAAAAGTATACATTTGCGGATTAGATGGAGACTTTCAACGTAATAAAATAGGAAACCTACTTGACTTGATTCCCATGTGCGACAAGATGTCCAAATTACACTCTTTATGCAGCATGTGCAAAAATGGAACGCTTGCGCCATTTACATTCAGAAGCACGTGTGAAACAGAACAAGTTCTAATAGGCAATGACATTTACATGCCCCTGTGTAGAAGTTGTTACAATGCGCAAACAAAACGTAAAATGGAGGGATGCGAATAACAGAATACGGGGCGGAGAATTGTTAATATTGCACAATAGAACCGTCTAGATTTGTCAAAAATGTTGTAACTTTTAATGAAGGATATTTTTTATTCATTGCAATTTTGAATTTATTCAAATTTACCTTGTGTAATTCATATTCTTCTTGCATTGACATTGACGGGTTATCATATAAAATTCTATATGCTCCACAATCCATGTGGTCCAATACAACTACTTCATCAATTTGATGCAAAT
>Ga0315276_10001882_pt1 | contig 18974 bp, 16 predicted proteins | sample YL17G05_0_MG_FD_204542 | JGI IMG/M metagenome (GOLD analysis project Ga0315276, IMG submission 204542) | Sediment microbial communities from Yellowstone Lake, YNP, Wyoming, USA - YL17G05_0 | ecosystem: Environmental > Aquatic > Freshwater > Lake > Sediment | place: USA: Wyoming | collected... | reverse complement strand
ATGTTGTCCGCCGAAACCAGTGTTGGTGAGAATCCCGCTGCCGCCGTTGACGCTATGAGGGAGATAGCCAAGGAGGCGGAAAAGGAAATGCCGCACTTTGACTTTACAAAGGCAACGGCTGATACTGATTCGCTTCAGGCCCAGGTCTTGAGCTGCGCCGCAGGTTTTGTTGCAGAGCAGCTTGGCGCAAAGGCAATCGTTACACCGACACGTTCAGGCAGGACACCGCTTTTTGTGAGCAGAGATCGTCCGAATGTGTTTATCCTTGCGCCGACAGAGTATGAGAGCACTGCAAGACGCATGAGCCTGTATTGGGGTGTCAAGCCGATGGCGATGCCCAGATTTTCCACCGTGGATGAATTATTGGGTCACGCCGAAAAAGTGGCGCTAAAATCCGGCTACATCAGAAAGGGCGACAAGATCGTCATCACAAGCGGCGCCCACGGCCGCAAAAACGACATAACCAAGCTCGTCGAAGTAAGACAGGTTTAAGAATCCACCACAGAGGCACAGAGGACATGGATCAGACGAAGACACATTATGGGATTCTTGGAATGGGTTCCATCGGGACGGTATTTTCCGTACTCTTGAAACAGGCCGGTCACAGAGTTTCGGTGCTCGAGCGGTTGGTTAGCAGAGTGGACTATATCAGAGGTCACCTGCTGAAACTTTCAGGAGAACTGACAGGTGAGGCCGGCCCATTTGAATCCTACACAGAGCCAAAAGATCTCATCAGAGAAAATCCTGACGTAATTCTGGTATGCACCAAGAGTTGTGATTCCCTTTCGCTTTTGAATGAAATTCGAAAGTGCGCGCCCAAAGACAGCACCGTTTTCGTGTCATGTCAGAACGGTCTTGATGTCGAGGAGCAGATTACGGAGGTCTTTGGAGCCAATCGGGGCTTAAGAATGGTCTTAAATCTTGGGTGTGCGCCGTTGTCTGAAAACGAAACGCAAGTCTCCTTTTCCTTTGTTCATTATCTGTCTTTAAAGGACAGCGTTGGTTCCATCACCCGCAAAATCCACGATGATTTTAACGCCGCCGGGATAAAGACGAAACTGACCAAAGAATACCGAACAGAAGCGTTCAAGAAGGCGATATTAAATTCCGCTATGGGAGGTGTGTGTGCCGTGACGGGAATGAGAATGAAGGAAGCGATGGAGCATCCGGAAATTTCATGGATGATCAAAGAAATAATAAGGGAAGCGATCACCGTTGCACAGGCGATGAATCTCGGCATACCGACAGAATATCTTGACGAGGCGGTTGCTTATCTTTCAAAAGGCGGGAATCACAAGCCTTCAATGCTCATGGATATCGAAAACAAACGAAAGACCGAGAATGAGTACCATTGCGGCAGGATATACAATCTGGCAAAAGAGCATGGTGTGAAAGTGCCTGTGATTCAAACAATATACTATTTGATTAGGCGACTGGAGTCGCAGGCTCAATAGAAATCGGTTCTAGTTCAAAAAAGTATCCGTTTAGGGGAGGGTGAGAGCCTCATGTTTGCAAACCGAATGAGATCTCTGGAGAGTTCCGGAATTCGCAAGATGTTTGAGATGGCGGGGAAGATGAAAAATCCCATCGACTTTTCATTAGGCCAGCCGCATTTCGATGTCCCTGAGCCAGTGAAAAAGGCGGCTATTGCGGCAATCCAAAATGGAAAAAACCGCTACTCTGTGACTGCGGGCTTTCCGGAGTTTAGAGAGGCGGTCATGGAGGCCCTCTCAAAAGAAGGTGTTCGGCCGGAATCGGTCATGGGAACTGCTGGTGCATCGGGGGGGCTTACTCTTGCCCTTCTCGCACTTGCAGATGAATCTGTAGAAGTCTTGATGACGGACCCCTGCTTTGTGACTTATGGTCATCTCGTTCGTCTGACGGGGGCAAGGCCAAAATGGATGGATACCTACCCGGATTTTCGTTTGACTCCAAAGCACTTGGAGGACGCAGTTCGGGCGGGAGACTCGAAGATTGAGCGGCGCATCCTTCTCTTCAATTCGCCGGTCAATCCCACCGGAGTTGCCTATACGGCCGATGAAATAAAGGCATTGGCGGCAACATCCAGGCGGCTTGGGCTTCAGGTTATTTCGGACGAGGTCTATGACCGGTTTTGCTATGATTTCCCCCACGAATGCTGGTTAAAGCATGATCCGAGTGCCGTTCTTGTGAGAACCTTTGGAAAAACATGGGGAGCCACGGGATGGCGAGTGGGACACGCCGCCGGCCCCAAAGAGATTATCGAGCAGATGACGATGCTTCAGCAGTTCACGTTTGTCTGCGTCAACACCCCCAGTCAGTGGGCGGCGATTGAGGCGCTGAAGACCGATGTGAGCCCCTTTATTGAGGCTTACAAAAGGAAAAGAGATCTGGTTTACGAAGGGCTTCGCGAGACCTACAAGATGACACATCCGCAAGGGGCGTTCTATGCATTTCCGCAAATTCCCGGTAAAGACGCAGAGGATTTTCTCAAAAGGTGTATAGAGAAGGAAATTTTGATTGTGCCGGGAAAGTTTTTTTCAAGTCGCAATACTCATTTCCGCATTTCATTTGCACTCGACGATGAAACACTCAAGCGGGGCATTGAGATATTAGTGAGAATTGCACATTAACACCTTCACCGCAGAGGACACTGAGAGGTTTTCAATTGTGAAGATTATTTTTGAAACTCGCCCAGACTCCTGAGCGCGCGGGAACGGATATTGTCGCTTTTGGCTCGGGTCGCAAGGTGGCGCATCGCTGCAACGCCCTTCTTCCTCGCCGCCTCATTAATCGATAAAACAAGCGACGATGCAGCATCAAGTCGCCTCTCCTCTTTTTTCGCTTTAAGGGCCAGATTATAAAGGGCTTTAACTCCCATTTCCATTGATGCCCTGGTCACTTGCGTATATCCCACCAAGACTTCTGCCGATTGAATTTGCACGTCTTCATTTTTCGCACGGAAGGCCAGCTCGATCAAAATGTTTTCACCGCGCTTCTTTTCTACAGCGTTCGTTGACGTCAAAAGTCCTATCCCCACTTCCAAACGCAGTCCTTCATCGATTTTATATTTACCTTCCAAGATAAGAAATCGCCCGGCCATGATACGGTAACTTTCATCGTCACTTCTTGTCATTTTGAAGAGAACATCAAGACCTGCCCTCTTTTCTTCTTGGTTCCCAAAAAGCACGAGGACCCGTGCGGCCTTGAGCATTTCAAAATTATCTGCACCTTTTGCAACGACCTTTCTCGTTAGTTGAAGATATTGCCTCAATTCGGCCCTACTATGAAAGGTCGTCATGCCGGGGCCCTGTTCGTCTTGAGAGGCAAGGCTGGGTTTAGAGGCATAAGTACGATTAATTGGGATAGTATCGACCGGTTTTTTGTCTGCCTGCGCCGTAAGAATGAAAGATGGGGCTGTAGGCCGGGGCATGACCCTACCCAACAAACTGGCCTGTCTTACGTCTGGCATTCCTACGTAACTATCTGTATTATTTGGTTTTATTGGGCGGAGGGGCGGCGGCATGAAGACCGCAAATGACATGGCCTTGTCATCAAAGGCACTGATCATGTTTGCAAAGAAGGCCATGAATAACCCCTATTTGAATTATCGGCATAAAAATGGAAAAGTTGTGCGATTTCTGAAGGTTTTGTCGCATTTCTACTGAGCGGCGACAGGAAGCCAGATATGACGCAACTTTTTGAAGTACCTGCCGATAATATGGGTGTATGACTGATTCCAGCGTAAAAAGGGCTCTTCAGATAATAAACTGTAACAAAAATGCCCTTGATGCACAAAGAGAAGGGTATTGTGATAATATTGTTGATGCGCGAGATCTGCGATTTTACGAAAATGCAGATTTGAGTAATTGGGGGAAATTTAAGGAAAAATATCGGGGGACAACGCAAGAATTGTATAGATCACTCGTACTCTATGAGCATGCATTCGGTAATAATAATAAAATCCTGACCAAAGAAGATTTTCGTTCAGTTCCTCTTTTTCCACTTCAGGTATCGAGAGACTCTGCCCTTCGCTATCCACCTTCCAGAACGGTTGATGTCGTCGACCATTATTTTGGAAAGGCGGTAAAGGATCCGTATCGTTGGCTCGAAAATTCTTCAGCACCGGAATCGAAAAAGTGGATAGCAGAACAAGATCGATTGAGTCGCAGTATCTTTTCGACTTTTCCAGCACGTGAAAAGCTCGTGAAGAGACTCAGAGAGCTTTACGATATCAATTCAGTGAGCATGCCAGTGAAGAAAGGAAAGAGGTATTTTTACTTCAAACGGCATGTCGGAAAACAAAAACCGGTCTATTATTATCGCGATGGTTCGAATGGAAAGGAAAAGGTTCTCATAGATCCCAACAAGTTTGATCCCAGACGTAATGTTTCAATTGGAAGAACGCATCCAAGTCATGATGGGAAGAAAGTGGCTTACACTTTGCAGCCCAACAATGCAGATGAGGCAACGCTCTATGTCATGGATGTTGCGTCAGGAAAGACAAGTAAAATAGATGTGATTGAAGGCGCAAGATATGCACAGCCGAGCTGGACACCAAGGAATGATGGTTTCTATTATACGTGGGTGACAACGGATCCGAAGATACAGCCCGCAGAGCGCGCGGGCTTTATGGAGGTGCGTTTTCACAAGCTAGGCACCGATCCAAAAAAAAATAAAACGATTTTTGGAAGGACGAATGATCCTAGAAAAGTGATTTCTCCTCAACTGTCAAGGGATGGCAAGTGGCTCGTTGTTTCTGTCTCGTGCACACGGAATGCGAATGAAGTCTATGTGAGGGACACCACAAAACGCGGCTCGGAATTTAAGCAGTTTTTTAAGAGCGACCAATCGATAGCGAATGTGATTCCATGGAAAGGACACTTTTATGTCGTCGCAAGCGACGGGACACCAAACTGGCGCGTTGATAAGGTCGATGTAAAACATTTTGAGCGGTCCAACTGGAAGACCATTGTTCCGGAGCGCAAAGACACGGTCCTCGATAGAAATATGAAGATTATTGGTGATCATCTGGTTCTGATCGTCGAGAAGAATGTGGTCACAGAACTTGAGGTCAGAACGCTCGATGGACATCTTGTGAGAACTGTAGAGCTGCCCGGCATAGGTACAGTCGGCAAGGTGCTTGGCAATCCTGATGATGATGAAGCGTATTTCAGCTTTGAATCCTTCACGATTCCGGACCGCATCTACAGGACATCGATAGCAACGGGGGAGACCTCGCTCTGGGCACAGGTCAATGCACCTCTTGATCCATCATCCTATGTTGTAAAACAGATATTCTATCCATCAAAAGATGGCACAAGAGTTCCCATGTTTCTCATTCACAGAAAGGATATGCCACAGGATGGTTCAACCCCGTTCATCCTCCATGGTTATGGCGGATTCGGCCTCAGCATGACGCCGTGGTATATGCCTTGGATATACCCATGGCTGGAGGCGGGCGGAGCGTTCGCCATTGCGAATTTGAGGGGAGGCGGCGAATATGGTGAAGGATGGCACAAGGCAGGGATGAAAGAGAAGAAACAGAATGTCTTTGATGATTTTATTGCCGGTGCCGAGCATTTGATTCGAGAGGGTTATACAAATCCTGAGAAATTGGCCATCTATAGCCAATCCAATGGTGGGCTGCTGGTCGGCGCTGCGATGGTACAAAGGCCTGATCTCTTCAGAGCGGTCGTGTGCGGCGTGCCGCTTCTGGATATGATCCGCTATCACAAATTTGGAATTGGGAAAATGTGGCTTGCCGAATATGGTTCACCGGACAACGAACGTGATTTTGGAGCGCTCTTCGCCTACTCGCCATATCATAACGTGAAACAAGGGGTTCCATATCCTGCCGTCTTATTCCTGTTATCGGAGAGCGATGACCGTGTGGATCCCATGCACGCAAGAAAGATGACGGCGGCAATGCAGAATTCAAGCGCTAGCGACCATCCGGTGTTGCTCAGAATTCAAAAAAATGCGGGCCACAATGGCGCCGATCAAATCGACACCTCTATCGAACAGCGTGCCGACATGTATTCCTTCCTCATGAGCCAGTTGAATGTCGGAAAGAAGTGAACTCCACGACGCCTCTTCTTCACTCCACGAGATGACCTTCCCCTCACGCTTCTGATGTCTCGATATAGTATTTCAGACACGTCTCCAGGCTGAGAGTGCTGATGACAATATCGCGTGGTATGGTAATGATCTTGACGTCGATATGACGATACATTTTTTTTATGAGATGAACACTGTCACCGCATAAGTCGAACTTACCTTCAATACAAAACATCGTGTTGGGCAGATAGATTCGTCTTACGTTTACTCCCCCTGACAGCATCTTCCCCATTTTCAAGAGGACGGCCTTGACGGTCATGCCCAAGGTGAAATCAACGCATCCCCCAAAACAACTTTTCACGCGGACAACATGGATCGCTTTCCCGGCGAACAAACTCTTTATGGTTTCGTACGCTCCCTGAGAACAGTATATGGCCTCTTCGTCCGTGCCCTTGCACCTTCGCAAGAGGTCACGGATGTGTTCGCGAAATGCCCAGGCGTAGATTTTTGAGTGCGGGCTGAACACGAGACGCTTTGAAATATTCTTTAATTTCTGATCGTTCACCTTAAGAGACTGGATTATTTTTTCAAATTCCCGTTCTCCCCCTTCAGCGTAGTCCTTTATATATTGCGGTGACAATTTATCGTAATACAGCTTGTGGAAATAAAACCGCCCCCCGTTCTTTATTGAAACCTCATTGAGCATGCCGATATCGGCCATGACCTGCTCGGCATTGAAATAGAGAAAGAAGTATGTTGGCTGAACGAGAACATCGCCCATCCTCAGGATGTTGTCCGGAGTGACGCGCGGATTCATCAGATGCTTTCGGATGGCTGGATCAAAGGTGATGACTGACGCATGCAACCGGAACGTCTCGGGATATTTTAATGAAAGATGTTTGATGAGTTCTGCGTCCACATTGAATCCTGTGGTATACACCTTAAAAAGAAAGCCTTTCTTTTTGTGGGCTCGGATCAATGTTTCAATTTGCTTGCAGGTGAATCCTAATGCGAAGAAATCGGAGTTGGGGAGGTATTGGAGTTCCTTTCCCTTTCTTATTATGGGTATAGGAAAACGTCGAAAGGAAGGCACCGTTTGCTCGCAGAGTTTTTTATAACAATGAAATGTTTCCTCTGTGTACGGGGAGATGTATCTGGTTTTTATCCAGGGGAACAGTTTTGTGAAATGGGTCTGGCAGCAAAATTTACATCGGCATGGACAGCGGGTATTGCGAGGGACAAAGCCATGCCTTGCCCCGAAGGCGAGGATATCGCTATCGTTTGTTAATGTATGTGTTTCTCCCATGATAAAGACTCCCAGCTCCACACAAAGTAAATAACCGCTTCATCAGCAAAAACAATTTATTCCTTTCTCATGAATCAGCTGAATGTCGGAAAAAAGTGAACGACCCGAAAGTTTCTCTGACCTTTTCATCGGGAAGAGTATCTAACAAGCCGTTCCAGGTAAATCTTCACGGGACATCCTTTGTCGGGAGGTGCAAACGGCGTGCACGCAATGCGACCCGGCAACAGGTGAAGATCGACTTCCTTCAATCGGAGGATTTTTTCAAATTGCGCCCTTAACCCTTTATATTTTTTCCCATGCCAGATGGTCGTGATCGGCCTTTCGTGAATATTGCCAATGTGTGCATGGTCTAATGCCGCACAGCAGGGGACAACATCGCCATTGGCCCTGATCGTCGTTCCATACCACGGCATAAAACAGGGCTCATCATAATCATCCATACAGATAAAGTCTTTGTGAGGAACGGAGTGCGCCTCATCCTGCAGTTCATCCTGCAGCAGAGATTCGTTCAGACCCAATTCATTAAGTGAATAACAGACACGCATACTGTTGTCTGTGGATGCAAGATCGGATCGGATCTCACGCATCTGATTCAGGATGGCCCCCTTCGCCGATATGATCTTTCGGGGAACGGGGACGTTATTATAGGTTGTAAAAATCAGGACATCGACGCCAAGATCAAGGGCCAGATCATAGGTCCTAGTCAGCTTCTTGTACGTGTGATCGTCAATGCCGCATATCAAGAGAAGATCGGGCGATGAAGATGGGGATGATCGCTTCTTCTCGACCAGATATTGGATGTTGTCGAGGATCCGGTAAAAGTCCTTTTGTAATCCCCCGGTCATCGCAACCCAGTCTTTCGCGTCGAAGGCCTGGAGCGACAACACCGCTCCGCCCCAGTTGCCAGAACAGAGGAGATCGATCATTGGCTTGTCGCACAGGAGCCCATTTGTCGTCAAATCGTAGAGCGCAATGCCGTGTTCATAAAGGTACGAAATGATCTTCTGAAAGTCGGGATGACACGTCGGTTCACCTCCGCCCGAGAGCCTCACCTCACGGAGGCCGAGCTTTCTCATCTGCGCAAGGGTGTCGACGATCGTCCTGTAAGGGAGCTCGGAGCAACATTCTTTACGATAACGGGCTTGATTGCAGAAATAACATCGTAAATTGCACCGGTCCGTGACATGAAGCTCCGCGCGGACGAGCCTTGGAAAGGAGCGAGTCCTCTTGAGTTTCTCGAAGGTATGAAGGATCTCCTTCAATCGGTCGGTCACTTTGGACCCTCCCAACAGTCCTCAATGCTTACCGCGAATTGAAGCTGCACCGGCAGGATACCCTCTTCACGGCAGGTGACGATGGGCTACTGTCACCTTGTTCGCGTTGTGCCGCGAATCACTCGGCGCGCCGAAGTTCCCGCGCGAATACCAAAATCCCGGCTACCTTTACACGTCGGAATATTATCAAGCGGATCGCCGCAATCAGGACAAAGATCGGCTCGTATATCGCCCGGCTTTACTCTACTCTTTGCAATCGGAGCCCTCGTCAAGGTTGAAACCCTCACTAGCGTCCGTGTCATCTTGATCGCCATAACAACCTCCTTTCTACCCCAGTAATAATATTACCAAAATTATGATCGTCTATAAACATAATAATTGTAACACATTTATGATCGATCAATAAGAATATCCTCTGCGGGCTGCAGAAGTCAGACAGGGGAAAATGGCGATCGAAGCAATCACATGATATTAAACGATATTTAGCTTTCGATTTAACTCCGTCTGGGTTATCATGTGTTTTTCTCAATAAGTGTGTTATCATTTTGAGAAGTGATAAATAAATACTACAAGAATTTCAGACTGCTCAAAGGAAAACGTTTTTTCCCAAGGCTTATTCATGCGGAAATTCATTTGACCGATAGATGTAATTTGAGATGCTCTTTCTGCAATCAAATGATTTACAGAAAAAGCCACCCGGCTGAATTGCAGTATAAAGTTCTTGTAGATACTCTTGCACAAATGAAATCGCTCGGCCTGCAACGCGTAAGACTCTCCGGCGGTGGAGAGCCGACCTTTCATCGATCATTTCAGAAAATAATCGAGCATCTCTATAAACACGATATTGTATTATCCAATCTAACAACGAATGGCCTGCTCTGTGACAATACCATGCTGGATTTGCTCTGCTCTGGAAAATGGTTTGGTATAGTTTTTTCACTTCAGGTATTGAATGAAAAAGACTGGATGAAGATCACTGGCGGACCACGAAGGGGTTTTCAAAAAGTGATGAAAAATATCAGGTATCTCGTGGAGAAGAAGCTGGCAGCAAAATCTTCATGGCCTTATGTTTGTTTATCTTTGGGTATCAATGAGTTCACTTACAGGAATCTCACAGGAGGCTATGAGTTTGCTCAGGAGCTTGGTGTAGACGTCCTTTCATTTAAAACATATAACACTTACAAATATTCCAAAAAAGTCTTGTCTGCATCAAATTATATTCTAAAACAACTCAAAGACATTAAAGACGATAATGAAATGAACAAGCGTTCCATGAGCATTGCATATTCACTCAAGGATTTGAAGCTCAATGAGATGTTTTCACAAGAGTACGATGTTCAAGGGGATGAGAGTGCATTTTATTGTAGTGATCACTATAATACTCAATGTTTTATGCCATGGTTTGGGACACTCATCCGGGCAAGCGGGGATGTGAGTGTTTGTTGCGCCCTACCACCCGAGTCACCAGTCCTTGGAAATATTTACGATGCTTCGTTTAAAACAATATGGTTTGGGAAAAAATACACAGAGATCAGGAATAAGTTCGAGCGGGTTCTCAATTCAAAAACCATCAACACGAAATATCTGCCGATAAACATCAGATGCACAAAATATGCGCGGCCCGATGAAGGTTGCTCCTTGAGGGTCTCGCTTGAGAGGATGTCGAAATATTATATGTAGTAATGTTCGAGCGGTCATTCCGTATCTGAGCGATTCCTTGTGGCTAACGTGAGGTACCTACCGCTGCTCTCGATCAACAGTCCTCTCCTGATAAGATCCTGAAGTACCCTCTCCTTGCATCTCAGCTCATTTCTTCTCCTGGGAGTCAGGCAGGAGATGAGAATATCGCTGTGCGGCGAAGTGAGGACATAATCTTTCCAGCTTTTGCTTGTGGACCTTCGATCTTCTACGATACAAAATGTCTTCCCGCCGACATGCAGCTCAAGTGAACCTCCATCTTCTCCCTTGAGTATTGAGGGGGGGACAATTTCGCTTTTGCGCACCTTCGGCGAACAGTCCCAATAATATGTCGGTGTGAACCTGAATGCAGGGGGAAGAAAAGGGGGATCTATAGTCATCCCTTTTATATGATATTTTTTTGGATGATAGTAGACGTCGCTTCTGTACAAGAGAGCGAAGGGCCCTTCAGACACGAGTCCATTGATGAGATGACATATATGACGCATGGTTTTAGAGGTCGTTTTGCGATCCTCCAATTGCTCGCCGGGATGACCATGAATTATGTGAAAGAGGGCCCTGATCCCCAGTTGCTTGGCAGCGCGCAGTGTCAGTATATTGTCAATTACAGTAGTGCCCTTGTTCATCTTTTGGAGAAGATTGTCACTGAATGATTCTACTCCAAAAAAACCATGCTTAAGTCCGGCCCTCTTGAAAAGATTCAAATGCTGAACTGGAATATTGGTTCTAAACGGCATAAAAAAGCTGAAGTCATATGGTGATCCGATAAGCGACATGGCCAATGATTCAACATTTGTGGGCTGTACTGGATCGACAAACATGAAGCTCAAATTTTTATAGCGATCGGCTAAATGCTCCATGGTCTTAAGAACACATTTATCTGAAACACGTCTATAAAGATTTCGACCTCTGCAGGGAGAATTGCAGAAGCTGCATCTTCCCCACCAGCATCCCCGGCCAGATTCTATCGGAAGCATAATAGGGACATTGAGTTTCTTAAGAGATGATGAATGAAAAAAATCATCATAGTCCGGACAGGGAAGGCTCTCGATATCTATCGGTTTTCGTGGAGTTGAATTAACGACGACACTTCCTCTGAACCTTCGGCATGTGCCGGCCGGTATCTCGTCTGATCGCCTCTCTATAATCTTCACGATCTCTGGCAACACTTTTTCTCCTTCGCCGTCGACGACCCAATCGATAAATGAAAACTTTCTCGCCAGCGCATGTCCAATCTCGCCCGTACACTCCGAACCTCCAAAGACGGTCTGAATACTCGGATAGAGCTTCTTGAGGACAGAGCAGCAAAATAATGCCGGCATCAGATTGTAATTGGCGCTTATACCCACGATCGTATAGGGAAACCCCCTCTTCCAGCGATCGATGAGATTTCTGTTAAATCGGTGAGTCTGTCGAAACAGTTTCATGTATACATTCAGGTGATCCCTGCGGCCGTCATCATAATGAAACCGCATCGCCCGCACATAGCGACGTTTTGAGACGTAATCAGGGAACATTGCCGAGGAATAGATCAATTCGGCGTACGTCATGCCGCGCACATTCTTAGAGAGCCACTGTCGCACATCCTCATCAAGGGATGTGAAAAGATCCAGATTCGGATAATCGCATTCACAGTGGATGTGTTGAGCGCGCAGAGATGCTTTTAAGCGGCCGAGCGCACAGGACGGCTGCGAAAAAGGAGCAAATGGCGGCTGAATCAAAAGCACACGCTCTCGTCTTTTCATCTCGCTGCCCCCCGTTATTTACAAGAGCCAGAAAAAGGACAAATGACACCCATGATTCTTCGTAAAACAGCCTTGAGAGGTGAAGGTGCCGTTCACCATTCGCTACGCAATACTCACAACTCACTGATCACTAACAGCCATAAATTTCTCATAGAAACTATTCCAAATCGATAATGATGTATATGACGGCTGGGGGCGAAGGGCAAGAGGGAATCCGGGCGTTGCGGCTAGGCCAACTGGTCTCCGGAAGAGTGATATGGAGAAAACATTATGATTTTCTCTGTGTCCTTCGCGTCTCTACGGTGAAGTTTGTACAGTGCGAAGTTAACAAAGCGTATAGACAAGCCTTATGCCGGGCATGATGGCAAAGCAGTTGGGCTTGGACTTTTAATTATCTCGATTGGAGTGGTTTCTTGAAGGGATAGATTGTGAACCGGTACTTCTCGACGGTGACCGCGAGAGTTTTGCATATTTCAAAGGAGTGATTGATGGAATTAGAAAGTTCAAGACTCCTGAGAGCAATTCATAATCCTTCAATTTTAAGGGTTGCCAAAACACTTGTATAAAACTATTCTGCGTTTCATAAATGTATTTGTAAAAATAATTTATTGGAGTTCATTATGAAGAAAATAATAGTCGCATCAATCATCTTTACCATCTGCATCGCACTTGCGATGTCGCAGGCCCTCGCCAAGAAGCAGGAGGGATCACTGGGAGGGGTCAAAAAGGTCATAGCGATCGACAAGGTCGATACCGGCTACATGGGTTTTCAAAACCTGCAGCCGGGACAGCTGGCCGATCTCTTCAAGAGCAAGATCAAAAAACAGCTTGAGGAAACGGGTCGTTACGTCGTTGTGATCCCGCAGCATAAAAAGAGCAAATCCGAGGAGGCGGAAGAGAAGCCGGCCCCTGCTCCGAAAACTCAGGCTGATATGTTCAAGTATATGGAGAAGATGCAGGAGATGGCCGAGCAATGGCAGGCGCAGGCGACCGGCAAATATTTTTTAAAGGAGCCCGTTGCCGCGCAGGCGATCTTCAATTTCTCGATTCAAAAATCTGCGGGGCAGGCAGGAACCGGCGGGGCATTTGGGATGCTGGAGAGCGCCACGGGTGTGCCGTTGGGATTTGGGGATTTTCAGTCTGAGTCTGTAAGAATCCAGCTCACCGTTACAGAACACAGTCCTGACAATGGTGCCATGCTTGACAGCTTTCAGACAGAAGCCACGAAGACGCGATTCAACAGCGTCGGCCCCATGAACTACTACGCACCATCAAATTCAATGGATACCGATTCAACGTTCAACAAGCTCTTTTCGGGCGCGGTAAATAAGGCCATCGGTTGGATTGACAAGAAGATGTCAAGCCTTCCGTGGGAAGGACAGATATTCAGCGCCAAGGGCGGAAAACTCCTGCTCAATGCGGGCTCATCAGCCGGTATCAGGCCCGGGATGACACTCACGGTCTACGGGCGGGAATCGGTTTCCGGCAAGGGACTAGATCTTGGGACGCAAGACGTTGCTCAAGGTCAGGTTGAGGTGACGGATGTCGCCGATCAATTCGCTACGGTCAGGCTCCTTTCCGGAACGGCAAAGGTCGGTTCGGTCGTGAGAGAAGCAAAGTAACTAGGATGTCATTCTGAGGCGCAAGCCGAAGAATCCCGCTAATTCCACGGGACTCTTCGCTTCGCTCAGAGTGACAATCACTAGGACAATGAAATGGTTTAAGAACGTATTATTCAAAATTGCCGGCACCCTGTTTCTTATCATCATCTTCCTCACCTTTTTCAACGGCCTTGCCGACAAAGGACCTTCACGCAAAAAGTTTAGGGTGCTTGAAGGCGGTTCGGAAGATCTCACAAAACCCGAAGCGCCGCCGCCGGTCAGCAAACTCAAGGAGATCATGAATGATCGGCATCTTGTGGACTGGGCAAACTGGTGGAAAAAATGCATCCCCGGCCTCGATCTCAACGCCATGGAAGAGCTCGGAGAATTCCCGCTCTATAACGAAACGACGGATTTTCAAACTGCGGACAACGTCAGGAAAGGTCCCGGCAGGATTCTCTATATCAAATCGCCGGACGGCAAACGCTCAATCAATCCTTATTGGGGCCGGCTCGTTTACGTAAAGCAACAGGACGGCTGGCAGCCGATTGAATATAAAGAAAGCCGGTGCGGCGCGGAATTATTTGAGCCGTCTAAAAAGCAGGCCACCAACATCCTTGAATGTTACATGCATGACGGCCTCGACGGCGCCTTCTGGCTGAACAACGATCGCCTTGTATTCATGGGCTATGATGCAGTGACCCGCCAGATGAGCGTCGAGTGCGAGACGGTTGAGAGTTGCATCGCCCCATCGGTCTGGATCGCCGATCTAAAATCAAACACATACAGCCAGTACCGCGGAAACGTCGTCAAGCGCAGCGCGTGTGATACCGGCGATTACCTCAGAACAAGCATGCCGAAGTTTTTTGGGAAGTAGGGTTTGTCATTGCGAAAAGCCCTTCGACTCGCCCCCGTTCATCCTGAGCTAAGTCGAAGGATGAATAGTGCTCGCTCAGGACAGGCTCCGCGACGAAGCAATCCCGCTTTCCGTGCGCGACGGAGGGCGATGCGATCACTTCGATAGCCCGTTCTTCCACATCCCAGCGATCGCGGTGCTAAACTTGTCGTCCTGGCCATCACCCGCGATCGTCGCCACCGCGTTCGCCTCCGTCTTGTCCCCCGAAAGCGTCGCCCCGTCGAAGAGATACACTGACCCACAGGCCGTGATGCCGACAGCACAGTTGGTGCTGTCCTGATAGGCGGTCACCAGGACGTCCGCACGCCCGTCGCCATTCAGATCGCCGGCTCCCGCGACGTCGAAGCCGAAGTCGTTGGCGGTCGCACTCGAGATCGTCGCTGCGGCGGCGTCAAGCCCCACCGGCGCCGTAAGCGTGGCGCCGCTGAAGAGATAGGCTTTGTCGAGTGAGCCGCCGAGGAGCACATCCGGACGGCCGTCTCCATCCACGTCCCCCGCCCCGGAGATGTACTCCCCGAGCCCTTCGTTGTCGGTGGTGCTGGAGATCCACGCGAAGGCGTCCGTCGTCACGAGCGGCCCTCCGAGCGTCTTGCCGCTGAAGAGGTAGACGCGCCCTGACGATGAGCCGACCACGTTTGCGTAGGCCGCACCGATCATGACGTCGCCCACGCCATCGCCGTTAACGTCGCCGACGTCGGCAAGACTCATGGCAAAGTTGTCGTGGGCGGCGGCACCCGTGAGAACTGCCATGGCATCGGCGGACGCATTTCTGGTGCCGGCGAGCGCCGCGCCGTCGTGGACGAAGACCTTGCCGATGCTGGCCGGCGAAAAAGCGCCCAGCATGACTTCATCGCGACCGTCGGCGTTCAGATCCCCCGCGGTGGAAAGGGCTTCGCCGAAGGAAGAAAAATCGCCATCGTTGGCGATCGTCGCCAGCGCATCGGTCCTCGACTTCGGCCCGGAGAGCGTCGCGCCGCTGAAGACGTAGACTTCGCCCGAATTGAGCCCCGTCCAATGCTTCGGCGAAGCGATGAGGACATCGGCATAGCCGTCGCCGTCGACATCGCCTGCGGCCGCGACCGCGTGCCCGAGCCGATCATTGTCATCAACGCCGGTGACCGTCGCCAGTGCGTCGGCCGCCGTCTTGGGCCCCGAGAACGTCTTCCCGCTGAAGACGTACGCCTGCCCTTTCTCCGTCGCGACCGCAAGGTCCGCGCTGACGAGCACGTCGGCGTAGCCATCGCCGTTCACGTCCCCCGCGCACGCCACCGCCCAGCCGAATTCCTCGGCGATGGTCGCGCCAGAGATCGTCGCAAAGGCACCGGCGGACGCCGTCGTGGGACCGGAGAGTGTCGCGCCGCTGAATACGTACACCTTGCCGACTGCGGATACCGGCTCCGCCGTTACGATGACATCGGCGACGCCGTCGCCATCGATGTCACATTTCGTCATCGTCGTGAACGTCTGATCGACGGCGGCGATGGGCGTCGCGTCGTCCGCGGAGACGGCGCCCGCGCCGATCTTCACGTGATAGGCGGTCCCGTTCGCGAGGTTTCGCGTCGGCGTCATTGTGAGGACGGTGTTCGAGCTGTCCCAGGCGTAGGCGACCGGCGCTGCGGCCCCCGCGGGCGTCTCGAGCGTCGTCGCCGCCTGCGCGTCATCCGGATCCATCGCCTCCGAGAAGGTCGCCTGCACCGCGACGCGGATCGGGATCGGACCGCTCGTCAGGTCGAGCGGCGTGCCATCGAGCCTGATCAGCTTCAGCGCGACGGTCGGAATGGTCCCACCGCCGCCACATCCGGCCCAGGCGACGCTGAGGAGGGCAAGGACGACCAGAAGTTTTTCCACCCCGTGGATCTTCATAAAAAACCTCCCTTCGACCATGATTGTATCACCATTATGATAATTGATTTCATTTCCATTATCAAAGAAAATGAACCAAGAAGTAATAAAGACGTGAAAAAAAACTCGGGGTCGCCTCAACTTTCTTCTCATTCTGGGCGAAGCGAAGAATCCCGATCTAGTGATTAGTGATTTGTATTAGTGATTGGTTTTGAATGCGCGTGCGGTGCAAAATGCGGGCAGCGAGTTCAACAACTTACAAGCTTGAGACATTATTTTTTATTTTTATGAAAAAATGGCATAATGATTCGGCAGGTTTTGTTCCATGGGATAATAAAAACATCGGCGAGGCGATTAAATGAAACATGTTTGTCCGTGGTGGGCTGCTTATTTATTTGATAACCGTCTGCGCAGGCTTTTCAATAAACCTGAGGAGATGTTCGCAGACTATGTCAAAAAAGGCATGACGGTTATGGATGTGGGCTGCGGCATGGGATTCAACTCAATTGGACTTGCGAAAATGGTGGGAGAGACCGGCCGTGTAATTGCAGTCGATGTCCAACAAGAGATGCTGGATGTCCTGAAAAAACGGGCAAAAAAAGCAAACGTTCTGGAGAGAATCAGTTTTCATAATTGCAAACCGGACTTCATAGATGTCAATGAGGCCGTGGATTTCGTGAACGCATTCTGGATGCTTCATGAGGTGCCCGATATAAGCAGCTTTCTTCACCAGATCAGTCTGATAGTAAAGGACGGAGGACTCATTTTTATTGCCGAACCTCGTCTCCATGTCTCTTTAGAATCATTTGAGAAGACGCTCACGATCGCTCAAGATGCAGGCTTGAGATTGATCAAGAGACCGAATGTCAGCTTGAGCAGAGCCGCAGTTTTTGAGAAAGGTCATCGATAGAACCTCCCTAGCGCGGCGAGAAAATGGCGGGAAATGAGTTCAATGAATTACAAACCGGGGAACGTCCCCTTTATCATAAGGCCCCCAATTAAACGATGAGATGAATCCAATGATTTAAATTAATTTGCTCCGTTACCGGTGGTTTCGCCGATGGTCAATGATCGGCTTTACAGGGGCCAAATTTGCTGCGTAGCCAGTTGTTCTCAGTGATGGGTCCTAAAATTGCACGATTTTTGGACAATCTGCATGATTTTTGAGCAGTAATTCTTCCCTTTGAAACAATATTCCCGATAAAAATTAATGAACTCTCGTCTGGCATAGAACTTGTAATAAATATCTCAAGAAAGTGTTTGTCTTGGGGTATATATTTATATACAATATCATGAAAAAGACGCGATTTACACAAAAAGCTGGCTGAATACGGCTGGCACTTTCGTAGGCAATGCGGCTCTCATGAAGTCTGGACAAACGGTGAGCATATTATAGCGGTCCCAAGACACAACGAGATACGAGAAATAACGGCCCGCATGATCTTAAGAGAGGCGATGATGAATCTGGGAAGAAGAAAATGAGTATTTTGGAGCTACTATGTGCGTGAAATTTGAAGGAAACATTTTTAAATCCGGAAGACATTGGCCGATCGAGGTGCCGGCACTTTACATTATTACGCAGGGCAAATCGAAACGTGATGCCTATTCAATGATCAAGGAGGCGGTTGAGCTCCACGTGAACCGGCCCCGTTTTGAAGTCGAGGTGGTTCCTCTGTCGGAATACAAATTTATTCTAAGGGCAAAAAGAAGCGAGGACGATAAATACCTTGTCGCCCTCCTCTTGAAACAACAACGGGCAAAATACGGATTGACCACAGAGGATGTGGCGAAACGCCTCGGGATAACAAAGCATGCCTATGCCCAATATGAACAGGCCAGGAGTTTGCCCAGCATCACTAAGATTGAAGAGTTCATCTATGCGATGAGCCACAAAGCGCATTTTGTAGTAAATATCTTTGAAGAACCAAAGGCGGCCTAGAACCACTGTCGTCCTACGTCTTTTTGATCCTTCACGCGCTGTTTATCTTTATCAATAACATTGTACGTTGACCATGGTTTTATTCGTTTGGCAAAGTTGCAGCACCAATTCTAATTAACCTTGCGTGTGGCCAGAAATGAAGCAATCTTGTTTTTTTAAAACTACGGCAAATCCATTCGCGAATACTTAAGTCGATAGCCAATACAATGACTACGTATTACGAGACCTGACCCCGATTTTATTTTTACAGAGGCGACCCCATTCCCGACGTCTGGAATTTCTGTTGCATGAAACTTTAGAATATTTTAGATCGTAATCCTCATAAATATAGTAAGGGAGCAGCTTTGGCAGATTCGAAAAGTAAAAAACTTCTTTTGACCAGTATTTGCCGACCTCTAGGAGCCAAATATGGCGACGGGTTTGCGGTAACCCACGATTGTAGCCACCAGGTTCTCTGGGCACAGGGCGTATTTCGCCCATTGAGTACCCGAAATCAGTGGGGCATTGATTTCATAGCTGAAAATCTAGAGATCCCAACTGCTAATTTACATTATCCAACGATGTCTCGATTTATAAGGGAGATAAAGAAGGGTTATGATTATATCGGCATAGCA